>Ga0268266_10005088_pt1 | contig 12397 bp, 13 predicted proteins | sample KBSS13metaG_FD_190356 | JGI IMG/M metagenome (GOLD analysis project Ga0268266, IMG submission 190356) | Switchgrass rhizosphere microbial communities from Kellogg Biological Station, Michigan, USA - KBS S1-3 metaG (SPAdes) (version 2) | ecosystem: Host-associated > Plants > Roots > Rhizosphere...
AGGTTGTACCTGCTTCGGGAGTCGACACTTCGAGAATATCCGTGTCGGTAATACCCTTCAGCCGATGCTTCTGGCCTATTTTTGTGCTATAGCCCTTGCCCGGTTCTAGCTCGGTCTCAATTAACTCTCCCTCGGCGTTTTCCCAGATGACGGCTGCCCGGCCATTCATCACGAACCAGCTCTCCTGTTTCTCATCGTGCACTTGCAAGCTCAAGCGAGCACCGGCGTTCACATGCAGCACTTTGCCAATGTACGGCGCATCTTCGCGCACCCAGTGCAGTTCGTAGCCCCAGGGCTTCTCTACTCGCTTTACGTATGGCTCTGTGTTGAAATCTTTCGGATCAAAAACCGGGTGATTGCTATCGCTCATTATTTACTCCGACAAAACTTTCTTGAACTTCTCCACCAGTTCTACTGGCGTTGGGTTAACGCCGTTTAATATTCCCGTGTAGACGCTTACGAAATCACCGAGCATCACCGTCCATAGCAGCTCCTGCAGCATGTTCGACCCTTTGGCCTGCACTACAACAGGGCTCGGACGCATGCCAGACAGCAGACGTTCCGTTACCTCGAACCGCTTTTGCACGCGAGGGTGCTCCAGATTGCTGCGCAGATCGATTACTGTATACGGTTTTTGCTCAGGCATCTTACTCCAGCCAATGAACTCATTGTGGTTAAACTCTGGGAATTGGTCCCACCAGGCTACCTGTTTGGCACTTTCGTTGATGCCGATTTTCCATTTATAGGCAGCCGGTGCGAGCTTAGGGCCACCGTAAATCACTACCGATTTGCCCATACACTCTTGGGCAATCTGCTTCGCCATATTGTCTTTGACAGCTACCGTCGGCAGCCAAGCTTCGGCCTCGGCTTTTAGAAAATCTGCGGTGGCTGTGAGTTCTGCCGCGTCAATAGTACACAAGCCAGCTTGTTGCAGTAGTTCGATGAGCGCCTTTAGGTTGTAAAACACTGCAAAACGGGGCTGCTCTACCTTTGGCAGAAGTGCGAGTGGATAGCCCTTTTCCTGAGCAATTTCCACCAATTTGCCACCCCCAGCGATCACCGCTATCTGGGCACCCTTGGCTTCAGCCTGCGCCAACGCCTCGATAGTCTCTTCGGTATTACCCGAGTAGCTACAGGCGATAAAGAGCGTTTTGGGCCCAACGTAACCCGGAATATCATAATTGCGTGCGACCTCAAACGGCACGGGGCAAGTAGGCCAAGTCGGCACCAGCAAGGCCGCCAGTGCCGAGCCGCCCATGGCGCCATAGACCACATTATCGACTCCGCCAGTAGTAAATGCTGGCTCAATAGTAAATTTGTGCTCAAGCTGTTCCCACTCTTTGGCCGCAATACCCAGTGCATCTTGTGCATCTCGTTCGTGAATCTTTTGTAGATCGTCGAGCATTCTGTCTCCCCTATTCTGCTATTGCTTACGTCAAAATTTTGGTACTATATCTATTGTAAATTGTGAACAAGAAATTGTGAATTGCTCCATCTAAGGAGCCAGGGGGTAGGGATGCTTTTCGGACACCAAAATGATGACACCAGTCAGCCGACACCGGCCGTACCAGACACACAAAACACTGGCGTAAACCCGCTCGCACTAGACCCAGCAACTGGGGCCAGCCTGCCAGCTACACAGACGCAAACAAACCAGCTAGATGAGCCATCTGTGCTTAATCAGCCTATTGCGCCAGTTGCGGACGACACTACAACTGCACCAGTTGTAGATTCGACAGAACCATCCATGCCATCTCCACCCGATCCAGGCTCACTGGTTGCTATGCCAGCACCCCCGAGTGCCAATCCAGCGCCTATCGAAGTCCCGACAACCCCCGATCTACCCACGAGTGACACGCCCACGTCCGAACCCCCCAGCAACGACGCTCTGCTGGCCCTAAAGCAACAGGCGCTCACCGAACTCAGTCCGCTGGTTGGTCAGCTCGACCAGACCCCCGAAGAACGCTTCCGCACTACCATGATGATGATCCAAAGCACCGATAACCAGGCGCTCATCCAAACTGCCTACGACGCGGCCGAACAGATTACCGATGAGAAGATCCGTGCCCAGGCACTGCTCGATATCATCAACGAAATCAACTATTTTACCCAGCAGAAGCCAGCCAGCTGAATTAGCAAAGCGGCATCTTAGGGTGGTACGCTAGGTTGTATGTCGGAACCCCCACGCAGCAAACTCCGCATCGCAAACAACCTGCTATTTGCGTGTATTGTCGTCATAAATCTCTACATCATTGCCGCACCCCTATGGCCGCAGGTGTCCTATTGGTGGCAGGCGCATCACTCATCGCGCCGCAGCGATCTTACACAGCTCATTCACCAGCAGCTAGCCAAAACATCTGCCAAGCCACAACCCAACAGTCTGGTCATCCCCGCCATGATGCTCAACCAGCCCACGCTTGAAGGTCCCGAGAGCAATTGGTTCAATCTGCTCAAACAAGGCATCTGGCGCTGGCCGGCCAGCAGCACACCAGATCAAGGCGGCAACACCGTGTTCTTGGCGCATCGGTTTTCCTACACCGGCCCACACGGCGCGTTTTATTATCTGAACAAGCTCAAGCCCGGTGACGAGATCGGTGTCGTATGGAGCGGCAAGACGTACACTTACAAAGTCGCCAGCAGCACCGAAGTACTACCCACCGACACCTCCATCGAAAACAACACTGCCAACGCCGAAATCACCCTCTTCACCTGCACCCCACTCTGGCATCCGGTAAACAGACTGGTCGTTGTAGCAAAATTGGAGACAAACCCATGAGCGAGAAAGCAAAGTTCTGGATATTGCTCGGCCTACTACTAGCGAGCATCGCCCTACTTGCCTATCTAAACTACAGTAGTGAGAGATTGTTTATTGGTTAGACTCGTCGTCTTGCTTGCGAGCAGGTCGTTTCCATATCCGCACTGCCATGGCAATAAGGAGAATAAGCGCAGCTACGCCTACAATTAGCCCAATGGCAATGCCCGTATTGGTAAGCCCACCGCCACTAGCAGCACCAGGCGCATTGGTGCCATCATAATTATACGAATTATACGGCCCCGAGCCGTATGTCGAAGCTAAAAGCAGCGCGTGGTACAGGATAGTCATAAAGTATATTCGTTGTTGACCTAACACGCTTATGATATCATGATGGAAGCTACTAGCAATATATAGAAGCGAGGGAAAATAAGAAGATGGTATCACAATTTGCATTCCTGGACCTTTCAACTCCAGACTTGCTCATCATACTTGCTATCGTGCTGCTCCTGTTCGGCGCCAAGAAATTGCCCGAATTGTCACGCAGTATCGGTAGTTCGGCACGTGAATTGCGCAAAGGTTTGAGCGGAGATGAAGAGAAGAGCAAACAAACCAACGACGCCAAGTCCAGCGAAAGCTGATAACGGGCGGGAGAAGCTCCCACTCATCGAACATATTTATGAACTCAGACGGCGGCTAGTATATGTCGCCGTTTGCGTTGGGGTGGGAAGCGCGGTCGCTTACGGATTGGAGCACCAACTCGTAGATATTTTGCTGCACCCCAGCGGTAAGCAGCATTTTATTTATACATCACCGCTGGGCGGCATGAACTTCCTCTTTAGCGTCTGTCTGGACATCGGGCTGGTCGTTGCTACGCCGGTTATCATCTATCAGATGTTGGCTTTTATAAAACCGCTCATGCACAACACAACGCGTCGGTTCCTACTCACCGCCTCGGCCGCCGCCGGCATAATCGCAATCTGCGGTGTTTTGTTTGGCTACTTTATAGGGCTGCCGAGTGCCCTGCACTTCTTGCTGCATCAGTTTGCTACGGTGCAAGTGCGGCCGCTCATCACCATACAGTCGTACATGCAGTTTGTAGCGATGTATCTCTTCGGTTCGGCGCTAATGTTCCAGCTGCCGCTCATATTGCTCTTCATTAATCGCATCAAGCCGCTCAAACCAAGTGGTCTCTTCAAATACGAGCGGCACCTTATTGCTGGGTCGTTCATCGTGGCGTTCATCATGAATCCCACCCCCAATATTATCGACCAGCTGTTTGTGGTCGTACCCATGATCGTCACCTATCAGCTGGGTATTTTGCTTATCTGGTTTGTTAATCGCCGCCAAGCTCCATCACACCTGCAGCTGCTGCGTGAGCAAGACGCCCAGCGCCAAGCCGAGCGAGCCGGCCGCCAGCTCCAACCGCTCATTACTGATGTTGAACCCCTATCCGCCCCTGTCGCCATCGACGCAATTCCCGCTTCTTTCGAGAGCCTAACAGTTGCAGAGCCGGCTCCGGTGCTTGCCGCTACACTGGCTGTAGACCGGCCTCGACAATATGTTACCGAATTTGCCAACAACCCTCGCCGATCCATGGTGTCGCTTCGCAGCGGTCTCGTACAATAGCCCTTCAGTTTAGACGGCAGCTTGACAGTCATGCCGCTTGTGGCTAAAATTTTGGTTAGACGATTATCCAAAATAAAATAATCTAAAACAAAAAAGGCTCAAAAATGAATGCACACCTTTCCGGTCTCATGGAAAAAGAAGTCTCTCGCAAAGAGTTCTTAGGCATGTTCGGCTTGGCCGTCGCCTCTATATTCGGCTTCGGCACCGTCATAAAACTACTCACCGGTAAATCACTCGGCGGCAGCCAACACTTTGGTAGTGGCTATGGCTCTAGCGCCTACGGCGGGACCAAACACTAATCATGTTCGGCACTAAAACCTTCAAATGAACCTCTACGACCTACCGGTCGTGGTACTGCGATTTAGCTAGTAAATCATTTAATCAAACCCTCCCTCGGATTCATTCCGAGGGAGGGTTTTACATTTCCTAGGAAGGAGCAACCGGACAAAATGTTTCATTTTGCCCGCGCGTTGATGATGCAAGCGAAGCGAGCAGCATATGCAGAGCCGGAGCATTTGTCCGCGCGAAGCTATATAGAACCTATCCCGGTTTCCTCAAGTGCCTTACATCATTCCCATACCTGACATGTCAGGAGCCCCACCGCCAGCAGCCTTAGGCTCGGGCACCTCAACCACCAGCGCACCCATAGTCATGCTTGTACCAGCGATGGAAGTCGCGTTTTGTACCGCCTGCTTGGTTACAGCCACTGGGTCAACCACACCAGCAGCCTTCAGGTCGACTAGCTTGCTTGGATCGTTCACGTCCACACCCTGTCCTGCCTTGGCCTTGCGCACTTGTGGCAACCACTCATCGGCATTCAGTCCGCTGTTAGTCATAAGGATACGGAACGGCTGTTCCAATGCCTTCACCAGCAAGCCCTTACCAGCGCTCACAGAATCATCAGCGTCATCGGTCGAAACCGCACCCGCCAAATTCACCAGCGTCACGCCACCACCAGGCACGATACCCTCAGACAGTGCAGCCTTTACGGCGGCCACGGCGTCGTCCACACGATATTTCTTTTCCTCGATTTCAGTCTCGGTAGCACCACCGACTTTGATGACGGCAACCTTGCCACTCAGTGCAGCCCGGCGCTTCTCCAGGTTCTCTTTGTCGTATTCGCTGGTAGCGGCTTCGGCTTGAGTCTGAATCTGCTTGATCCGTGCACTCACCTCGGCGCTTGAGCCAGCGCCTTCGATGATGGTCGTCTCGTCTTTAGTAACAATCACTTTGCGGGCCGTACCGACCACATCCAGACCCACATTTTCGAACGTCATACCGCGGTCGTCGGTAATCACCTCGGCACCGGTCAGGATGGCAATGTCGTTCAACATATCTTTGCGGCGGTCACCGAAGGCCGGAGCCTTCACAGCCACGGTGTTAAACACACCCTTCAAACGGTTCAAGATAAGCGTACCGAGCGCCTCACCTTCCACATCCTCGGCGATCAACACCAAATCTTTCTTGCCGGCCTGCGCCAATTTCTCCAAGATTGGTAAGAATTCCTGGACCGAAGAGATCTTCTTGTCGGTGATCACCACAGCTGGCTTGTCGTAAACAGCTTCCATCCGGCCTGTGTCAGTAACCATGTACGGGCTCACAAAGCCACGGTCGAAGGTGAAACCTTCCACCACTTCGCTCTCCAGCGTCAGACCCTTGCCTTCTTCCACTGTCACCACGCCGTCTTTGCCGACTTTCTCAATAACTTCAGAGATGAGTTGACCAATCACAACGGCGCCTGCAGAGATAGTGCCCACTTCGGCTACCCGCTTCTTGTTACCCTGAATATCTTCAGCCATGCCGTCCAGCTGCTTCTCAACCTCAAGAGCCGCAGCTTCCAGGCCCTTACGGAGCAGCATTGGGTTGTGGCCAGCGGCAATCAGCTTGTTAGCTTCGTTCAGAATATGGTACGTCAGTACAGTTACGGTGGTGGTACCATCGCCGGCCACATCGTTCATCTTGTTGGCAGCTTGCTTGATCAGCTCTGCGCCAACTTTATAGCCCAAGGTTTCATCATCGACATCAGCTATGTCGACACCCTTCGCTACTGTAACACCGTCGTGTGTCACGCTCGGGGCACCGTAGCTTTTCGAAATCACTACGTTGCGACCCTTGGGGCCCATAGTAGTCTTTACTGCGTTATACAAGATCTCCGCACCACCGAGCACTCGGCGGCGAGCATCGTCATCATAAAAAACTTTCTTAGCCATAAATAGTACCCTTCTCCTTCATTAACTTCTGTTAAGAGCGTCTTCAAGGTGTGCAGTTCTAGGCGGCGAAGCCCGCAAGCGAGCCGTATCTAGATACGGTGAGTGCGGACTGGAGCTGGCAACAACGAAATGTGCATCTTGAGAACGCTCGCTCACTACTTAACCGTCGCTAGGACGTCTTCTTCTTTAACCAAAAGATATTCAGTAGTTTCGACTTTTACCTCTGTCTGGCTGTAACTCTTGTAAATGATCTTGTCGCCTACTTTCAGGCCTTTCACTTCTGTGCCTACGGCTAGCACCTTGGCTACCTTTGGCTTTTCTTGTGCGCCACCGGGCAGGTAGAGCCCGCTTGCCGTCTTAGTTGCTGCCTCTTCGGTTTGAGCCACTACGTAGTCCGCCAATGGCTGAATCGGTACACTCATGTCTTACTCCTCCGTTACTTCAAAGTTAGCATTAGCATTCTATTCCGCAGACTGCCAATACATCAGCACTCACTATAGCCGAGTGCCAACTGCCCCGTCAAGCAGTCAGCGAGCAAAAACAAACCTTTTTTCACGATCCGCTCAAAACTCAGCATAAATCACTGAAAGCTGCGACTTTCTTGCGCGCACTACGTATAATACGTAAGACGCTTTATAGCGAAATCAGTAGGAAGGGATCATTCATGAGCGTACGAAGTAGTATCAAAAAAGCCATACCGCGTTCCGGGTATAAGCGCATTGAACCGATTGGACACCAGATCGAGGCCGGCTTAGCACAATTGCGTTACCGATTCCCCGCTCGCGGACTCCGCGTCATAGGTGTTACCGGTTCAGCGGGCAAAACCACCACTACTACTATCATTGCCAGCATATTGCGTGAAGCCGGCTACAAAGTAGCCTACTTTACTACCGCCGAAAATGATTTTGGCGACGGCAAGCGGATCATGAACCTCAGCCGCATGACAACCCTCCAGGTTGCGCCACTACTGCGCAACATCCAACACGCCCGCCAAGAAAACAATATAGATTTCCTGATACTGGAAACTACGGCCCACGCCCTGCAGCAAGGACGCGTGCTTGGCATCCGTTACGAGATGGGCGTACTGACCAATTTTAGCCACGAGCATCTCGACTATTTCGGCACAATGGACGCCTACATGGCCGCCAAACAAAAGATGTTCAAAAAATTACGCCGCAGCAACGGAACCGCGATTATCAACCTTGATGACGAGCACGCCGAGCATTTCCTCCACCTTGCGCCCAAGGATGTAACCTACGGCCTGCACAACACCGCCGATGTCTATGCTTCACGCGTACGCGGCACCGTTGACGGCAACAACTTCACCCTGCATGCAGACGGCGTCACCACACCCGTTGCCAGCAACCTACCAGGTAATTTCAATGTCTACAACTGCTTGGCTGCAGCTGCGGCATGCTTGGAATTGGGGGTATCAGCTAGCACAGTTGCAGCGGGCATCGCTCGGCTCGGCAATGTCCCCGGCCGTATGGAACGCTACAAAACCAGCACCGGTTTCACCGCTATTATAGATTTCGCCCACACCCCCGACTCATTCGAAAAGTTATTTAAAGAGCTGCGACCCGTCACCAAAGGCCGCATGATAGTCGTCTTCGGCTGCCCCGGCGAGCGAGACAAAGCCCGTCGCCCCATCCAGGGCAAGCTCGCTGCCGACTACTGCGAAGTCATTGTACTCACCGAGGAAGACCCGCGTTCCGAAGACAATAGTCAAATCATTCGTGAAATCCAACAAGGCATTACCCAAAGCAAAAAGAAACCCCAGGTAATCGTCAATGCAGTCCGCGAAGATGCCATCATGCAAGCCATTTCACTTGCCCGCAAAGACGATGTCGTAATGCTCCTCAGCAAAGGGCCCGAACCAACTATAGAGTTGGCTGATGGACCAAAGCAGTGGGATGAGCAAAAAGCATTGTTTACCGCACTGCGCCGCAACAACATCAAGATAATTGAGAGCTAAGCTGCATTTTTCCTGCAGGAGAGATTGTCCACCACCCGTCACGCCTGGAGTTTAGCGCGTCACACAGCTAGCCCCTGGCCGCCAATATCTCGTTCACCTCAGATTGATTGATAGTAAACTGATAGCCCACCGGCAGATGCCGGGCTCTCAGCCAGCTCTGGTGATTCGACTTCAAGATATCACCAACAATATCCTGCTTGTCTCGCTCGCTCAGTGTGACACCATACTGACCCGCAAAACTCCTCGTTTCATCCCATATAGTATCTCCTGGATAACCCAGCGACTCATGCACCGGCTTAACACCCCCGCCACCCGGCCCTGGTATTGGGCCGATTCCAGTACCCGGGGGCTTCTCTGGCGGAGTGGGATGGTGCATCAAGCCAGGGCCACGTAGCGCCCAATACGCCCATAGAGCCGCACTAGTCAACACGGCAGCTCCCGCCACAATCGCCACTATCTTCCGCTGTCGCCCTTTCTCTGGGTCGGCGAAATATTCCTTCACCTGGTGCGCCTTATATCCGAGCCACACCGGTGCAGCACCCAGCCAAGCCACCATCCCCAGCCTCCGCTTCGTTTCCGTTTCCACGGGTACCACCTCAGACGACTCAGCTGGCTCGGCCACCTCTGCTTCATTTATAGACACCGACGGCACTAACATTCGCCGTTGCTCGTCATCCAGCCTGGCCCAGAACCTGGCCCACATCTCGGGCGATATAGTGTCTGGCCGCCCCGCTTGTGAGTCCTCCAGCCGATGCCGCCCCACATGCCCTTCTTCCACTTTGGGTCGCCGCGCCTGAGCATACAGAGCCAAGCCCCTAAGTCGTATCGCGTCTTCAAGTCCCTCGTCAGTGGCCTCTTCTCTTGCAGAACCGGCCAACGCCGCCTCACCGGCGGTAGTCAGCACATCACCATCTATTATCCGCTCGGAGGGCTCCGCTTCCACTGGTAGATCCATCATACCCAGGCGAATATCCTGCCGATGGGCCAAAATCGATGCTAGCTCGACTGGCGACAGAAACTTTCCATCCGGCCGATGCCCACGACCATTCTCATCTATCTTCACGATGTCACTTATATCTAGCTCCGCCTCCGGAGCCAGAAAAGTTACCGCTGCCGGTACTCCATATACAGGCCGAGCTTCCATCGGCAGATCACCTGCCTCAGCGTCGCTAAATTGCAACTTAGGCACTTCCGTCATCAGAGCAACTCCTTAAGGCTAGCTAGTCTTACTTGGCATTAGGACTGCAGCACTATGTAGTCGAACAGCTCTCCAGATAGATATACAGTACCGCTCCCACGCCCAAGCGCAGTATGAATTCACACGTCGCGAATAGCGATACAGATTAGCGCGCATAAAAAGAGAGGGCCTTTCGGCCCTCTCCAGGTGTTTCAATTTACTCTGTCTCAGATGGTGGTTTGCCTAGCTCCCTTTTGGGATCATTGGGTACGGGACGGCTCCAAAACCTAGCACCGTCAGACGTAGCCGATTGATCTCCCTCAACTTCGGTGAATGGCTCTTCGGCCCTCACCCCTGTCAAGGCAGCAGACCCAAGTTTCCTCGCTTTCCTGTGCTTCCCTGTAGATCCCAGTCTCTCTCTGGCACTTCTGGATACCTGGCCGGCCCATGTGGATATCCTAGCCAACCGCCCAGTCTTCTCTGGTTCGTTATCACCAGCAAAAAAATCATCCGATGGGTCATTCAATAGACCATTCCCCGGCCATGGAGTTGATGACTCCTCTAAACCATCTTTGCCTGTTTCAGGAGTTCCCGCATCTGCATCATGCGAACCGGTACCATCCGTTGGGCTATTCTCAGCTCCTTCTATACTCCTAAAAAAATCTTCCTGACTTCCGTGTACGCCTGCGCGAGGTAGGTCACCGCCACTTGGAACATGTGCTTCAGTAGACACAGGTGCAGACTCAGGCGTAGCCGCGGCCGCTGCAGCTTCACGCCTTAGGTGCTCATAGCCCTTGGCTCCATCGGCCATTACAATAGCCAGGTTCCTTTCACTCGCAGGCAAGCCCTCTGACTGTAGCCAACCTGTATGCATGTCACGCGCCAGTCCTTCGTCCACGTCCGCCCCCTCTTCAACGCTGCTCTGAGCCGGTTCGACAGTAGACTCAGGGGTAGTAGTTGCAACCTCAGTAGGTCCGCCATTGAAGCCTTTTACCCGCGTTGAAATACCACCTGGCTTACCAACCTGCGGCTTACCAAGGCCTTGTTCACGACGTCTGCGCCCAGCTTCTTCTGCCGTTGCGGCACCATAGTTATCGGATAAAAATTCTTCCGCTTCCACAGACGGCGAATCACGGCGTTTACGTCGGGAGTCTTCTGCACGAGCTTTCACAGAATCCTTATCCCGCAGCTCAGCCTCTCCTGCTTGCATTTCTGCAAAAGACAGCGAACCACGACTGTTGCGAAGTGTAGGCAGGTGGTTGTTTTGCGGCAGAGGCGCAATCCGTGCAAGCTGCTGCTTCCTAGGGTTAGCAGGCACAGCGCCATCCTTACGCTGCTCTTTCATGTAGCCGCTCACCATGTAGTGTGCCGAGAGCTCTTTGTCAGCGGCAGCGGCCACCGTTAACCAAACGTTCTTTTTCTGTGTATCAGAAAAATCGTTCCAATTCTTTTCACTGTAGCCCTTGGGTCTACCGCTTGGGATCTGCTCTGTGTCACATATCCGTGACAGTTTTTCCTTGACCTCAAGGTCTGCGTCACTGAGGAGCCAAGCGCGTATGCCATCCACGCTTATCTTTAGGACTTTCTCGCTAGTTTCTTTACCTATAAGGCCGAAGGTCTTGCGAGCATTCAAGTCTTGGTTGCGAGCATTGCGTTCCAGCACCTCGCCGCCGAGGTTTTCCATCTGGATGAGCTCTACAACACCTAGAGCGTCTTCGATGGTGGCAGGCGTGCGGGTCAAGACTTCGAGCTGGTTGGATCGACCAAAGTCATAAGAAGGAGGAAGATTTGCGACCTCCGGGGGGCGGCCAGCCTGCTCGACCGGCTGCTGTTCTGGGATGATAGTTGGATTTGGGGCTGCTTCGCTCATTGGTAGGTGTACCTCCATTACGTATATTTTGTTTTAGTTTTGATAAGCATATCGTAGCAAAATATAAGCTTTTTGTCAACTATAATTATGCTTATTCGCTACCTTGTCAAATAATGTACAGCATAATTTGATACACTAGGGTAATGATAGTTTTAGGAATCGAGAGTAGTTGCGACGAAACCGCAGCCGCTGTCGTCGAAGACGGCTATAAGCTGCGCAGCAATGCAGTATTCAGTAGCATGGACTTGCAGTCGGTGTACGGTGGTGTAGTCCCAGAGATTGCCGCCCGCAGCCACATGGAGGCCATAATGCCAGTTGTCGAGCAGGCCCTCGAACAAGCAAGCTGCACCTGGGACGACATCGACGCCATCGCCGTTACTTACGGTGCGGGCCTGGGTGGTTCCCTGCTGATCGGTGTTTTGAGTGCTCGCACCCTGGCAATCACCAAAAATAAGCCCCTCTACGCCATCAACCACGTAGAGAGTCACGTCTACGCCAACTTCATCACCGAAACTACACTGCCCGGCTATGTCTTGCCTGGGACAACGCCTATCTTCCCTACCTTGGCACTTATTGTCAGTGGTGGCCACAGTCAGCTCGTATTTTTCCGTGATCATTTCGATTACACCCTACTTGGACAAACTCAGGACGACGCCATTGGCGAGGCATTTGACAAGGTAGCGAAGCTGATTGGCCTCCCCTACCCTGGCGGTCCACAGATAGCTATGAAAGCCAAAGAGGGTGACCCGTACGCATTTGCCTTCCCCAAGGCAAAGATGCCTGG
>Ga0268266_10005090_pt1 | contig 12395 bp, 12 predicted proteins | sample KBSS13metaG_FD_190356 | JGI IMG/M metagenome (GOLD analysis project Ga0268266, IMG submission 190356) | Switchgrass rhizosphere microbial communities from Kellogg Biological Station, Michigan, USA - KBS S1-3 metaG (SPAdes) (version 2) | ecosystem: Host-associated > Plants > Roots > Rhizosphere...
CCCTCACCCGCTTCAACAAGGGCGAGCGCGAGCTGCCCGAGGAGGATCGCTTCGCGATCACCGCCAAGCAGGGCCGGCCGGTGTTCGGCTGCGAGATGAAGATCATCGACGATGCCGGCAACGACCTGCCGCACGACGGCAGCGTGTCGGGCAACATGGTGGTGCGCGGCCCGTGGATCGTGAAGGGGTACATGAAAGGCGACGGCCAGAGCCAGTTCCTGGCCGACGACTGGTTCATGACCGGCGACGTCTGCAAGATCGAGACCGACGGCTCGGTCGTCATCACCGACCGCTCCAAGGACGTGATCAAGTCGGGCGGCGAATGGATCAGCTCGATCGACCTCGAGAACGCCGCGATGGGCTGCCCCGGCGTGGCCGAGGCCGCCGTGATCGGCGTCGCTCACCCGAAGTGGGACGAGCGGCCGCTGCTGATCATCGTCAAGCGGCCCGAGGCTGACGTCACCAAGGACGACCTGCTGAAGTTCCTCAACGGCAAGATCGCCAAGTGGTGGATGCCCGACGACGTGCAGTTCATCGACGCCATCCCGCACGGCGCCACCGGCAAGATCCTGAAGACCGCGCTGCGCAAGCACTTCGAGGACTACAAGCTGCCGACGGCGTAACTCATCGGAGCGCGCCACTCCAGTGGCGCTCATGAGTCTGAGCGCCACTGGAGTGGCGCGCTCCGATGAGATTCCAATCCGTCTATGCCGGCACGCCAGACCGCCTCGGGTGAGGCGCCAACATGTCGGCCAGCACTGCCGACAGCACGATCCCGCCGCCGATCAGGGTGAGCACTGCCGGCTGCTCGGCGAAGGCGAGCCAGACCCAGAGCGTGCCGAGCGGGGTCTGCAGCACGCCGAGCAGGGCGCCGCGCGTCGCCGAGACCAGCGGCGTGCCGAAGGCGAGCAGCAGCAGTCCCATGCCGAACTGGCTGACGCCGAACAGGGCGAGCAGGCCGAACTCGCCCGCCGTGACCTGCAACGGCGCGGCGAACGGCCAGACCAGCAGCGCGCACAGGAAGGCCGAGGCACATACCGCCGGCACCATGCTGACGCCACGTTTGCGCCGGATCAGCACGATGACCAGCGCCATGGAAATGGCCATGGCGAGGGCCAGCAGGTCGCGCAGAAATTGGCCCTGCACGATCGCCGGCCCCGCCATGATCGCCATGCCGGCGAAAGCCACGACCGTTGCGCCGAGGGTCCAGACGCTCTCGCGCTCGCCCAGGATCAGCCAGGCCATCGCCGCGGCGAAGAACGGGATCGCGGCATCGATCACCATGATGTCGGCGACGGTGCTGATCCGCATCGCGTTCAGGAAGCACACGGTCGCCACGGCCGACAGGATCGCGACCAGGGCGCCCTCGACGCCCGTGGCGCGGATCGCTGCGATCACCCGGCCGCGCTGTTGCACGAGCACGACGACGGCCAGGAAGCTGCCGCCGAACACGCCGCGCCAGAACAGCAGGGTCCAGGCATCGACGTGGATCAGCCGCGTGAAAAAGCCCGCCGTCGAATAGGCGGTTGCCGAGGCGATCAGCAGCAGCGTGCCGAGCAGGCCTTTGCTCATCGCGCCAAGGCCACGCAGTCGAACTCGATGTCGAATGGGCCGAACCAGCCGCCGGGGCAGAAGAAGGTGCGGGCCGGCTTATGGGCACCGAAATACTCGGCATAGACGGCATTGACCGTCGGGAAATAGGCCGGATTCGAGCAGTAGACCGTGCATTTCACGACGCGCTCCAGGCCCGAGCCCGCGGCTTCGAGGCAGTTCTTCAGGTGATCGAGCGAGCGCCGCGCCTGCTGGTCGATCGGGAGGATATCGTACCCGCCGGTCTCGGGGTTCACCGGCGGCATGCCGGAGACATAGACCCAGTCACCGGCGCGGACGACAGCGGATGCCGGGACGGAATTGCGCTCGGCGAACCTGGCCAGCGCGGGAACGGTCGGGCGGGAAATCTCGATCATGGAAGGCTCCTCAAGATGTCTTTGCTGGGACCGCGGGTCTCCGACCCGCTCGGAATCATGAGCGGGTCGGAGACCCGCGCTCCCAGCCAATGAAGCCCACCCTAGAAACCTCCTCCTGACAGCGTTATGTCAGTAGTGACATGCGTCGTTCGGATCGCCTTTTCGACATCATCCAGCGCCTGCGGACGGCCGCGAAGCCGACCACCGCGGCAGCGCTTGCGGAGGGGCTCGAGGTCACCCCGCGCACGGTCTATCGCGACATCGCGACCCTGCAGGCGCGCCGCGTGCCGATCGAGGGTGCGGCCGGCGTGGGCTACGTCCTGCGCAAGGGCTTCGACCTGCCGCCGCTGATGTTCACCATCGACGAGGTCGAGGCGATCGCCGTCGGCGCGCGGCTGGTCCGGCGCCTGAAGGACCCGAAGCTGCAGGAAGCGGCCGATGCCGTTCTGGCCAAGGTCACGGTCGTGGTGCCCGAGCGCCTGCGCCAGCATATCGCCGACACGCCGGTCTATGTCTCGCCCGGGATGGCCGCCGACGCAGAGGGCGCCGACCTCGCCGAGATACGCGCCGCGATCCGCGACAGCCGCAAGCTCTATATCGGCTATGCCGACGAACAGGGCCGCCGCACCAACCGGATCATCTGGCCGATCGCCATGGCCTACTATGTCGACGTCACCCTGGTCGGCGCCTGGTGCGAGCTGCGGGCCGACTACCGGAACTTCCGGGTCGAACGCATCCTGTCCTCCCGGGTGCTCGACGAGCATTTCGACCAGCACGGCGGCAGGCTGTTTCGCGAATGGTCGGCTCTCCCCAAGGAGCGTCCGACGCGGTAAAATACCCGCATGGACATCAAGCCTATCGATCCGGTCAACCGCCCGTTCTTCGCGGGCGTCGTCTCGGGCCTCGACCTGCGTAAGCCGCTCACGCCCGACCAAGTGAAAGCCGTCCATGCCGGCATGGACGAGTTCGGCGTACTGGTCTTCCACGACCAGCCGATCGACGACGAGCAGCAGCTCGTCTTCAGCCGCGCGCTCGGCCCGCTCGAGCAGGCGACCGGCGACATTGCCGCCCCTCAGGACCGGCGCATGAGCATGGACCTGAACGACATCTCCAACCTCGACAAGAACAACAACGTGCTGGCGCGCGACGATCGCCGCCGCCTGTTCGGGCTGGGCAACCAGCTCTGGCACTCGGACAGCTCGTTCAAGCCGGTACCGGCCAAGTATTCGCTCCTCTCGGCGCGCACCATCCCGCCGGCCGGCGGCAACACCGAGTTCGCCGACATGCGGGCCGCCTACGACGCGCTCGACGAGGAGACCAAGCGCGAGGCGCACGACCTGATCTGCAGCCACAGCCAGATCTTCTCGCGCGGCATCCTGGGCTTCACCGATTTCACCGACGAGGAGCGCATAAAGTGGGCGCCGGTGCGCCAGCGACTGGTGCGGCGCCATCCGTCGAGCGGCCGGCTGTCGCTCTATCTCGCGAGCCATGCCGGCGGCATCGAGGGCTGGCCGGTGCCCGAGGCGCGCGCCTTCCTGCGCGACCTCAACGAGCACGCCACGCAGCGTAAGTTCGTCTATGCGCATGTCTGGAAGCCGCACGACCTGGTGATGTGGGACAACCGCGCCACGATGCATCGCGCGCGGCGCTACCCTCACGCCGAGGTGCGCGACCTGCGCCGCACGACGCTCACCAACGAGGTGTCGAGCCTGGAACAGGCGCCTTGAGCATGACCGCTTAGTTCATTCTCCCTCCCCCGCTCACGGGGGAGGTGGCGCGGTAATCCGCGACGGAGGGGGCGTGACGCACCATCTCCGTTGCCCTCCCCCTCCGTCAGCGTAAGACGCTGACACCTCCCCCGATTACGGGGAAGGGAGTCTGAAACGAGCTCAGCTCATTATTCGAACTTCGATGCATCTCCAATTCCTCGGCTCCGGCGACGCGTTCGGCAGCGGCGGCCGGTTCAACACCTGCTTCCACCTCACGCGCGCGCAAGGCGGCAACGTGCTGATCGATTGCGGCGCCTCCTCCATGGTGGCGATCCGCAAATGGGGCGTCGATCCCAACGGCGTCTCGACCGTCCTGGTGAGCCACCTGCACGGCGATCATTTCGGCGGCCTGCCCTTCTTCCTGCTCGATGCGCAGCTCGTCAGCCGCCGCACCGCGCCGCTCACGCTCGCCGGCCCTCCGGGCTTCGAGGCGCGGCTGATGACCATCATGGAAGCGATGTTCGCGGGCTCGACCAAGGTCGAGCGCAGGTTCGCGCTGACGATCCGCGAGCTCGCGCTGCACGAGCGCGCCGAGATCGACGGCCTGCACGCCACGACCTACCTGATGAAGCACTACAGCGGCGCACCGTCCTATGCGCTGCGCCTCGAGACCGAGGGCAAGGTGCTGACCTATTCCGGCGACACCGAATGGGTCGAGGAGCTGATCCCTGCCGGCCGCAACGCCGACCTGTTCATCTGCGAGGCCTATTTCTTCGACAAGGTCATGAAGTTCCACATCGACTACAGGACGCTCACGAAGCATCTCGCCGAGATCGCCCCCAAGCGCACCATCGTCACCCACATGAGCGCCGAGCTGCTCGCCCGCCAGGGCGAGATCACGCTCGAAGCCGCGCACGACGGGCTGGTGGTGGAGTTTTAGAGAGGATTTTCATTGGAGCGCGCCACTCCAGTGGCGCTCATGAATCCGAGCGCCACTGGAGTGGCGCGCTCCAATGAGCGTGAGCGGACCAACATTCTAGACAGAGGTCCGCAGCCGAGCCGGATCGAATCTCGGCAGGCGATCGAGCGTGAAGGGCGCCAGATCGACGTGGTGCGCGGCACCGTCGAGGATCAGGTCGGCCATCGCCTCCCCGGTCGCGGGCGCGTTCAGGATGCCCCAGACGTTGTGACCGGTCGCGACGTAGGCGCCGTCGGCTCCTTTCACCGGAGCGATCATCGGCAAACCGTCTTCCGTGACCGGCCGGAAGCACGCCTGGCGCGCGATGATCGGCCTCTCGGCCAGCGCCGGCGCGATATTGCGGCACATCGTCTCGAGCCGTGCATGGGCGCCCTCGTCGCCCATGACCCCAGCCGGATCGACGGGCATCGCGCCGGCCGAGGAGATCGCGCACATCCACGTCGTGCCGTCGGCGCGCGGGAAGATCTCCGGGCTGAGGACCTCGCCGCTCGCCTCCTCGTACTCGAGGAAAAGCGCTTCCGCGCCGGTGGCGTCGCCGGAGTCGAACACGAGGCTGTGGCCCTTGTAGCCATAGACGGCGGGCAGCGGCAGCCATTGCGTCGCCAGGATCGACCAGGGGCCCATGGCGATGACCACGGCATCCGCCTCGACGGTCTCGCCACTCTCCAGCGCGACGCCGTACACGGCGCCGTCCGGCCGACGCATCAGCGACGCCACCGCGCCATGCCGCAAGGTCGCGCCCTGCGCCTCGGCGGCCGCCATCAAGCCCGTGGTGAAGGCGCGCGGCTCGACGAGGGCCGTCGTCGCCGGCGAACCGATCCGGCCGGTAAGCTCGACCCTCCCCGACAGCCACGGCAGCGGCGCCGCGTTGCGCATGCGGCCGTCCTCCGCGGCGTGGCCGGCATAGGTCTCCAAACGCCGATAGCTCCAGGGATTGTCGAGCTCATCGGCCAACTCGGCATGAAGATCGAAGCTGCGCCGCGCCAGGGCATCGAGCTCACTGCCCCGACACCAGTCGCGCGCCAGGAAGCCGCCCGACTTGCCCGAAGCCGAACCGGCCACGGCATGGCGCTCGATCACGATGGGTTGCGCGCCGCGCTGGCTGAGGAAATAGGCGATCGAGGCCCCGATCGCGCCTCCGCCGCAGATGACGATGCGTTTCGCCCGGCTCATCGGTCAGCCTTTCGGCCCCCACTCCTCGACCCGACAATTGACCGAGGCGTCGAGCATGCGCGTGCCCGTGTGGACGAGGCCGTGCTTGCGCATCACCGCCTCGGCGGTCGTCGTCGTGCCGACACCCGGAAACACCGGCCGCCCCTTCGGAACGCTCGCCTCCGTCTTCGTGAGATAGAACGTGTCGTAGCCGATCGAGAGGAAGAGCCCGAATGTTTCGGTGCCGCCGACCACGGCAAGCGTGCCGCCGTCGATGCCGAGACGCGCCCAGGCTTCATCGAACGGCGTCGAGCCCGGGTTCCACAGGATCGCATTCGGATTGTCGGGATCGGGCGTGAGGATGTCGACGCGGCGCGTCAGGATGATCCGCTTGCGATGCTTCTCGCCGATGCCGCCTTCGGCCGAGTGGCGGCCGTTGGCGACCGCCGACGCCGCCGCGACGGAATTCTGGTAGAACTCGTGGTCGGCCGGGATCTTGATCTCGTCGGGGAACTTGCCGTCGGCGGTGGCGATCATCCCTTCCGCCGAGATCACGGCGTAGCCTTCGATGCGCGGTCGCTTCATCCTCAAACACCTATCGCGCCGATGATGGCGCCCTCGATAACGAGGACACCCAGCCAATACATGCTGTCGATCACCGACAGCATGTATTTCCGGCCGGGATAGGCGTTGTTGACGAATATCGTGGTGGCGACAAATCCCACCCAGATGAACAGTGCGGAGATGATGCCGTTCTTCAGCGTGACCTGCCCCGGTCCGAGATGGCCGACCGTGCCGGCCAGCACCCACGCCATGATCACGAGCGCCACGAAGGAGATGATGAAGGGCGCCGGCGATTTGTTCGGCTCGGTCCGGCCCACCGCCGCCAGCCACTGCTTCGACAGGGTCATGTAGTAGGCCGCGCCCCAGGCGAACCCCGCCACGGCTGCGGCCAGAATGGCGAGAACGTTCATACCGGCAAATGCCATCGCGGCAGTCTCCCTTTACGTCCCGCAGGGCTATCGCATTTGGCCCCCTCCGTCATCTCGACCAAGGCCCGCAGGGCCGCGTGGAGAGATCTTCTCTCGACGATACGCCGCTGATTGCAGAAGCAAGGTCTCTCCGCTCCGCGCTTCGCGCTCCGGTCGAGACGACGGGCGATTTCTGCTGATAGGCTGCCGTCCATGACAACGTACGCCGACTACAAACCCCTCACCTTCCATGACGCCGCCCGGCGCTTTGCCGACGGCAACGATTCGCCGCGCGCCTATCTCGAGCGCTGCCTGGAGACCATTGCCGCGCGCGAGCCGGTAGTGAAGGCCTTCACCGCGATGAACGAAGCCGGTGCCCGCGCCACGGCCGACGCCAGCACTGCACGCTGGAAGGCCGGCGCGCCGCTGTCGCCGATCGACGGCATGCCGATCGCCATCAAGGATTTGCTCGAGACCAGGGACATGCCCACCGAGATGGGCTGTGCCGCGATGAAGGGCAATTTCCCCAAGCGCGACAACGCCGCCGTCTGGGCCCTCCGCCAGGCGGGCGCGGTGATCCTCGCCAAAACGGTGACGGCGGAGCTGGGTGGCTCGCATCCCGGCGCGACCACCAATCCCTTCGATCCGGCCCGGACGCCGGGCGGTTCCTCCTCCGGGTCGGCCGCGGCGGTCGGCTCCAACATGGTGCCGGCGGCGATCGGCACGCAGGTCGGCGGCTCGATCATCCGGCCGGCCGCCTATTGCGGCAACTTCGCGCTGAAGCCGACGCAAGGCGGCATCAATCGCGGCGAGCGGCTGGCGACCAGCATGAGCACCCATGGGCCGCACGCCAACAGCCTCGAGGATATGTGGCAGGTCGCGATCGAGATAACCAAGCGCTGCGGCGGCGACCGCGGCGCGCTCGGGCTGATGGGCCCGGATACCCTGCCGGCGGCCATCAAGCCCAACCGGCTGATCGTGCTGGAAACCGAAGGCTGGTCGGAACTCGACGACGCGACCAGGGCGGCCTTCGCCAAGGTGCTCGAGCAGCTCGCGGCTGCCGGCGTCGTGCTCATCCGCCGCGGCGATCATCCGTTCGTCGACTCGCTGGAGAAGGCGATCGCCAGCGCCCGGGCGATCTGCAACGGCATCACGAGCTGGGAGAACCGCTGGTATCAGCGCGGCATGCTCGACGCTGCGCCGGACGGCCTCAGCGAGCGCGCCAAGGCGGCGTTGTTCAAGGCCGAGGCGATGACGCCCGACCAGTACCGCACCAACCTGCTCGCCCGGCAGGCGGCACAGCTCGCGCATGCCGCGGTCGCCTCGTTGGCCGATGCCGCGATCACGCTGTCCTGTCCCGGCCCCGCGCCGGTCTGGTCGGGCGACGTGCCCGGCCAGCCGCTGGCGCCGCGTCCGACCGGCGACTTCGTGTTCAACGCGCCGAGCTCGATGCTGTTCGCACCGGTCGTCACCATGCCGTTGATGAGCGTCGGCGGCATGCCGGTCGGCGTGCAGGTCATGGGCCAGCAACAGGAGGACGCCCGCATGACCGGCATCGCACGCTGGATGACCGGCACCGTAAGGCGGGTCGCCGGTTGAATTCCTCAGCCGATCATGGCGTGGGCAGCATGCAGGCGAGGACCTCGCAGCGAGAATAATCCTCGCGACGGCGCGTGTTGACAGCTCGGTTCGGGCCGATGATCGATTCGGCTCGAGGCGAAACGGGAGAATGCATGGCCTGGCCGACCTGGCGCGACGCCGTCTTTTCGCTGCGCACCTTCGGCGCGGCGATGCTTGCTGCCTGGGTTTCGCTGCGCCTCGACCTGCCCTCGCCCGGCACGGCGATGATGACGGTTTACATCGTCTCGCAGCCGCTCACCGGGATGATGCTGTCGAAGAGCCTCTATCGCGTGCTTGGCACCTTGGCGGGCGGTCTCGCCACCGTGCTCTTCATCGATCTGTTCGCCCAGGCACGAGAGCTGTTCGTGCTGGCTGCCGCGCTCTGGTTCGGCCTCTGCATCTATATCACCGTCCTGCTGCGCGACGCGCCCGCGGCCTACGCACCGATGCTGGCCGGCTACACGGCGGCGATCATCGGCTTTCCCGTGATCGCCGCACCCGAGACGGTATTCGACACCGCCGTGAACCGCTGCGCCGAGATCGTGATCGGCATCGGCTGCGCTGGACTGCTCGGTGCAGCCGTCCTGCCACGGCCGGTTGGCCCGGTCCTGCTGGAGCGAATCGAGGCGGCGCTGGAGACGACGGCGAAAAGGGCTGCCGACATCCTGCGCGGCGCGGACGTCGCTGAGCCTGAGCCAGGCCGGACAGGATGGGATCGGCTGATCGCCGATACGATGGCCCTCGAGATACTGCGTTCGCATGCCGTCTTCGACGCGCGGGCGATCCGCCTGGCCAACGACGTGGTTCGGCAGATCCAGGGCCGGCTGTTCACCTTTCTCTCCGTGCTGGTCTCGGTGCAGGACCGTGCCTGGCTGCTGCGTCGCCGTGACCCGATGCGCTGGCGGGCAATCGCTCCGGCGTTCGCGGCGGTGGCGCAGCTCATGGATCGCCCGCTCGGCGCCACCCCGCCCAAGGACGAGCAGAGCATCGGCGAGATCCGCCGGCTGATCGAATCGCTTCGGCCCGATCCCGAAGAGCTGCGGCGGAGCGAGCCGGCCTTGATCGCCCGCATCCTGCTCGACCGGCTCGGGGACTTGCTGTCGTTGCGCGACGATTGCCTGGAGCTGCACAATCATCTGATCGCCCGTACCCGGCCCCGCGGCGTGGGGCCCGCGCCGTCGATCGGACGGCACCGCGACCAGGCAGCGGCCACGATTGCGAGCGTCACCGCCTTTGCCACGCTCGTCATCGGCTGCGCCTTCTGGATCGCCACCGGTTGGAGCAACGGCGCCTCGGCCGCGACCATGATCGTCATCTCCTGGGCCATGTTCTCGGCAGCGGACGACCCGGCGCTGGTGGCGCGGAACTTCCTGCGAATGACGGCGGTCGCGGTGGTTCTCAGCCTCATCTATGTCACGCTGTTGCTGCCGCGACTTGACGGTTTCGCAATGCTGGCGGCCGCACTCGCGCTCTACCTGGTCCCGGCCGGCATGCTGATGCCGGTACCCGGTGTCGGCTCGGCCGTGACACCGATGACGATCAACTTTCTGTTCCTGCTGTCACTCGGCAAGGTGCCGTCACTCGACCTGGCCACCTATCTCAACAACGCCATTGCCGTGCTGGCGGGCATTGTCACGGCCGTGGCGCTGCTTCGGCTGGTCTGGCCGTTCGGCACGCAGTGGGCAACGCGCCGCCTGGTCATCGGCATTGTGGCCGACCTCGGTCGGCTGGCTTCCGGGGCGCCTTCCGAGCCGGATGCGTTTGCAAGCCGGATGTTCGATCGGATCAACGGCTTGTTCCTCCGCCTCGATCAGACATCGCCCGGCAACCGGGCGATCCTGCGCGGCAGCCTGGCCAGCCTGCGCATCGGCCACAACATCCTGGCGTTGCGTCGGATCGTCGGCCGGCTGCCCCCTCCGGCGGACCAGGCGATGAAGGCCGCGCTGGCAGCGCTGGCCCGCCACTTCGCCCGATCCTGGCGCCGGCGCGAGAGCAGTAGCCCGGACGTGATAGCGGAACTGTTCGAGGCCGAAGCGGCGCTGCGAGCGCTCGAGCCGGGCTCCGATGTCTTAGCGGCCCTGACGTCGGTTGCGGCGATCAGGATCACATTGGCCCATCATTCCCAATTCTTCTCCCTGCCTCAATCCGGCCGCCCATCGTTCCTGCATGACGTGCTGGCCCCGACATGATCAAGGAAATAGACCTCGCGGGCGTTTATCTCTCGCCGATGCTGGGCTACCTCGTGGTCGCGCTCGCGATCACCGGCCTGTTGCGCCTGGGCCTTCGCTGGATCGGCGCCTATCGCTGGATCTGGCATCCGACGCTGTTCGACATCTCCCTGCTGCTGATCATCCTGACCGCCCTTGTCACACTGACGATGTGAGGGAAAGAAGACGACCATGAACTTCGCGACCTCCGCGCTCCGCGTCCTCATCACCCTGATCGTGGCCGCGGGCGCCGTCGTCGCCGGCGTGCTTCTGTGGCAGTACTACATGGAGAGTCCCTGGACCCGGGACGCCCGGGTGGCGGCGGAGATCGTCCAAGTGGCGCCGGATGTATCCGGCATCGTGACCGAGCTGCGCGTGGTCAATAACCAGAAGGTCCGGAAGGGAGACGTGCTCTTCGTGATTGATCCGGAACGCTTCACCCTGGCGGTCCAGCGTGCGCAGGCGACCCTCGACAGCCAACGGACGCAGACGGCGGAACTCGAGAGGGAGGCCGACCGTCGGGCCAAGCTTGGCTCGAGCGCGATCTCGATCGAAGCCAGGCAACAGGCCGAAGCCGCGGCCCAGGCAGCACACGCAGCCGTCGAGCAGGCCGAGGCAGCGCTCGCGACGGCGAAGCTCGACCTCGAGCGCACCAAGGTGCTGTCGCCGGTCAACGGCTACGTGTCGACCCTGGTTCTGCGGCAGGGCGCCTACGCAACGACGGGCAAGCAGGTAATGGCCATCGTCGACGCCGACTCGTTCCACGTCCGCGGCTACTTCGAGGAAACCAAGATCCCGCGCATCCAGCCAGGTGACGACGTGGCGATTCGGCTGATGGGCGTGTCGGCTCCCCTCACCGGTCACATCGAGAGCATTGACCGCGCGATATCCGACCGCGAGGTCACGTTCAACTCGACCTACCAGATCGTCGACGTGAACCCGACCTTCAGTTGGGTACGCCTGGCGCAACGCATCCCGGTCCGGATCGGCATCGACAAAGTGCCCGACGGGGTGCTGCTGGCCTCTGGAATGACCGCTACCGTCGAAGTGCTGCCCCGAAGGGCGAGCATCGCGGCGAAATAGCGGCCCGACAGTGCGGAAGCGACCGTCGCTCCAACGATTGGCGCATTTAGAAGGCGGTTACTCCGGCTTGATGCCGAGCGCCACGATGAGCGGGATCAGGGTCTTCTTCAGATACTCGTAGTCCGCCATCACCTCTTCGTGGTTCAGGGGCTTCTCGGTGAGGCCGAAGCTCTCCATCATCTTCTTGCCGGGCTCGGAATCGGCCGCCGCGACCCAGAGGTCGGACATCCGTTTGACGATCTCCTTCGGCGTCGCCGCCGGCGCGCCCAGCGCCAGCCAGCCGCGGACCGTAAACGCGGGATCGTCGAAGCCCTGCTCCATCGAGGTCGGCACGTCGGGCAGCTTGACATAGCGGACCCGGGACGGCGCCACGATCGGGCGCACCTCCTGCTTGACCAGCAGCGCATTCATCGCCTGCGGGCTGCCCATCGCGGCATTCAGCGACCCGGCGCCCATGTCCTGCCACATCGGCGCTTCGCCCTTGTAGGTCACGACCTCGATCGAGAGGCCGAACTTCTCGTTGAGGCTTTGCGCGAAGACATGCGACGAGGAGCCGAGCGCCCACGAGCCCCAATTGATCTTCTTGCCCTTGGCGTAGGCGATGAACGACTTGAGGTCCTTCACTTCGGTCGGCGTCGACTTGTGGACCACGACCGGCAATACGCCCGACGAGGTGCCGGAGACGATCGTGTAGTCCTTGTCCGGAT
>Ga0268266_10005093_pt1 | contig 12388 bp, 10 predicted proteins | sample KBSS13metaG_FD_190356 | JGI IMG/M metagenome (GOLD analysis project Ga0268266, IMG submission 190356) | Switchgrass rhizosphere microbial communities from Kellogg Biological Station, Michigan, USA - KBS S1-3 metaG (SPAdes) (version 2) | ecosystem: Host-associated > Plants > Roots > Rhizosphere...
CACGTCCGCCTGATCCGCGAAGAGATGCAGGACCTATGCGTCGCCGGCAGCCGCTTGCGCCTGGAGCAGGCTTTTCTGAACCTGCTGGCCAACGCCATCAAATTCAATCGCCCCGACGGCGAAGTGCGAGTTCGCGTCGCCCAAATTGCAGACGGCCGCGTGGCCGTCACGGTTTCGGATACCGGCGTCGGCATTCCCTCGCGAGACCTGCCGCGCATCTTCGAGCGCTTTTACCGCGTCGATAAAGCCCGCTCGCGCCAGGTAGGAGGGACCGGCTTGGGCCTCTCGATCGTGAAGCACGTGATTGAGAGAATGAACGGAACGGTTACCGTCGACAGCCAAGTCGGCAAGGGGACCACGTTCCAGGTGCTGCTCCCTGCCGCCGCGAAAGTAGGGCGCGTCGCCTGACATACCAGCCAGCTTTGGCTCGTAACACAATCGTAATGAAATGTTCATGACAATATAACTCGCGGCTTGCTACAGTCATAATTTGTGACGCCTTCCTCCCAGTCCCTTCACATCGAGGCCTTAGACAGCGCTTCGGGCGCAAAAATTTTCAAGCTCACCGGCCCTCTGACCATTCAGACCCTGTTCGATTTTCAGCATCTGGTGCGTCAGGAAACCTCCAAAGCGCTCATCGTAGACATTTCGAAGGTTCCATACATGGATTCAGCCGGGCTGGGCTGCGTGGTAAGCGCCTACACTTCGTGCCAGAGAACGCAACGCGCGTTTGGAATCACTGGCCTCACCGAGCGCATAAAAAGCCTGTTCGCGGTGACACACGTCGATGGCTTGCTCCCCTGCTTCGATTCGCTTGCAGCGGCAGAAGCCGCGGTTAAGTAATCCAATTCTGTAACCGTTTTGTAATGGTCTATTAATTACAAAATCACCATACGCCTCTAACCTTGTTCCTAAGTTGATCTTTAAGCCTGTGTGCGATCCGTTGGGGATGGGCGCGCTCAGATTGTTGGGCCATTTCCATACCAATTAGGAGCAGCAAAATGTTACGAATCCATGAGCGAACGGGACGGGTGCTTTTAGCCTGCCTGTTGAGCTCAATCATGCCGCTTTCGGCGGCCGACAATTCCGCACCTGTAACCCAGGCGCCTCAACCCACTGAGATCGAACAGCTCAAGCAAATGCTGGCCGATCAGCAGCGGCAGATCAATGAACTGAGACAAGCCCTGGTTCAGCAGCAACAGAAGAAGGAGACAGATAGTGGCATTTCGGCGTCCACTGGCTCCTCCGTCATACCGAGAATCGATCCCACGCCAGTCAGTACCTACCGCAACCTGGGTCAAGTAGCCAGCACTACCGCGATTTTGCCGCATGCGGCGACGCTCCCCGTAGCCCGAGCCCTTCCGGCGATTCCTTTACCGCAAGCCCCCGCAGCCGCCAGCGCGGCAAGCAAGAATCCCTGCGAGGCAGATCCTGACAGAACCATTCCTACGTTCCTTCGGATTGGCAACGTCTGCGTTGTCCCCATCGGCTTCATGGATTTCACGCCTTTTTGGCGCGACAAGAACGCTGCATCGAGCATGGGCTCCAACTTCGGCAGCATTCCTTACAACAATGTGCCCAACGGGAACCTCTCGGAACTTCATTTCAGCCAACAAAACTCGCGCCTCGGTTTTCGGGTCGACGGCGATTGGAAGGGTACCCACTTCATCGGATACAACGAGTTCGATTTCAACGGAACCAGCGGAGCGACGAACCTCGCGGTATCGAACGGCGCGATCGTTCCGCGCCTTCGCCTGTATTGGGTTAACGCGCATAAAGGCAAGGTCGAGTTCCTCGCGGGCCAGAGTTGGAGCATGCTGACCCCCAACCGGAATGGTATTTCCGCGTTGCCCGGCGATCTGTTTTACACCCAAGTGATAGACATTAACTACGTCGCGGGCCTCACCTGGACGCGCCAACCTGGCTTGCGTGTTCTGGTACACCCAAATAAGCACACGACTTTCGGCTTCTCTGTCGAACAAGCCGATCAGTACATCGGCGGTTCCGCCGGAGGCTCCCCCATTACGCTGCCGACCAATCTTACGGGACTTATCTCCAGCCAACTCGACGGCGCTCAGAACATCACTTTGGCCGGCTATCTAGGCCAACCCGCGTACACGCCGGACTTCATCGCCAAGCTCGCCTTGGATTTTTCGCGGGTACACTTCGAAGTCGCCGGCCTCGAATCCAACTTCAAGACAGTCGGTCTCGCCGCCCCATTCACCTCGCACACTAAAGCCGGCGGCGGAGTTTTGGTCGGCCTAAACGTCGCGCTCACCAAGAATTTCCGTTTGATGACGTCCAATTTCCTCAGCAACGGCGGTGGCCGCTATCTGTTTGGACAGGCGCCGGACCTGATCGTTCGAGCCGACGGCTCCCTCAGTACCGTAAGAGCCGCCAGCAGCATTGACGGTTTCGAAGCGAAAGTTACACCAAACACGCTGTTATATGGCTACTACAGCGGAATCTACATTGGCCGTAACGTCGCCATCGACACCAACGGTAAACCGGTCGGGTATGGTTTTACCGGGTCGGGCAACAACCAGAACCGTTCGATCAACGAAGTCACCTTCGGCTTCAACCAGACCATGTGGGCGAGCCCTCGCTACGGCGCCATCAACGTGATGGGCCAGTATGAATATCTGATGCGCAGTCCGTGGTTCGTGGCTGCCGGGGCCCCGAAAGCGGCCCACGATAACACCGTCTTCTTCAATATCCGGTACACCTTGCCGGGAGGGATGCCTAGCTTCTAAGTCTATGATTACTCGGGCCATCACCGAGATGGCCCGAGTCGTAATGGTTCTGTAATAAACACTTGGTTAAATAGGAGACATATGATGAAGCGAATTGTAAAACAGGCGGCACTGATTGCCGTCCTGGCGACGGCGGTGGCGTCGGCGCAACAGACTCTAATTAACGCGGCTGGTGCCACGTTCCCTTATCCGATGTATTCGAAATGGTTTGACGGATACCACAAGAAATTCCCGGCCTTCGCATTCAACTATCAGTCGATCGGATCCGGCGGCGGCATCAAGCAAGTGACCGAAGGCACCGTCGATTTCGGAGCCAGCGACGGCCCCATGACCGACGTGCAAATCAAGGAGTTCCGCGACAAGCATGGGTTCGGGATTCTGCACTTTCCGACGGTAATGGGCGCAGACGTGCCGGTTTACAACGTGGCCGGCATCAACACGGATCTCAATTTCACTCCGGAAGCCTTGGCGGGGATTTTCCTTGGAAAGATCACCAAATGGAACGATCCGGAATTGATGAAAGCTAACCCGGGCCTCAAATTGCCGGCCGCTGATATCATCGTGGTCCACCGCTCCGACGGTAGTGGTACCTCCTATATCTGGACCGACTATCTGTCCAAGGTCAGCAAGGAGTGGGAAACAAAAGTCGGCCGTGGAACCTCTGTTAATTGGCCGGTAGGATTGGGCGGCAAAGGAAACGAAGGCGTATCGGGCCAGGTGCAGCAAACTCCCAACTCCATTGGTTACGTGGAGTTGATCTACGCCGTACAGAACAAGATGAAGACCGGCAAAGTGAAGAACCTGGCCGGAGCCTGGGTCCAGGCTAGTCTCGGAGGCGTGACTGCGGCCGCCGCGAGTTCGAAAGAAATGCCGGAGGATTTCCGGGTTTCGATCACCAACGCACCCGGCAAAGACGCCTATCCGATTTCCAGTTTCACTTGGCTATTGATTCCTGAAAAGATCTCCGATCCCACCAAGAAAAAAGCCATCAAGGATTTCCTGGCTTGGATGCTGGCAGACGGCCAGACCATGACCTCGGCCCTCGCTTACGCACCGCTTCCCAAGGCGGTAGTGGCGAAGGAACTGAAAGCGATCGCCAAGATTCAATAGAGCTTCGATAATTGACGAGTATGGCTGCCACGCCCACAACTGTGACCACCAGCGCCGGTCCCGCGAGACCGGCGCCCGGATACTTGCAGCGCCTGCGCGGCGGGGACGAGGCGGCCTACATAATCACCTTCATGGCTGCCGCCAGTATTCTGGCGATCACGGGCCTTCTGGTGTTGGAACTTTACACGAACTCAGCCGCGTCTCGCAGTAAGTTCGGCTGGAATTTCCTATTCACATCGACATGGGACCCAGTCAACGATCAATTCGGCGCGCTGCCGTTTATATATGGAACGGTGGTTACTTCGTTTCTAGCGCTGCTGCTGGGAATACCGCTGGGTGTCGGTGCTGCGATTTTTCTGGCGGAGCTCGCGCCACCGAAAATCTCCGACGGGCTTACATTTTTGATCGAACTGCTGGCGGCGGTTCCTAGCGTCATCTACGGCCTCCTCGGAGTTTTTGTGCTCATCCCGATCCTGCGCGAGATTGAGCCGTATCTCAAGGCTGCCTTCGGATGGACGCCGTTTTTTAGCGGCCCATTTTACGGTGTCAGCCTTTTCTCGGCAGGAGTGGTTCTGGCGGTGATGATTATCCCGTTCATCATTTCGATATCGAGAGAAGTGATCCTGTCGGTGCCGGGCGATCAGCGCGAAGCTGCGTTGGCGCTGGGCGCTACCCGTTGGGAAGCGACGTGGGACATCATCGTGCCCTACGCGAAAAAAGGCATCATGGGGTCGATCTTCCTGGCGCTCGCCCGATCACTGGGCGAAACCATGGCGGTCACTATGGTGGTCGGCAACGATCCCAAGATTAAAGCTTCGCTCCTGGCGCCGGGTTATTCGATCGCAGCTGTCATCGCCAATGAGTTCACGGAAGCTACCGGCCAGTTATACACCAGCGCGCTGATCGAACTGGGCTTGGTCCTGTTCGCACTCACCATCGTGATCAACGGCATGGCGCGTTTAATGATCATTGGAGCCGATAAGTACAAGGCTTAGTATGACGAACCTGCACACACTCCGGCGCAAGGCCGTCAATATCGTGATGTTGACCATCACCGGGTTGTGTACGCTATTCGCGGCCGGAACCCTGGTTTACATTCTGGGATATTTGTTCGTCCACGGCGCGACTAGCCTGACCTGGGACTTCTTCACCAAACTTCCGACTCCGGTGGGCGAATCCGGCGGCGGCATGGCCAACGCGATCGTCGGCAGCGGCAAGCTGCTTCTACTGGCTTCCCTGTTCGGCATCCCGATTGGATTCCTGGGTGGCGTTTATCTGGCGGAATTCGGTGGCACTACATTTTCCTACGTGATCCGCTATGTCACTGACCTGCTGAACGGCGTGCCCTCCATCGTGATCGGCATCTTCGCATACACGATGATTGTCCTGCCGCAAAAGCATTTCTCGACACTGGCCGGCGGCCTGGCCTTGGGCGTGATGATGATCCCAATCGCGGTCCGCAGCACCGAAGAATTTCTGCGCGCTGTTCCCAATTCTCTGCGCGAAGGCGCGATGGCTCTGGGCGCCTCCAAAGCTAGGTCGATTCTTACGGTAGTGATTCCCGCGGCAAAAAATGGCATCATGACGGGAATCATGCTGAATCTGGCGCGAGTGGCCGGCGAGACCGCGCCGCTTTTGTTCACCAGTTTCGGCAATCGTTATTGGAGTTCCGGATGGGACCAGCCAATATCGGCCTTGCCGGTGATGATTTTTACCTATGCCATCGCGCCCTACGAAGATTGGCACAAACAGGCGTGGGCGGCCGGTTTCGTTCTTCTCAGCCTGATCTTGACCATCAACATTATCGCGCGTGCCATACTCTCAAGTAACAAGCATGTCGCAAGGTGATCCATGCAAGCTCCCACTCGACAACCTTATCCTGAGTTAAACACTCCCACCGTGGAGGTTCACGCGCCGCCTATGGACGTTACCAAGCCCCTGACCGGGGCGGTCCGCAAACTGAGTGCCACCGATTTGAATTTCTACTACGGCGATTTTCAAGCCTTGAAGAACATTTCGATGGAGATCTTCGCCAATCAAGTAACGGCTTTCATTGGACCTTCCGGCTGCGGCAAGTCCACTTTCCTGCGCACCTTGAACCGTATGAATGAGACGGTGCGTAACACTCGCGTCGAAGGTAAAATTCTGCTGGATGATGTAAACATCCTGGAGCAGGAAGTCGCGTACGTGCGGCGCCGCGTTGGGATGGTGTTCCAGCGCTCAAACCCGTTTCCGAAATCCATATTCGACAACATCGCTTACGGTCCGCGCATTAACGGCACGGTGGCGAACCGCGCGGAACTCCGCGAAAAGGTGGAGCAAAGCTTGCGGCGCGCTGCACTGTGGGACGAAGTCAAGGACAAGCTCAACCAATCCGCCTACGGCCTTTCCGGCGGACAGCAGCAGCGCTTGTGCATCGCGCGTGCGCTAGCTGTAGATCCGGAAGTACTGCTGCTCGACGAACCGTGCTCCGCTCTCGATCCCATTGCCACCGCCAAGATCGAGGACCTGATCTTCCAGCTCAAGAGTAGCTGCACGATTGTAATCGTCACGCATAACATGCAGCAGGCGGCGCGCGTCGCCGATAACACCGGCTTCTTCCTGCTAGGCCATCTGATCGAATTCGACAACACCGCGGTCATCTTCAAGAACCCTGCGAAAAAAGAAACCGAAGATTACGTAACCGGACGTTTCGGTTGAGAATCGGCTGGCTGAGAATCGGGAGCTTATAGTGCGGCACTTCGTCGAAGAATTAGAACAACTGAAAACCAAGCTGCTTGAGATGAGCGCGATTGTCGAGTCTTCTATTCAGCGCAGCATTAGCGCCGTCACCCAGAAGGATCGCAACGCCGCTGAAGAAGTGTTTCGCACGGAAGCGCGCATCAACGCCATCGAGATCGAGATCGACGAGTTCGCCATCAACCTGCTCGCCCTGAACCAGCCCATGGCGGCCGATCTGCGCCTGATCGTCGCCGCGCTCAAGATCAACACCGACCTTGAACGCATGGGCGACTTGGCTGTCAGCATTGCCGAGCGCGCACTGTCGCTGATGGAAGGCCCCATCATCACGCCCATGATCGATATCCCGCATATCGCCGGCCTAGTTCAATCCATGGTGCGGAAAGCGCTGGACGCTTTCGTCCATCGCGACGCCGATCTTGCCCGCAGCGTGCTTGCCTCGGATGACGCCGTCGACAGCCTGCGCACTGCGTGCTATCACGAGCTCACCAGCTTCATGGAAAAGGATCCCACTAACATTCAGCAGGCTCTTAACCTGATGGTGGTGATTCGCAACCTGGAGCGCATCGCCGACCACTCCACCAACGTCGCTGAAGACGTTCTGTTCCTGGTGAAGGGGATCGACGTCCGCCATCAAGCCGAGGTTCGTCCGTCCGCTGTGGGCTGATCTGCGGGGATACAATAACTGCATCGCCATGAGCGAGCAAATTATTGATCTGAAAATCAATCCCGCCGAAGAAACGATTCGTCTGGGGCCACTGGCCGTGCGTTTCCTGGTTACCGCCGAGAACTCGGGTGGCAGCATCGCGGTTTTCGAGGTGGTTGTTCCAGGCGCGCAGCGACTGACGGCCCCGGCGCACAGCCACGACCATTATGAGGAGACAATCTACGGGATCGAGGGCATTTTGACCTGGACGGTTAACGGCAAACAAATCGACGTGGGGCCGGCACAGACGCTGTGTATTCCACGCGGCGCCGTTCACCGCTTCGACAACAACACCTCGCGCGACGCGAAGGTGCTTTGCCTGGTCACTCCCGGCGCAATCGGCCCGCAGTATTTCCGCGAGGCGGCCGAGGTGATCGAGGCAGCAGCCGGCGGTTCACCGGACCGCGCGAAGATGGTGGAGGTTATGCTGCGCCACGGGCTAACGCCGGTTCCACCGTCGGCTCAGCCGTAGGGCCCGCGACCATCAAAACAAATAGTCGCCCGCGTCTCACAATTTCTCTCGCATCAGCCGAAAGAACTGTAGTCTAGGGTACTTTGGAATAGACGGCATGCCGCAACAGAGAGCGATCATTATCGGAGCGGGTCCCGCCGGATTGACAGCCGCCTATGAATTGTTGACGCGCACCGGGATCAAGCCGATTGTGCTTGAAAAGGGCACCTGCATGGGCGGTATTTCGCGCACGGTGAACTATAAAGGCAACCGCATCGATATCGGTGGCCACCGCTTTTTTTCTAAATCCGACCGCGTCATGCAGTGGTGGCTGCAGATGCTCCCGCTGCAAGCTTCCGCGGACGGTCCGGCCGCCCTAAAATACCATCGCATGGAGCGGGCGCTTGAGGCGTCCCCATCTGGCCCCGACCCTGCAGCCGCGGATACGGTGATGCTGCTGCGGTCCCGGAAATCGCGCATTTACTACCTGCGGCGTTTTTTCGATTACCCGATTTCGCTGAGCAAGGACACACTACTCAAGCTTGGCTTGTGGCGCACCTTCAAGATTGGCGTGAGCTACGTCCAGAGCGCGATGTTTCCTATCAAAAACGAGGAAACTTTAGAGCAGTTCTTCATCAATCGCTTCGGCCGGGAACTCTACGGCACGTTTTTCAAGTCCTACACCGAAAAGGTCTGGGGTGTGCCCTGTAATCGCATCAGCGCCGAGTGGGGCGCCCAGCGTATCAAGGGTCTTTCGGTCTGGTCGACTCTGCTGCACGCGGCGCGGAAGGTTTTCAAAAGCGGCGGCGGTGGCATTGGGCAGAAGGGCACCGAAACCTCGCTGATCGAACAGTTTCTCTACCCTAAGTTCGGCCCCGGACAAATGTGGGAAGAAGCTGCTCGCCGCATCGTTGAAATGGGCGGTGAAATTCATACCGATTGCCAGGCCGTGAGGCTGATCACGGAGGGCTGGCAGGTTAAGGCACTGGAGACGACCAGCTCCACCGGCGACCGGAAGTGTTTCGAAGGCGATTATTTCTTCTCCACCGCGCCGGTGCAGGAGATCATGCGGTCGTTCGACGTGGCACCGCCCAAAAATGTTCTAGAAGTTTCGGACGGACTGGTTTACCGGGATTTCATTACCGTTGGCCTGCTCCTCCGCTCGCTGAAGATCCACGATGAAACGCCGCAGGGAAAGCAGTTGATCCGCGACAACTGGATCTACATTCAGGAGCCTGATGTGCAACTCGGCCGGCTTCAGATTTTCAATAATTGGAGCCCGTTCATGGTGGCGGATTCGGCGAATGTGTGGCTGGGCCTGGAGTACTTCTGCAACCAGTCGGATGAGATCTGGAATCTCTCCGACGAGCGCATGGCCGCGCTGGCAGCGGAGGAACTGAGCAAGATCGGCATTATCGAGGATAGTGAAGTGCTGGACGCGACAGTTTTACGGATGGAGAAGACCTATCCCGCGTATTTTGGCACCTACGAACGCTTCGGCGAGATTCGCCAGCATGTGGACCGGTATGCAAACTTGTTCCTCATCGGCCGCAATGGAATGCATCGCTACAACAACCAGGACCACTCGATGCTGACCGCCATGATGGCGGTGGATGACATCATCGCCGGCAAGACCGACAAATCCGGTCTATGGGAAGTCAACACCGAGATGGACTATCACGAGGAGAAAGAGAAATCGGAAGTCCAAGGCGGTAAGGTGCTTAAGGCGTAGTCGCGGGCGGCGGCGGAAGCTGCGGCGCTAAGAATAACGTGAAAGCTCCCGACAAGCGTGTGCCGGTTCCCACCATCGCTGGCACGCTTGGATTGCTCACCGCCGGATCCAAAACCAGCGTCGTCGTGGGCACCACAAAACTGACATAGGCGAAATCTACCGGCGGCTCAGTCGAGTTAGGATCCGTTGGAACCCGCGTCACTGTAGCCGCCGGATAGATTGCTCCTCCGAGATTCATCCACACTGCGCCTGCCGCGGGCAATACACCACCTGCAGACGACAAGTTGTAGACCATTAGCGTTACGCTCCCGCCGAGTGGAGCTGGATTCGAAGCAGTTACCAGAACTGGGCCTTCACCCGGAACCGGCGTGTTCACGCCCCACAGAATCAGCGGAGGCGGCGGGTCCAACCGCAGGATCACGCGCGGAATTGCGGGCAGCGCGGTGCCCGCGGGCGGAATCAACTGTACCGGCTGCTCGCCGACGGCTAGTAGAGTCGGAACCTGAACCGTCAGAACTCCGTTCGCGTCCGCTGTGAAGGCCGCCGGCTGAGGGCCAACGGTGAGCGTCCAGCCCGTCAAATCCGCAGGGAGGCCTGTGGTGGCTATCAGTGCGGTTCCCCCGGCGGGAACGCCCCTCAAACCCGTGACCGCGTTTACAATTGGCACTCGCAGACTCACTTGATTGGGAGTCGCCGCGGCCACGTTCAGCGGGTTTGGCGCGGTAACAATTTCGAGACCCGTGGCCACCGTGACGTAGGTGGTACCGGGCTGCGCGGCCGGATCCACGCTCAGATTGAGGATTACCATCTGCGGACCCACCACCCACTGCCCGCGCACCGAGATATCGCTCGAACCAAATCCGATGGTCGTTTGCCCTTCGGCGAAATGGGTATCGACGCCACTGATCACCATTAATGTGTCAGTCCCGGCAATCACGGTGTCGGGCGTCTGGTAAATTTGTGGCGGATTCGCCTGCGGATATGTGAGAATCGGCGCGGGAGTTGCACCCAGCGACTGTAAAGATGTCTGACCATCCGGGTTGACTGCCTCGACTGTGGCCTGCATTCCACTCAAAGCCGGAGGCTGAGCGATGTCGAGAGATCCGTCATCTTTGACCGCCAACACTTGCGCCGGCGCGCCATCCAAAAGGATGCGTGTATTAGCCGTCAGGTTCGTGCCGGCTACATTGGTTGCCGCGGTAGAGCCGCTAGCAGGAAGAGTCACCGTAGTAATGGAAGGCGCGCCACCCGGCACAACCGTGAACGCCGCCGGCAGTACATACAGGTCTCCATTCAGCCTTACCGCCAAAGCCACTGGCGTTTCGGTTTTGATATCGGCGGTATCGACATACGTGACCAGGAAGCCGTTTTGAAAATATCGTGTGTTTTGTGTTTCGACGCTGGCTGCGGAGCCGATGACGCTCACGGTTAGACCCGGAGCCATCGCGGTCTGGTTGTTCACGGTCGTTCCATTGGCGTAAAACACCAATCCATTGCGGCTTTTCGGGAGAAGCGGCGGCGAAGGAATCGCCACACCCTGCGGATAGCCGTAGGTTTCCATGGCGTAAACTGCCGGACCGGGGCTTGCCGCTACTGCGAAGTTGACATCTTTAACAGCGTGGCCGGCCGCAACGGTGATTTGACTCGCCAGACTCCAGTCCTGCGTTCCGGGAAAGAACTGCGTGACGAAGCCGGTGTTGGCGGGGAAAGCGTCTTTCTGCGGGTCCGCCGGAATAACGATGTTGGCAGGAGTTCCCTCTCCGGCTTGAGGCGGCGGGAGCGGATGGACATAAAGATAGTATTGGCCTGGCGGAATACCGTTAATCTCGTAGGTTCCATCGGGGCGCGTCATACCGCTGACCGCCACGCCGGTGGTGGAAAGCGCCACTACACTCGCAAGGTTTACGCCGGCGCCGCTGGTCGCTCCGAATACCTGGCCCGTCATGCTACCGGTGGAGGCCGCGAATCCGCCTGCTGGATAGAGCAGCGAGATTCCGCTCACATCGTCGGCCGCAAGCGGCGTCCCCCGCGTGGTCGCGCGCGTGATCGCCGTCGACATCGTTGCCGAAGTAAAGGTGTGCTGCAGACCCAGGGTGTGGCCGAACTCGTGCACCAGCGTCATAAAAAACGCATCGGTGTAACTGGATTGTTGGTAGCCCGCCACTGTCAGATCTTTGCGCAGTTGCAGTTTCGAGCGCAGGATCGGGACGAAGGTAGTCGTTTTGGCGCCCAAGAAGGTGAGGTCCGACGGGAAGGTGAGGGTCGTCTGGGCGATGATTCCAGGGGGCATGCTATCGTCGAACACTACATCGATTCCAGGAACCGTCTGCAGCGTGGCCATATTGCGGGTTCCGCCAAAGTGCAAACGCAATGACGAAGTGGGGACTCCGTTCCAAACTTCAGCAGCCTGCCGGATCTGGCTATAGATGGCGGTCAGGTTGTCGCCCGGCATCAACGGCGTGGGCGTCTGATCCGACACAAAATACTGGACCGTATTGTCCTTGATGGCATTCAGGTCGAAATGAGCCGCCAGCGGTGCATAAGGACCGGTGCCGCTCGCAAAGAAAACGTAGTAGTAATACGCCGAGACCAGCGGGGACATCACGGTAAGCGCCATCGCAAATAGAAAGGCGCGCCCCGCGGTTCGCATTACTTCCCCGTCCTCGGAGCCCGCGCAGAGGTCACCGACAAAGCTCTGGAGATCTTAGCCCTTAGCTCCGTCAAGGAGATAGACAGCATCTCGTCTCGAACCACATGGCCCGATGCATCTAACATCTGCTCGCCTGCTGCGACACGTGACGCTCGGCGGTCGCCGTTGCTTGTGCTATCAACGCTGAACAATCCCTGCGACATACCCGTGATTTGAGTCAACCCAGAGCGGCTAGTCCATAGAAACA
>Ga0268266_10005096_pt1 | contig 12383 bp, 10 predicted proteins | sample KBSS13metaG_FD_190356 | JGI IMG/M metagenome (GOLD analysis project Ga0268266, IMG submission 190356) | Switchgrass rhizosphere microbial communities from Kellogg Biological Station, Michigan, USA - KBS S1-3 metaG (SPAdes) (version 2) | ecosystem: Host-associated > Plants > Roots > Rhizosphere...
CTCCAAGTCGACGACCCATTTGGTGGCCGATACGTAGCCGTACAGCCCGGGAACGACGAGCCGGGCGGGGTAGCCGTGCTCGGTGGGCAGCGGCTGGCCGTTCATCGCGACCGCCAGCAATGCGTCGCGCTTGTCGGTCAACGCCTCGACGGGCGTGCCCGCGGTGAACCCGTCGATCGACATCGACAGCACCATGTCGGCGTCGGGATGCACCCCCGCATCGGCCAGCAGGTCGCGCACCCGGTACCCCGTCCACGTCGCGTTCGAAATGAGGTCGCCGCCAACCGGATTCGACACACACGTGAGCGTCACCAATTTCTCGACGACGTCGAACCGGTCCAGGTCTTCGAAGCGGTAGGTGATCTCGCGGTCCACCATGCCGTGGATCTTCAGCTGCCAGTCTGCGCGGCTCAGCTGTGGCACACTCAGCGCCGTGTCGATCCGGTAGAAGTCGGCGTTGCTGGTGACAAACGACGGCAGCGCAACACCTTTGGGCTGCACGGCCGGCGGCACCGGCGGCGCTGCGACGTCGACCTTCGGCAGTGTGAACGCATCGCGATCACCCGAGACCGACGACAGCATGCGCGACAACACAACGCCGCCAACGCCCGTCACAGCTCCTGCGCCGAGAAAACCCAGCGTCACCAGCGACAGGCGGCGGCCGCGGTCGGGGGAGTCGGAGCCCTCTTCCGGCTCCGGCGCGTTGGTGAATCGCCCGGAGACCAACAGTCGCAGCACGGCCACCCCGCAGACGGTGCCGATCACTGTTGGCACGATGTCGGCGACGGTCGCCCCCGCCCGGGTCAGCACGGCGGCGCAGCCCAAGATCCCGGCGACGACGATTGCGGCACTGCCGATCGGGACGCGGCGCGTCTCCCATCGTGCGGTGACAGCGGCGATCAACGCGATCACGCCGAGCACGACGATCGTCAGGAAAAGCTTGTCCGCGGTGCCGAAGGTCTGGATCGTCCACTCTTTGACCGGACCTGGCGTCAGGTCGATGATCGCCGAGCCGATTGCCGTGCGGGCGTCGGCCTGCGGGCCGAACGCGACGGCAAGCAGCTGCGTGACGCCCAGAGCCACAGCGGCAGCCGCAATGCCCGCCAGCATCCGCGATTCGGCAGCTGGTCTGGCCATAACCAGAACCTACCTGCGCGCCGGATCGCCAGGGCTTACGAAGTTGTGACGGCACCCGAAAGGCTTACCGGATGGACGATGAGATATGTTGCGAAGCGGTCCGACCACAGTCTTGAAAGGGAGCTAGATGGAGATCGAGGGCAAGAAGGCCATCGTCGTCGGCGGTGCGTCGGGATTCGGCAAGGCGACCGCCGAGTCGCTGGCCAAGCGCGGCGCCAGCGTCGCGGTGCTGGACCGGCCTCAGTCGAAGGGCCAGGAGGTGGCCGACGCCATCGGCGGCACGTTCCACGCGGTGGACGTCACCGACTTCGACGGCACCGAGAAGGTGCTGCAGCAGGCGATCGACACGCTGGGCGCTCTCCACATCATCGTGACGACGGCCGGCGGCGGTATCGGCGAGCGCACGGTCAAGAAGGACGGACCGCACAGCTTGGAGTCGTTCCGCAAGACCGTCGATCTCAACCTCATCGCGACCTTCAACATCAGCAGGCTCGCCGGCTGGCAGATGAGCAAGCAGGACCTCGTCGACGACGAGCAGGAGGAGCGCGGCGTCATCATCAACACCGCGTCGATCGCCGCGTTCGAAGGTCAGATCGGGCAGGTCGCCTACACGGCATCCAAGGCCGCGATCGCCGGCATGTGCCTGACCATGGCGCGCGATCTGGGCAGCCTGGGCATCAGGGCGCTGGCCATCGCGCCGAGCCTCTTCGCGACCGGGCTGACCGAAGGCATCCCCGACGAGTTCGCCAAGCAGCTCACCAAAGACGCAGCATTCCCGAAGCGACTTGGTAGGCCGGAGGAATACGCCAAGCTTGTCCTGGCGATCGTCGAGAACCCGATGCTCAACGGCCAGTGCCTACGGCTGGACGCCGGCCAGCGCTTCGCCCCGAAGTAGTTGTGATTTCGGCGCGCTAATCCACGCTGAGCGACGGTTAGCGCGCCGAAATCGCTAAGCTGCCACACGTGGCGACCGTTGCCGATCACGTCATCAATGCATTACGGGTCAGCGGCGTTCGCCGCGTCTACGGGCTGCCTGGGGACAGCCTGAACGGATTCACCGACGCGCTGCGGCGCTCCGGCGAAATCACTTGGGAGCACGTCCGTCACGAGGAGACGGCCGCGTTCGCAGCGGCAGCCGACGCCGCACTGACCGGAGCGCTCGCGGTCTGTGCGGGCAGTTGCGGCCCGGGCAATCTGCACCTGATCAACGGGCTGTTCGACGCGCAGCGCAGTCGCCTTCCGGTGCTCGCCATCGCGGCGCACATTCCGCGCACCGAGATCGGCTCGGAGTATTTCCAGGAGACGCACCCGCAGGAATTGTTCCGCGAGTGCAGCGTCTACCGCGAACTCGTCAGCACACCCGAGATGGCCCCGCGCATTCTCGAGATGGCGATGCGCGCAGCAGTCGAAGAACGCGGGGTCGCCGTCGTCGTCATCCCCGGCGAGATCTTCCTTCAGCGGGCCGAACAATCGGGATACCTGACGCGTCCGGTCACGCCGACCCGGTCGGTGGTGCGACCCGACGACGAGTCACTGCGTGCGGCGGCCGACATCCTCAACCGCGCACAGGCGGTCACGATTCTCGGCGGCGCAGGCACCGAGGGCGCGCATGACGAATTGATCCAGGCGGCAGCGACACTGGGCGCGCCGATCGTGCATGCGTTGCGCGGCAAGGAATTCATCGAATACGACAACCCGTTCGACGTCGGGATGACCGGACTGCTCGGGTTCGCCTCGGGATACAAGGCGATCAAGGAAGCCGACGCGCTGCTGATGCTGGGCACCGACTTCCCGTACCAGCAGTTCTATCCCGACAACGCCAAAGTCGTGCAGGTCGACATCCGCGGCCGCCACCTCGGCCGTCGCACCCCGGTCGACCTCGGCCTCGTCGGCTCGGTGAAGGACACGCTGGCCGCTCTGCAACCGCTGCTGACTCAGAAGGGGGACCGCGGCCACCTCGACCGCTCGCTTCGGCACTACAGCAAGACCCGCAAAGCGCTCGACGAGCTGGCGGTCAATGATCGCGGCCGTACCCCGATCCGACCGGAATACGTTGCAGGCCTTGCCAATCAGTTGGCTTCCGACGACGCGGTCTTCACCGTCGACGTCGGCTCCCCGGTGGTATGGGCGGCACGATATGTGAAGATGAACGGCCGCAGGCGACTCGTCGGCTCGTTCAACCACGGCACCATGGCCTGCGCGCTGCCGCACGCGATCGGCGCGCAGACGGCGTACCGCGATCGTCAAGTGGTCGCGTTGGCCGGCGACGGCGGCCTGACGATGATGTTCGGCGAACTCGTCACGCTGATCCAGAATCGGTTGCCCGTCAAGGTGATTGTGTTCAACAACTCGTCGCTGAACTTCGTCGAACTGGAGATGAAGGCGGCGGGCATCGTCAACTTCGGCACCGACCTGATCAATCCGAACTTCGCCGACGTCGCGCAGGCGATGGGGATTCTCGGCAGACGCGTCGAGCAGCCATCGGATCTGCAGCAGGCCCTTGCCGATGCCTTCGCCTACGACGGACCCGCGGTCGTCGACGTGGTGACCGCCCGGCAGGAGCTGTCGATCCCGCCCGCGATCACCGTCGAACAGGCCAAGGGCTTCTCCCTGTACGCGATCCGGACCATCCTGGCGGGCCGCGGCGACGAGCTGCTCGACCTGATCACCACCAACGTCGCGCGACGCATCCTGGACTGATCTTGGTTTTGGCGCTTTCCAAGCCAATTCCAAGCATCACCGCTACCGTTTGCCCATGCGAATGAGGGTGTGGTCAGTGGCTGCTGTCGTTTTGCTCTTGGCGGCCTGTGGTGGCCCCAAGCCGCAGATAACACAAGGTGCCCAAAAGACCGGCTCGCCTCCCGACACCAGCAGCATCCAGATCCACGGCGACGCCTCAGCGGATGTGAACAAGCTGGCGATGGAGGCGATCGCCGATCTGCAGGACTACTGGGGTAAGGAATTCCCGGAGCTCTACGGCAAGGACTACGAACCGGTCAAGGGTGGCTTCTACGCGGTCATCCCGTCCTCGGGCGATTTCCCGCCGTGCGCGCAGGACGCCAGCGAGATCTCGGGCAACGCGTTCTACTGCGCGACCAAGGACGTCGTCGCGTGGGACGCCGAGGGGCTGCTGCCCGACTTGAAAGAAAAATACGGCGATTTCGTCATCCCGGTGGTGCTGGCCCACGAGTGGGGGCACGCCGTGCAAGGCCGGTCGAACTTCACCGCCCGCACGGTGACCAAGGAGTTGCAGGCCGACTGCTTCGCGGGGGCGTGGTCCAAACACGCGAAGGACGACGGCGTGTTCAAGGTGACCGCCGCCGATATGGACACCGCGCTGGCCGGCATCCTCGACCTGCGTGACACGCCGGGCACGTCCAACATCGACCCGAACGCGCACGGCAGCGGCTTCGACCGGGTCAGCGCCTATCAGGACGGTTTCGACAACGGGCCAGGCAAGTGCAAGGACTACCGCGATGACGAGCCGATGGTGCTCGAGCTGCCGTTCAACGACGAGCAGGACGCGGCGCAGGGCGGCGATGCGCCGTACGACTCGATCATCAACGGTGTGCCCTACGACCTCGAGGACTACTACACGCACCTGTATCCAGAGCTGACCGACGGAAAGCAGTGGCCGCCGGTGAAGGGCCTCGAGCCGTACAGCCCCGACAGTCCGCCGGCCTGCGGCGGCCAGTCCGCGAAGGGGTATGCGTTGTTCTATTGCGTGCCAGACGATTACGTCGGCTGGGACAACGTCGACGCGATGCCCGAGGTGTACAAGCAGGGTGGCGACTACGCCGTAGCGACGCTGCTCGCCACCCAATATGGGCTGGCTGCGCTGACGCGGCTTGGCGACCAATCCGACGAGAAGACTTCGACGCTGCGTGCCGACTGCCTGGCAGGCGGTTACACGGCCAGCGTCATCCTTTACAACCGTCCCGACACCAGCACGTTTCACATCTCACCCGGCGATCTTGACGAAGGCATCAAGGCGCTGCTGGTCTTCCGCGGCGAGGGCGACGTCGAGCGCCAGGGCGCGGGCTGGGCCCGGATCAAGGCGTACCGCTCCGGCGTCATCGACGGTGCGGAGTCTTGCCTGAACTACGAGGACAAGTAGGTCAGGCCGGGCGCGGCACCGACGAGAGGGCCGACTGTCCGATCCACCCGGGGATGCTGCGGCGCACATCGGCCGGGCCCGACACCTTGACGGTGCCGTCGAGCAGCGCATGCTGCCAACTGATGTCGCCGCGCCAGATGTGTGTGAGCGTGCGCAGGCTAGTTTCGACGATGGCGCTCACTTCGTAACCGGGGTCGAAATCGCACACGTCGGCTTCACCGTCGGCGACCACCAGCCACCACCGCGACGCCTTCGCCGCCACGCCGTCGAGTCGAAACGCGAGCGTGGTGCGGGTGCGCGGCCACGCCTCGATCGGGATGGTGCGGCGCATGTCCCACATCAACAGGTGCGGGTCGAGGTCCTGCTCGCCGAGTTCGCCGATCCAGCGCACCCCCCAGGCGCCGAGCGCGTCGACGACGTCGGCGAGCTCCTTTCCGCACTCGGTCAGTGAATACGTTGTGCGCCCGTCGATTTCGTTGCGTTCGACGACGCCTGCCCTGGTCAGCGATTTCAACCGCTTCGACAGCAGAGCAGGTGACATCTTCGGCACGCCCCGGCGCAGGTCGTTGAAGTGCCTGCTGCCCAACAGCAGTTCCCGCACGACGAGCATCGTCCAGCGCTCGTCGAGCAACTCCATCGCCTTGGCCACCGGACAGAACTGGCCGTATCCGGACATCGCGCTGCCTCCCCGGGTTAGCACCATCCCAGTACAGATATAGAACCAGGCGTAGTACAGATCTGTTACTGGTTTGGCCCGCGCGATCAGGCGACGATGTCAGCCATGAGCAACCCAACCGCGGCCGTCGACGACAGTCAGATTGCGGCCAAACACCGAGCCATCTGGGCATCGGGCGACTACCCGAAGCTCGCCGCCGAACTCGTCGCACCCCTCGGACCGGTGCTGGTGCAAGCCACCGGTATCGGCCCTGGCGACCGCGTCCTCGATGTCGCGTCCGGCACCGGAAACGCGGCGATTCCCGCCGCACGCACCGGGGCCAGCGTCGTCGCCAGCGACCTGGTTCCCGAGTTGTTGGAGAGCGGCCGCGCAGACGCGGCCGAACACGGCGTCGAACTCGAGTGGCGCGAGGCCAACGCTCACGCATTGCCGTTCGGCGACAACGAGTTCGACGTCGTGATGTCGTGCATCGGCGTGATGTTCGCGCCGTTCCATCAGCAGGCCGCGGGCGAACTGGTCCGGGTGACCAAACCCGGCGGCAGGATCGGCCTGATCAGCTGGACGCCAGAGGGGCACATCGGTCAGTTGTGGGCCACGATGAAGCCATACGCACCGCCCCCGCCGCCTGGCGCGCAGCCCCCGCCGCTGTGGGGGCAGGAGGACCACGTCCGCCAGCTGTTGGGCGACCGCGTCACCGACCTTGTCACCGAGCGTCGCATGCTGCCGGTCCACCATTTCCCGGACGGCGCCGCCTTCCGCGACTACTTCAAGGCCGTTTACGGGCCGACGATCGCGGTGTACCGCAACATCGAGGGCGAGCCGGACCGGGTGGCTGAGCTCGATGACGCGATCGCGCGGATCGGCGACGACGTTTTGACGGGCGGCAACGCCATGGAATGGGAGTACCTGCTCGTGACGGCGCGCAAGGCCTGACACGATGTCGGCATGGCCGACGACGCCCAGCAGCTGCCGACCCTGACCGCCGAAGACCAGGCTGCGGTGCAGCGCTGGGTCCGAAAGCAAGGCCTTGGGTCGGAGGTCACCGACGTCGAGCCGTTGACCGGGGGAACACAGAACATCGTGGTGCGGCTGCACATCGACGGCAGGCCGGTGGTGCTGCGGCGGCCGCCACTTCACCCGCGGCCGACGAGCAACAAGACGATGCTGCGGGAGATGGCGGCGCTGCAGACGCTGGCGGGTACGCAGGTGCCGCATCCCGGGTTCATCGCGGGCACCGACGACCTCGACGTGCTCGGCGTGGTGTTCTACCTGATGGAAGAGGTCGACGGCTTCAACCCCGGCGACACCATGGACGAGGCGTATGTCCACAACGCCGACTGGCGGCATCAGGTCGGCCTGTCATACGCGGGCAGCCTCGCCCAGCTGGGCAACGTCGAGTGGGAGGGCAGCCCGCTCGCGGAGCTCAAAAGGCCCGGTTCGTTTCTGGAACGGCAGGTGCCGCAGTTTCTCGGATTGCTGGAAAGCTATCGGCACGAACGCTATTCGCCCGAGTCACTGGCGGTGACGGAGTTGGCGGATTGGCTGGAGTCGAACCGCCCTGCTGATTCGAAGCCGGGAATCATGCACGGCGACCCGCATCTGAGCAACGTGCTGCTGCGCCGCGACAAGCCGGAGTTGGCCGCATTCGTCGACTGGGAGATGTGCACTGTCGGGGACCCGCTGCTGGACTTGGGCTGGATGCTGATCTGCTGGCCGCTGGAGACCAACACGATCACCGCAGGCGGTCAGCTCGCGGCGCTGGGTGGGCTGGCCAGCAGGCGTGAGCTGCTGGACGCGCACCTGGCGGCGGGAGGTCGCGAAACGTCAAGCCTGGATTGGTATGTCGCGATGGCTTGCTTCAAGCTGGGCATCGTCATCGAGGGCACCTGGTCGCGATATCTGGTCGGGCAGGCCAGCCGGGAGGCAGGCGAGCGGCTGCATGCAAACGCGCAGAACCTGATCGACATCGGCACCCGGGTCGCCAAGGGCGACAGTCCATTTCAGTGACTCAGCCGTAGGCGTCGATACCCAGTTTGACTGCGAGTGCCAGGCCCGCGGCACCGATCACCACGCGCAGCGGCCCCGTCGGGGCATGCCGAACGACCACGGGGCCGAGCCGCGACCCGATCAGGCAGCCGATGCCGACGGCGATGACGGCAGGCCAGTGGACTGGTGCGAAGACCGTGAAGATCAGTGCCGCAACCCCGTTCGCGACAGCCAGGATCACGTTCTTGCCCGCATTGGCGTGCGCAAGCGTGGCACCTCCCGCTCGCAACAGCATCGCCAGAAGCAGCACGCCTGCCGCTGCGCCGAAGTAGCCGCCGTAGATGCAGATCACGAAGATGGCCGAGGATTCGAGCAGCACCCTGATGGCATGTCGTTGGTGATGCGCGACTCTGGCTTCCTGACGGGAGGACCTCGGCAGCAGGATTGCGACTGACGCGAACCCGAGCAGGAGGGGGACGATCCTCTCGAATCCCTCTGCGGGCGTGGTCAGCAGGAGAGTCGCACCGATGGCGCCGCCTGCCGCCGCGGCGGGCAGGATTCGCTTGATCCACGCGCCCTGGCCGGCCAGCTCCGGTCGCGACCCCGCAATGGAGCCAATGCCGTTGAACACCAGCGCAACAGTGTTGGTGACGTTGGCGGTAACAGGCGGCAGGCCGAACACGAGCAGGGCGGGATAGGTGGCCACGGAAGCCAGTCCCGCGATGCTGCCGGTGAGACCGCCGAGCACGCCGGCAGCTGCGAGGAAGGCCCAGTCCATGGGCCGCCCACGTTACTTCTTGCCGCGAACCAGTGCGTCGACGGGCTCGGGTGCGCCCTCGCGGTCCTTGACGACGCGGTAGGCGAAGAATCCCGCGATCAGGGTGAGCACCACGAAGATCGCGGCGAAATACTGCAGCACCAGCGAGGACCCGTCTGGGTCGTACACCTCCTGGCGGGGCCATGCGATGTTGATGCACAGCGCGGCGCCCATCACGACCGCGGTCAGGTTCACCGGGATGCCCCACTTGCCGAGATCCATGATCGGCGGGCCGTAGCTCAGGCTGGTGCCGCGCAGCCGGTGCACCAGAGCGGGCACCGTCACCATCAGATAGGCCAGGTACACGATCACCACCGACACACTGGTGATTGCCGCGAACACCCCGGCCTGACCCAGGTTGACCAACAGCACCAGGATCGCCAGCACACTGACCGTCGTTCCGGTGATGAGCGGAGTTCCGGTGCGCTTGTTCACCTTTGACAAGAACTTGCCGAGCGGGAGTCGGTTGTCGCGCGCCATCGAGAACATCACTCGCGATGCCGACGCCTGGATCGCCAGCGTCGCCGAGAAGATCGCGACGGCGACGGTGATCAGCAGAGCCTTGCCCAGTCCGGTGTTCAGCTGGCTGGTGATCACCCACGCGATGCCCTCGGTGGACAGCATCGGATCATCCAGCGACGGCGCCGCCATCAGCGCGGCGAGGATCATCAGCCCGCCGCCGACGAACGACACCAACAGCGCGTTGACGATCGCTTTCGGGGCGGTCTTTCGCGGATCTCGCGTCTCTTCGGAAAGCTCTGCGGCGCTGTCGAATCCATACATCACGTAGGCGGCCATCAGCATCGAGGCGAGGAACGCGGGCGCATATCCAAGGCCGGAGCCGTGCCCGCCGGTGGACAGCACGGCCTGGGCCGGATTGCGTTCGGCGGTGAAGAACATCGCCACGACGATCAGCACGACACCGATGATTTCGATGGTCACGCCCGTGACCGTGATCTTGCCCATGAAGGACACGCTGACGCTGCTGATGACCGTGCACAGCACGATCGTGATGGTGCCGAGAATGATGCCGTTGGTGGCGCCGCTGACCGAGGTGAGCGAGGGGTCGTCGCCGACGAGTTGGAAGCCGGTCCAGATCGAGGGCAGCACGCTTTGCATGGCGATGGCCAACGCCGAGACGCTGACGATGTAGCCGATGAGCATGAACCACCCGGCGAACCAACCGACGGCGTTACCGGCCAGTCGTCGCGACCACTGATAGATGGCGCCCGCGACGGGGAACTTTCCCGACAACTCGGCGAACACCAGGCACACGCAGAATTGGCAGACGAACACGATCGGCCAGGTGAAGAAGAATGCGGGGCCGCCGAGCCCGAAGCCGAGTGCGAACAGCGCGAACACCGTGGTCAGGATCGATACGAACGAGAATCCGGACGCGAAGGCCGCGTATGCGCCGATGCCGCGGTGCAGTTCCTGGGTGTAGCCGAGTTCAGCGAGCGAGTCGGCGTCCTTCGCCGACGAGATCGCGGGGTCCACCGGGTCAGCGGTCGCAGTCATGCAAGGTCTCCTGGCGTCTAATACCTGTCATCCGATAGAAATTAGCGATGGTTTTTGTTTCGCAGGTTTCCTGGTTGTCACAACTGTGTGACCAAGCCGCCGATCGGTGAGAATCGATGCCGTGTCCAGCCAGTTGGGTATCGCCGCGACGATCGGCGACATCGATGCTGCCGTCGATGAGCCGGCACTGCGCGCCGGCGTGCTGGGCGCCCGACAGGCGGTGGCCGCCGAACTGGCCGCCCACACGCCGACGCTGACCTTGGCCGCGGCCTGGTCGGAGGTGCTGCGGCGGTCGGTCGCTGCCGCCGCGCGGCTGATCGCCGACGGTAGGCCGCTGGGATGGACGTGGTTCGTCTCGGGCAGCGTCGCGCGCGGCGAAGCGATACCGGGGTCAGACGTCGAGACGTTGATCGCGCTCGACGATGGGCGCGGTGATGAGGACAAGGCCGAGATGCTGGCGCTGGCCGCGGACGTGCACGCGCTGCTGGAGCGCTGCGACGTGGCGCCGGACGCCAACGGAGTGCTGGCCAGTCGCGGCCGGTTCTGCCGCAGGCGCGCCAACTGGGCCGAGTCGATCGACCGGTGGTGCGCGGAGCCCGCAGAGGATCGCGGTGTGGTGATGACTGGGCTGCTGGCCGACGCCGCGGCGGTGGCCGACCTCGGCGACGAGCTTCGGTCACGCACGGTCGAGGCCGCCAAGCGACATCCGCAGGCGCGGCACGCCATGTTGCAGGACGCCACCGCGGTGCGGGCCACCATCCCGTCGCGGCTGCGGGTGTTCGCCACTCAAGACGGCACGGTCGATCTGAAGCTGGCTGCGGTCGACCCGATCGTGAAGATCGCGCGGTGGGGCGCGCTGTCGGCAGGTTCCTCGAAGATCTCGACGCTGCAGCGGCTGACCGATGCGGCCACGGGGCGTCTGCTCGACACCGACGATGCTTCAATACTGCGCGAGTGCTACGTGTCGTTGTCGCGAATCCGCTGGCGGATGCGCGCCGGCGCCTGGATGAAAGGCGAACCCGTCACCGAGCGAGTGTCGTTGTCCGCGTTGGCTCCTGCTGACCGTGCCACCGTACGTACCGTGGCTCGCGAAGTCAGTGGCATCCGGCGCAAGCTGACGTACCTCGCCTCGACGTCGTCGTTTCGCTGACAGGCCGTGTCCGCCCGTGACGGGCTGCCGGATCCGCTGCGGCACGCCATCGACCAGACCATCGCGGCCGAACGACTCGAGGGCTGGCGACCGACCGACGACCACGTCGACGCGCTGGTGCGGTTGCTCTGCGACGAGGTGTCCTTCGGCGAGTATCTGGCGCCGTATCGGGCCAACTATCCGGCGACACCTGTGCAACAACCGCGTGAGCACCGGAGGATCTTTCGTCGCAACAGGCCCTACCTGATACCCGGAACGACTGTGCTGCGCAACAATTTCGGCGTCGACAGCCAGGAGGTGCTTTGCGACCTCGAATTTGTCGCGACGGCCGGCCGGATGGTGACATGGCATCGGATGCTGGCCGAGGGCGCCATCGCCGCGAACGACGTCGACATCCGCGCGATCCATCTGCATCTGTTCGCCGACGTGTACTCGTGGGCCGGCAACTACCGGATCACCGAATTGCGGCGCGGCGACTCGCTTTTCGCGTGGCAATCTACTCTCGGCCGGCAGACGGCACTGCTCGAGGAAACCGCGCGGGCTCTTGCGATCAACGGTGCAGGACTCGATCGGCCGGGGCTGGCGTACCGGCTGGCCCGGCTCTACGCCGACTACAACCTCATCCATCCGTTCCGAGAGGGCAACGGCCGGGCTGGCGCGCTATTGTTACACACCATCGCCGTGCTGTGCGGTCGTCGGCTCGACCTGTCGGCGATTTCCCGCGAGGAGTGGTACGCGGCGTCGCGGGACAGCATGCCGTTTCGCCGCGAGGGCCAGCCCAACCACCGGCCGTTCCTGCCGCTGTTCGCCGATGCGCTGCGCTAGACCGTCGCGAGGGGTTTGTTTCTGGCTGCCCTGAATCAAAAAAAGGTTTGCACCCCGCGCGGTGAAGCGCCTAACATCGCCAACGTGCCGAGGCGACTCGTAGTAGCAACCCGCAGCGGGGTCTGATTCAGACCGACCCCTCGCTGTGGGTCGTTGC
>Ga0268266_10005101_pt1 | contig 12376 bp, 11 predicted proteins | sample KBSS13metaG_FD_190356 | JGI IMG/M metagenome (GOLD analysis project Ga0268266, IMG submission 190356) | Switchgrass rhizosphere microbial communities from Kellogg Biological Station, Michigan, USA - KBS S1-3 metaG (SPAdes) (version 2) | ecosystem: Host-associated > Plants > Roots > Rhizosphere...
GAAGTTGGCCGGTCTGCGCGGTGCTTGGGGGTGTGGAAACGGTTGTGGTATCGGCAGCCGCAGGCGCGGCGGTATCCAGTCCAATACAGACGGCGGCAGCGACGGCTGCCGCGCTGAGCGGCACCGTGACAGCGTGGACCGTAATCCGTGCCCAGCGAAGACTCGTAAGTCGCGAGATTCGCTTCATAAGTGCTTCCTTTCGACCGTCGGCCGTGGCGGCCGGTCGCGTAAAGGTTGCGGCAGACGCCTTGGCGGATTCTTGGAAGAGTCTTGCGAATCCGCGGCCCGCGTAGCCGGCACGTGTCGCGAAATAGACGACATACGAGAGACTCAAAAGTTCGTGTCGGAGATGGCGGCGATATGCCAGACGTCACTGACCAGCGGTGAAACGATAAGTGACGTGGGCGCCAGCGGGGATGGTGGCGGTGGACTGATCGCGACGGGGCTGATCTGTGGTGCTTGCGGCGCGCAGTCCAGTTCGACGGCCAAGTTCTGTGGTGAGTGCGGTGCGCGACTCACGCAGGCAACCCGCTCCGCTGAGTACAAGCAGGTGACGGTGCTGTTCACCGATGTGGTGCGGTCGATGGACATTGCGGCCACCGTGGATATGGAGCGGCTGCGCGAGATCATGACCGAGGTCGTAGAGCGGTCGGCGGCTGTCCTGCGCCGCTACGGCGGCACCGTGGAGTACCACGGCGACGGCGTGATGGCGATCTTCGGCGCCCCAACGGCATTGGAGGACCACGCTTTTCGGGCATGTGTGGCCGCCTGGCCGTCCAGGACGAGATGAAGCAGTTGGCCACCGAGGTACAGCGCCGCGACGATGTGGCGCTGCAACTACGGGTGGGGCTCAATTCGGGCCGGGTGATCGCCGGTGACATCGGTTCTGGATCCTTGGGCTACGCAGCGACCGGGCAGCACGTCGGGTTCGCGCAGCGGATGGAATCGGTCGCGCCGCCGGGTGGGGTGATGCTCTCGGAGTCGACCGCCCAGCTGGTCGAGAACACGGTTGTGCTGTCTGAACCGCAGTGGGTACGCATCAAGGGCTCCGATGACCCGGTGCGGGCTCGTCGGCTGGTGGCCATCGGCGCGCGGCGTGCGCTGATCGGGCGCACCGAGGCGAGCCTGGTCGGCCGACGCTGGGAGATGGCCGCCCTCGAAGCCCTGGTGAACCGCACGGCTGGCGGAAACGGTGGCGTCGTGAATGTGGTCGGACCGCCGGGTATCGGCAAGTCTCGCGTGGCCCGAGAGGCCGCAGCGTTGGCGGCGGCGCGCGGCGCCGACGTGTACTGGACGTACTGCGAATCCCACGCCAGTGACATTGCCTTTGATGTCGTGACGAGGCTGCTGCGGACGGCCAGCGGCGTAGCGGACCTCGACGGCCACGCCGCACGCGCTCGCGCCCACGAACAGGTCCCGGACGCCGACCCCCAAGATCTGCTGCTGCTCGATGATCTGCTCGGCATCGCGGACCCCGATGTGGCGCTGCCCCAGATCGACCCGGATGCGCGGCGGCGCCGGTTGACTGCGCTGCTGAATTCGGTGACGCTGGCACGCACTGAACCGGTGCTCTACATCATCGAGGATGTGCACTGGATCGATGCGGTCAGCGAGTCGATGCTGGCCGACTTGCTCACCGTGATTCCGCGCGCGCCGGCGATGGTGCTGATCACCTACCGCCCCGAATACGACAGAGTGCTGACGCGGGTGCACGGCGGCCAGACGATAGCCCTTGCGCCGCTGAGCGATTCGGACACCGCGGCACTGATCGGTGAGTTGCTGGGGCTAGATCCCTCGGTCGGCGAGCTGGGCCAGCTGATCGCCGAGCGGGCCGCCGGGAACCCGTTTTTCGCCGAGGAGATGGTGCGCGAGTTGGCCCAGCGCGGCGTCCTGCAGGGCGACCGCGGGGGTTATGTCTGTCGGGCGGACGTCGCCGAAGTGAGGGTGCCTGCCACGGTGCAGGCGGCGATCGAGGCGCGTATCGACCGGCTCAACAGCGGGGCTAAGCAGACGTTGAACGCCGCGTCGGTGATCGGAGCCCGCTTCGGGCCTGACCTGCTCGCCGCGTTGGGCATCGACGCGGTTCTCGACGAGCCGCTGGGCGCGGAGCTGATCGATCAGGTGCGGTTCACCCCAACCGCCGAGTACGCCTTCCGCCACCCGCTCATCCGCGCGGTGGCCTACGAATCGCAGCTGAAATCAGATCGCGCCGAGCTGCACCGGCGCGTCGCGGCCGCGATTGAGTCACGTAACCTCGCGGCGGCCGAGGAGAACGCGGCGCTGATCGCCGAGCATCTGGAGGCCGCCGGTGATCTGCATATCGCCTACAGCTGGCACATGCGCGCCGCAACGTGGGCGACCAATCGCGACATCGGCGCGGCGTGGCGGAGTTGGGAGCGTGCCCGAAACATCGCCGACGCACTGCCCGAGGATGACCCCGACCGGGCAGCCATGCGCATCGCCCCGCGCACCATGTTGTGCGGGACCGCGTTTCGAGTCCATGTGATCGTTGCCGGGGACCGCTTCGATGAACTTCGTGAGTTGTGCACCGCCGCCGGGGACAAGACGTCGCTGGCCATCGCCATGGCGGGGTTGGTGATCGAGCACGCGTATCACGACCGCATCCGCGAGGCGGCGGAGCTGGCATCTGAACACATGACCCTCACCGAGTCGCTCGGCGATCCGAACCTGACGGTAGGGCTGTGCGTACCGGTGATATACGCCAAGCTGGAAAACGCCGAGTATTCAGACCTGTTGCGGTGGACACAAAGGGTCATCGACATGGCCGACGGTGATCCGTCGAAAGGCGACTTCGTTTTCGGGTCTCCGTTGGCGTACGCCTATACGTCGCGGGGGATGGCCCGTTATGGCCTGGGTCTGCCCGGCTGGCGGGACGACCTGCGCCACGGACTAGCCATGGGCCGCAGCGTCGACCCCTTGTCCTACGCCGCGACCGTCGCCCTCAGCTACTTCGCCGGTATACCGAATGGGGTGCTGAGGCCCGACGATTCCGTGGTGCGCGAGATCGAGGATGCCCTGCGGATTGCCCAACGATCCGGTGATGACCTCGCGGTGGCCAACGTCCGGATGGCGCTGGGCATGGCGCTGGTAAACCGCGACACGGCTGCAGACCGTGACCGCGGACAGCAGCTCCTGGCCGAGGTCGGTGACGTATTCGTGCGCCGAGGACACAACCTGGCCGAATTGCCGATCGTCAACGTGTACTTAGCGCGTGAAAAGGCTCGGCGAGGAGATCGCGATGAGGCCATACCGCTGATGCGCGCCGCCACCGACCATCTGTTCCGCGAGGGACGGCTGCTGCTGTGGGGCCCACCTGCGACGGGTGTTCTGGTCGAGACACTGCTCGATCGCGGCGCCGAGAGTGACGTGGCCGAAGCCGAGGCCGCAATCGAGCGGCTGACAGTCCCGCCAGCCGATGAGGGTTATGTGCTGCGCGACGTCTGGCTGTTGCGGCTACGCGCGCTGCTCGCCAAGGTTCACGGCGACGAGAGCGCCTACCGCGACTATCGGGATCGCTACCGTGCCATGGCGGAATCACATGGTTTCGAAGGACACATCGCGTGGGCTAATTCAATGACATCAAGACGCGGGGATCGCCTGCGAGGCCAGTGATTCCGCCGGGCCCAGACAAGCCGTCTCCTCAGGAAGTGCCTGCCGACGATGGTGCAGGCGCTGACGATGCGGCCGTCGATTGCGTATCGCCCACACCGGTGGCGGTTTGATGGGCAGTGTCGTGGTTGATCACGTCGCGAAGCTGCGGGCGGGTCCGAAGCGGAGCGCGCAGCACAGGCCGAGTCGGCTGCCCGCCCAGGTGGGCCGGCTTGGGTGTCGATGGGCTCGCCGATGGTCCGGTTGTTGTGTCGGCCGACGACGCGGTCGCATTTCCAGCACCAGGAGAAGTCACCGGCTCCCGCGTCGTGTAGCTGGCCGAGGATCCGGCGCATGTCGTGACCGACGAATCCGTAGTACTGCTGCTCGTTGCAGGGTTCGGTGTCGGCGCGGTCTTGCCGCTGTCAGAGCCTGTGTCTGTTGCACTGTCCTGCGCGGACGTCGTCAGGTTGGGCATTGAGGCAACAGCCGAAAGCTCAGTTGTTGGCCGCTGCGACGACTCAGTCCCACTGTCTGTCGTGGCGGTGGTCGACACTTGCACGGAGGCCACGCCCGTGTCGGCGGCCGCTGCGTCTGCCAGAAGTGTCGGACTGGTCAGCGGCGCGGGTGAACCGATGAGGGCCGCGGCGTTGGTGATGCCCTCGCCGACCGCATTGACAAGATCCGCGGTGACCTTCGCTGGGTCGAGCGGCGGGATCAGCCGTGCCGGGGTGGGCTCCCACGGCGCGATGGTGCGGTCATAGCCCATTTCTACGATTGCCCGGAAGAACGGCTCGACTATGTCGATCAGCGACTCGGGCACCCCCAGGGCGCGCAGCGGAGCGAACAGCGGCAGGTGCTGTGTCTGGAAGAAGTAGTAGCTGGTGTCCCCCTGGGTGCCCTGGTAAGCCGGCGACGTCGACGCATCGGGAGCCAGGCTGACGTCGAACGGATACAGGTGCACGTAGAGGAAGCCCATCAACGCGTTCACATCGGCGACGAGATTGAGCGGATACAGCGGGAAATCGGCGAAGCCGTCGTATTGGCGGGTGATGACGTCGGTGTGGAATTGGGTGTTGGTCGGTTCGGGGCCGTTGAATGAGATATCGAGGATGGGGATGTGCAGGCCGGGGAAGCGGGCAAGAAAGCCGCCGTTGGGCAGGTTCCCGTCACCGCCCAGCACGAAGTCGATATCGGGGGCAGTCGTCCCGGCCGGGTACTGCTCGGCGAGTTTGCGCTTCTCCAGGATCGCGACTTCTGCACTTTGCGAGTAGCCGTAGATCACCAGATGGTCGTTGCCGTCTGCGGCCATCGCCGTCTCCAGATCGGCGACACCGGCCTGCACCGACTGATCCCAGGTCAGGTCGAAGAGTCCCAAGAGTTTCCACCACGGCTCGTCAGGCCACGCTGGACCACCGGGCGCCCAGACTTTCGGGGGCCCGAACACGCTAAAAAGGAGGCGGGGGATCCCAGTGGGCCACACTTCCTCGGGCGTCGTCACCGGGACATAGTCGATCGCTTGGCCAGGATGCGTCGGCGCGATGAACTGGTTCTTAACGGACTCGACCCAGAACTCGTCGGGTGTCGGGATGGTGGAGGCGCCCATGATCAACGCGGTCGAGTCGGCGGACAGTTTCACGGCCCGTGACACCGTCGAGACCGGTGCTTGCACGACTGTGGCCACCACCACGGCCGCGACACCGATCGACACCGTCACGCGCGTGGCGACCGCCCGAACGTTCCCGACTCCCAGCGCGACAGCCAGTGCCCCGACGCGACCGACGTGCTTTGCGGTACCCATCATCGGTCCTCCATTCATGTCTCGGCGAAACGACGGCCACCGAATCCGGTGTCACGCTCCGCGCGGGGAATCTTCCTCGCATGCGGTGCGAAGGAGCGCAGTAGTGCTCCACTGCAATCTCGCCGATCTCCACGCGGGACTACCTAGTCGCGGCCTCGGACTTCTGCTTGCGCCATGCGTTACGGAACTGACTCGCGTCGCCCGCGGGGAAAAGGAACGATGGCCGGGTGCCAGGCCCCGCCACTCAAACGTGGTGCGCCCGGCCGCATCAGTGGCATACGGCTGCCAGCAGGCCTGAGTTGCTCAGTCGCGCAATCGAATAGAAACGCTGCGGCCACAACGTCTCGAATCAGCGCCGCGAGGTGCTTAGATCAGCCAATCGTCAAGGGGTGTGAGTCTTTTCATCTGATGCAACCCGCTACCTTTAACGGGTAACGGTGCGTGCTGGACAGGTGCGAGTTTGCTCTGTGGGGCTACGGGGGAGCGCGGCGCCCGAAGCTCGATTCTGGGCGCGGTTCAGCTCCATCGCGCCGCCTCTTGGGCGAGCTGCACACGCGAGGTCAGCCCCAGTTTTTGGGTAGATATGCGTGAGATGGGCCCGCACCGTGCGCAGTGAGACGAACAGCCGTGCGGCTACCTCCTTGTTGCCCAGGCCTACGGTGACAAGTCTTGCGACGTCGAACTCGGCGCGGGCCAGCGAGGCCCGTCCGCTGCTGGCGCGCCTTCCATGTCGCGTTCACTAGCCAACGGTCAAGAGGCATTCCTGCATGGTCATGTGTTGCGTTCGCTCATTTCGGTGGGATACCTGGCCGGATCCGCTACGAAAACCTCAAACCCGCGGTGATTATGGTGCTCAAGGGCCGCTAGCCAGCTCGCGGACCTCACCGCTACCTGCGTCGAACTGTCCACGACATGCCAGAACATCCAAGCCATAGGGAAACTCCTTATTTCTTCGCAGTCATGCCGTCGATACCGTCGGAGACAGCGCGTCATGACGCGCGTAACCCGTGCGATGGCGAACGGAGCAAACCGCATGCCGAGAGAAATAATGATCCGGCCGTTCGCCGTGAAACGGTCTGCTGCCGTCGCCGCCGTGAGCGCTCTCTGCTGGGCGGCGGTGATACTGGTCGCTCCGATTGCAAACACCGTTCCGCTGAGCAACGGGCTCGACATCGAGTGCTTTCTCGACAACACGAACAATCACGTGAAATGCGTGACCATGGGCGGCTGCCCACGGGTGCACGGCGACTACGTCGTCGACGCCCTGCACACGATGATCAATGGGCATCAGGACGAATACCCGTACCACTGCATCAATGGCCAGGTTGTCAGCTGGGGTCTTGGTATCGACCCCAACTCAACCTTCACATTCGGAGTCCAGGCCTGCCGCAAGAAGGACCTCGAAGGTGACTGGTGCACAGCGTATTCGGACTACACCTACACGCCGCCGCAGCCGGTTAAATGTCCGGCCAGCTCGCCGACTCCGACCGTTCCGGCCGGCCAAACGTGCGCTCCGGCCCCGGACGTGACCCTCACGGCGACGCCGGGCGCGCCGCTCGGCGGCACCCCTGCACCGCCCGCAGCGCCTCCGCCACCTGGCCACACCGTGATCTCCGACATAGATCTGTATGACACGCCGGGCGGCAGTGGCAACGTAATCGGGCAGCTCAAGGCGGGTGACGCGGTGACACTGAACGGCCCGTGCCCGATCCAAAATGCCGCTAACCCAGATGACGCCAACAACGGCTGGTGCAAGGTCACCGACACCACCAGAAAACTGACGGGTGCCGTCTGGGGAGACGCGATTTCAAAGTAATCGTCGACCGCCACCTCTTGGGGGGTGAGCTGTCGCCCACCCGTCGCCGCGACGATTCTCGAAGGGCGGGCAACCGGCTGAATCTGCCAAACCGAATAGCATTGAGGTGCAACGTAACTCGCACCAGCAACCATCGACCTCGCCGACACGCCAGCCCCAGCGATCCACCTCGGCCAAGCCCACTACTCCCAGCAACCCGGGTCAGCCAGTCTGTCCATGATCATCGACGGTGCATCCTCGGGCAGCATCGCGTTTCACCTCGAGGGCCCCCGATTCGGCATGGCAAGGCGCCGACCCGAAAACGATGCGGTCCTGTGGTTGCGGCTCGGGACACTGGGCCACCGGCTGGCCAACGCCCACCGTCGAGCGCCTCACGCCGACGCAAAGACATAGACAAACCCGGGTGGACAAACCCGGGCGCCGACCTGTCCCAGGGTTGCAAAACCCGCACGCCACCGCCCGACCGAGCGGTTATCTCCCGGTTACGCATTCCCTGTTGTGCGACCGATTTCGACTGTCTGGCCCTCGAAGTTGGCGTTGCACGCCGCCACGAGTTGATACGACTGGCCGAGGAGAGGAGCTGGGAAGTTCAGCGTCGTGCTTCCCTTGGCGGCCAGACTGAAGTCGCGGTGCACAGCCGGGCCCAGCCCATTGGCTTCCGTAGCGTCGTAGGTGCACTGAGCGGCCAAGTCCGACGTGTTTCCCACGGTGACGTTCACCTGCAGGCCTGCCCTCTGGACGTTCATCGTCACAGCGTTAGTTGGCGCCACCTTCTTCGCCGGGCAGGCGTCGGCGACGGGAATGGTGGGGCCGCCGTCTGGGCACTGCTTGGTCTGCGCTTGGGGTGGCGCTTGCTGTACCGGCGGCGCTTGTTGTACCGGCGGCGCGGGTGCAGCCGGCGGCGTGAACGTGTAATCCGACCAGGCGCCGCAATCATCGCCACTCGCTTTATGCTTGCGGCAGCCCTGGACTGCGTAGTTGAACTGCGTGCCGAGGTCGACGGTCTGGGTGATGGTATCGTCGCACCCCTTCCCAATCTCATGTTGGGGCAAGGCATTTACCCTGGTGTGCACCACGTCCCCGGCATAGTCTTCGTACACTCGCGGGCAGCCCCCAATGGTGCAAACCGTCTGGGAGGCGTTGGCTTGCTTGCAGGACACGTCATAGCCATTGGGCAGCACATCGGCGTTTGACACCGGCATCGTCAGGCCTACGGCGAGGCCGAGTGCGGTCACCGCAATCGCGAACACGGCGAGTATTCGTTTTGTGATCATGATCGTCCCCTCCGATGTGCCAAATTTGTCGCTTTGATCCGCGCGCCGGCTGGACGAGGGACAAAGCGATCCCAAACCCGACGCTAGAACAAATTTCAGAAATCTATCGGCGTTTGCTCAGATTGTTATCAGATGATGAAAGACCTGAGTATCCGGATTTCTTCAATGGCCGCGACGTTTCCTGTGGCCCCGATGTGGGTTGGAAGGGACGACGAAAACACATGCCGCACACGCCACCCGGGCGCAATGTCCACAACCGTCGTCATCGGCTCACCTCCGCGACGACGTCACCCCGGTGAATTCGCGCGTTGTGCCATCCATAACCGCTCTGTCCTGTGTGGTGAAGACACTGCCGCCAGGTCTGGGCGGGATCTTGAAGCAGCCAAATACTATGGCAGACAACAATGTTGGCTACGCTTTCCCAACGTGACCGCCGACGTTCGGCGAGCACACCGGCACATCGCGGCATGCAACTCCGACTCCTCGGACGGCCGAAAGAACGCAGCTCAACTGGCCGTGTGGTCGCGCCGCAGCAGGTCGTAGAACGCGAACGCCGGCACACCCACGGCTCGGGAGAGCTGCTCGGCGTAGCGGCGGGCGATGGCGAGTCCCTCGGTTCGCTCATCGAAGGTACCCGTCAGGTCGACCGCTATCCGGCAACCGAAGGTGTCAGTAACCGAGTTGCAATCGACGGTGACTTCGAAAACGCCTGTAGGTTTGGGCAATTCGGCGACGGCGGCGCGCACGGCATCGGCAGTGGCTGCCATATCCACGTACACCGACACGAACGATTCCATACACACCCATGATCCCGAACGGCAGCATGCCAGGCGGGCGGCAGAACCAGACTTTGCCCGCTGTTAACGAGGTAGTCATCTGATGGCGCATAGCTGGAGGAGTGGGCGGCCGATGCTTGCACGTGGCACCACCACAATGTGCCTTCGATGTGGCGATGCACGCTTGATACCGCCGCATCGTCGGCGGCTCCTGGTGGTGCGAACCAGCTTCAGACTCTGCCCCTGCTGGAGCGACGTCGCGGCCATATCAACTCCCGTGACCGCCGAGCGGCAATGCTGCCAAAGGGACTGCGGCGCACCCTGATTCGCCGCTATCTGGTCGGCATCATGCGCTGGCCGCATTTCGCCAGGCGATCCAGGCAGGCCAGCCCGGCGGACAAATCATCGGCCGGCGGCAGTTCGCCGTCGGGGTCGCAGATCGACAGCAGTCGCCGCAGCGGCGGGCTGCCCAGAATGATCCAGTCCACGTCGTTGCGTGTGCAGTGCACGTTGACGTAGTGGAGGGCGGTGAAGCCTTGGCTGTCAACGAAGTCGACGGCACGCAGATCCAGCACCGCGGGAAGTGTTCCTCAGCTTCAACGGGGTGACCTGGCCGTGTGTCTGTCGCGACCCTAGTTGCGCACGCGCCGATCCCGGTGCCCTGGAAGTAGGCGGACAAGCACCGACGGCCAGCGGTGCAGCAGTGTCCGGTCGATGGTCGTGACGATACGAGAGTCGACTGCTATCGGGGATGGGCGGCGAAGAACTGCCAGATCGTGTCGGTGGCGTTCAACGCTGTCGACGGGGGTGGCAGGTCTCCGATCCGTTGTGCGAGGGGACTGGGGAGTCCGCCCGGCCATTGGTGACCCGCACCCGCGACGGTGATCAGCTCGACCGCCCGTCCGCCCGAACAAGCTGCGGTCTGGGTGGTTACGTCGCCAGCGGTGGTGGTGGCCGGCGCGGAGCAGGCGTCGATGTCGCGCCAGGTGGCGTTGACAGACGGTGCGGACGGTCCGTCGACGTTGGGGGCACCGGAGGCCGTAAGCGCCTTGCCTGGACCGCCGTTGTAGGGGACGCGATCGTCGGCGGTGCCGTGGATCTGCAGTACTGAAGTCGGCTGCGCGTGCGAGCAGTCGGTCAGCAGTGTGCCCGCCACTGGAGCGATTGCGGCGAACAGGGTGGCCTGGCAACCCAGCCGCAGTGTCATCATGGCGCCGTTGGACATCCCGGTCGCGTAAACGCGATTGGCATCGATCGGTGTCTGCTGGGCGATGGTGGCGACCATGCTGGTTAGGAATCCGACGTCGTCAATGCCGGTGCGCTGAGGGCGACCGCAGCAGCTTCCCGCGTTCCACGCGCGGTCCATGCCGTCGGGGTAGGCCACCAGGAACCCTGCGGTGTCGGCTTCGGTGTCCCAGTTGTAGGCGCGTTCGGCTTGTGCGCCATCGCCGTATCCGCCGTGCAGCATCACCACCAGCGGCGCCGCGTCGGGGAGGCCCTGCGGTCGGTACAGGTGAAAGGTCCGAATGAGCCCACCAGCCTCCAGCGACTGAGTGGACTGCCCCACGGGAATAGACGTCTGCGGTGGCGGGGCGCCGGTGGCATGACCACCGGCCATACACCCGGCGACAAGCAGAACCACAGTTGCCGACAGGCGCACGACAAGCGTGCGCACGGATCGAGACGCCATGCGCACCATCGTGCCCATCCAGCGGATTTTTGACAAGTAACTTGTCAATCTCGGCTCGGTGGCAGACTCGACTTGTGGAAAAGGTTTCCGGCGCCGCGTGGCAGCCGACGGTGCCGGCGTTGCTACAACTGGTGGCCGCCAGCGGCGCACCGCGGCTGCGCGCTGCATTCGCTGCCGCAGGGCTTGACGGGCTTCGCCCGGCCCACGCGGTGGCGCTGGTGCACTTGGTCGCCGGGGCATTGCACGCGTCCGCCCTCGCTGATCGGCTCGGAGTGACCCGCCAGGCCGTCGCGCAGGCCGTCGGCCCGCTGGAACGACACGGCTACGTCACCAGATCCCGCGATGACCTCGACGCTCGCACTTTGCTCATCGAGTTGACGCCGCGGGGTCGCAAAGCGCTGCGCGTCATGCGTACCAATGCCAAGGTCATCGAACGCGACTGGCGACAAACCCTGGGCCAAAAGCGTTTCGATGATCTGCGCACAACTTTGCAGATGCTACTGGCACACGATCCTCGCCTGGGGTCATTGGCGCGGAGCTGACATTGGTTGCGCGTAGGCGCTTTTGGCTCGCCGGAAGTGGCTTATCGAGAGGCGACGGATCAAAACCGATTCGCGTTGCGGTGCGTTGATGCGAACCGCGGTTTCCTTGTTCCACGACACCGTTCGCACCAATGCATATGTTCGATACGCACGGTGGTGACTTCGATGGTCGGGATGCGGCGGAAATTGGTGTCCGGGGCCCGGTGGTGGCGGCTTGATACTGGGTGAGTGTCGATTGCCGCGTTGGTTGCGCAAGTAGGGGACGTGCTTGACCGGGCGCACGCATTATTCGGCGATCCGGTGACCGGCGGGCGTGCTGCGCCCTTGGATACCGGAGCGGGGCTGGCCACCGCGGGGGATCTGGTGCGCACGGGCCAGGTGCGCATGGCACCGCTGTCGGGGGATTTGGCGTCGCGGTACCGCCGATTCGCCTCCAGCGCAGGACCGTCGCTTTACGGCGTGGCCGGCACCGACGAGGCGCTCGGCGGGCGGCTGCGGGCAGCGGCGGATTCGGATCAGTCGGGGCGCGCGGACTCCGGCGCCGTGCGCGCCGGAGCCGCCGGCGACACCGCCGTGCTCTCGCCGGTGTCCGGCACGCCCGCGGGTCAGCGCGCCCTGGTGGCCGCCTTGCGCGCCCGCGTCGCCCAGCAACAGCGCATCATCGAAGCCCATCGGGTCCGCGACGCGCGGCTGGCCGCCGTCGTCCGCGCGCTGGCCTACGGCCGTCAACGATCGGCGTCCGGCGGTATGCCGTTGGGCAGCATACCGTTTGGCGGGGGTGAGATAGGAGGTGGCGGCACAGGCATGCCGCTGGCCGGTATGCCCCGACCGCGCACCATGCTGGCGTCGCGGGCCGAGCGCCGGACCG
>Ga0268266_10005103_pt1 | contig 12374 bp, 10 predicted proteins | sample KBSS13metaG_FD_190356 | JGI IMG/M metagenome (GOLD analysis project Ga0268266, IMG submission 190356) | Switchgrass rhizosphere microbial communities from Kellogg Biological Station, Michigan, USA - KBS S1-3 metaG (SPAdes) (version 2) | ecosystem: Host-associated > Plants > Roots > Rhizosphere...
GCGCGGCTGGTAACAGACGCGGCATGGTAAACCCCACACGGAGCAAGACCAAATAGGCAGGGACTTCGCCGCTCCTCTCCAGGCGGCAAAGGCGTATCGGCCCGGTGCGCCCAGGCGGAGAGACCCGGAAGGGAGCCGGAACCTGCGGGTAGGTTGCTCGAGCGCCGCAGCAATGCGTCGCCTAGAGGAATGATCATCTAGAACAGAATTCGGCTTACGGGCCGTCTGCACAGAAACGAACATGGCCCCGCAAATCCCAAAAGGATTCCGGGGCCATCCATCTTTGGGACCCACCCGCGATTGGCACACCGTTCGGCTATACCGTCGCCGTCATGACCCCGGCGACACCGTCGGGCGACACACCGCCGGTTGGCGGATTACCGGTCGGTACACCGCCGATCACCACACTACCGGTCGGCACACCGCCGGGCACGATCATCGCCGGGAGCGGCACGATTATCGGCGGGATTGGCACATTCACAATTTTTTCCACTACTACGCTGAGCACCGCGAAGACCTCGATGACCCTGCCACCTGACCTGCTGTTGTCCGGAAAGACCTACTTGTTTGTCATTACCTCGGTGGTTGACGGAAAGGCCAACATGGAGACAAGCCCGCATCGCTCCTTGCTACCCGTTGCAAATGCTCAATTGATATCGGCCCCGATAACCGTTCAGTAGAACCCGAAGAGAACACAAATTCGGTGGAGGACGTATCGGCCCGGTAGCTCAGGCGGAGAGACCTGAAGGGGAGTCGCAGCCTGCGGGTAGGTTGCTTGAGCGCCGCAGTTATGCGTGGCTTAGAGGAATGCCAATGGCCCCTCCGATCGCAAAAAAGACCCCTGACCCATCATTTTCCTTGCCATTCGACCATGGCCCCGTGAGAATGGATTGGCTTCGTCTTTGCATCCACACGATTCGAGGGACATAGATCCTTCATTCGCGAAGTTTGCGATGTCGAAGCAGCTTTACTTGAAGATCCGATTCACTGCACTACCTGAATTAAATCAACTTTGCCCTCAAACCTGCATCAGGGGTAGGGGCAATCTGCCTAGGATATATCTTGTTGCGATACCGGGTTTTACCTGCCTCTCTCATAGTCTTTCTGCTCACAGCCTGTGGCGGAAGTAAGACCACCCCTACAACCACCTCAACCCCTCCGACCACTTCGGTCCCGACTACCCCGACCCCCGCTGCGGCTGTCTTTACCAGCACGCCGAACACGCAGGCAACCGAAGGGTCGCCCTACAGCTATCAACTTGCGGCCACCGGCACTGGGGTTACGTTTGCCTTGTCGAGCGCACCAACCGGTGCGACTCTCAGCGGAAATACCGTCTCGTGGACACCTACGGCGCAGCAGTCCCGTACGCCAAACAGCTTCACTGCGACCGCGACCGTCTCTGGCACAACACCCGCGACACAGTCCTGGACGGTAACGCCCACCGGTACCATCCGCATCAGCCACGTCGATACGTTATGGAATGAAACCGGCTCGACGAGCGCGCCCTTCGACTGGAGCTCTACCAGCTCTTCCGTTGCGGCTCTCGTTCCGCAGCCGGATGGCTCTTTCCAGTCCCTCTCCGGAACAGCCGGCGCCAATGGAACTTTCCAGATTCCCAACGTGCCTGCCGGCTACTACTGGCTGAGGCTCGGACCGAGCGACACGTACTGGACCAGCAGCAGCACCTTCGATGTGGGCAACGACATCTTCGTTCCATCCTCCATCCCCGGTGTAGCGCCTGTTTCGACGACATCCTTCAACTACAGTTTCACATCTTTGGATCCCGTAAGCGGTCTGCTGCAGATCGACCCTCTCGAAGCGGGCATGCTGCCCTATGCGGCTGCGACGAATGCTGGCTCGACGACATTCAATGGAGCTATCTCGATTAGCGGCAACCTGGATTACTCCGGGATAAAGACCTTGTTTGTGAGACAGTACGAACCGGCTTCCTTGGGTTCCGTCAACGCATACGTCATGGGCCCTGAGCTCACGCTGTCGAATCCGTCCCTGACGAACGGCGGACTCAACACGGTCAGTGGATCCCTGAACCCCACCGTTGCGAAATCGATCAATTTGAGCGTCCAGGCTTCCGCATGGGTTCCACTGTTCGCTCACATTGCGCCAACAGCCCCCACCGCAACAGGAGGCGGCTTCTTCCTCTCCGTTCAACCCTTTGTCGCCGCCGACGGACCCAACATATCGCCTTCAAATCCGGCCATGCCGATCGATCTCATCAAGGCACAGGCAAATGTCGCCTCCGCCTTCACCTCCGGCAGCTGCCCGGCGAATCTATATCCGTCGCTGACAACCGATGTAGCTGCCGGGACCGTCCAGTACAACGACCCCTTCCCAGCTGCCTGGAGACGCACATTCCGCGTATGCCAGGGCGCTTCGGTGACGATTTCTCTACCGGCGGGTACTCAGGCCTTCAATCTCACCAATACCCAGACGACCGCGCTTCCGACTGCAACCGTCCAACCGCTGCTTTCAGGAGTGCAGAATCCCAAGATCAATGGCGCTGACCTCTTTACCGCAGGTACCGTCAACAGCAAAGCCGTGACGCTCAGCTGGAATCCCCCCTCGATTGGCACACCCTTCGGTTATAAAGTGTCGATCGTGAGCCCTACTACATTGCCGAGCGGCCAGGTCGCTTATTTAGTTTCGACGACGTTGGGCACAGCAAAGACTTCAATGACAATACCGTCAGATCTGCTGCGGGCGGGACAGACCTATTTGTTTGTCATTACATCGCTCATTGACGGGAAGGCCAATATGGAGATGAGTCCGCACCGCTCCTTACTTCCCACCGGTAGTGCCGACGTCATATCGGCCCCGATAACCACACAATAAAACCAGAAGAAGCAGGATTCGGCTTAGGGTACGCCAGCAAGAAGAACCCGAATGGCCCCGGGATGGTAAAAACGATCCCGGGGCGGTCCTGTTTAGCGGCGCTTTTTATCTCCTCGTAAAGGGAATCTCTTCCCTGTCACACCCCGCAGACGCTACACTCCTCCTGTTTTGATACGTCTCAATTTGGAAGGCGCGAACCCTATGTCACCGTCGAATCGCCCCGGCCCGCGGCTCGTTTGTCATCTTTCTGTGCTGGCAACCCTGCTTCTCGCCTCCTCCGTTCTGCTCCCGGCCCAATCCGTTCCCCCTGCGCTCGAGTCCCCTCCGGCGCGTGCGCCCCAGACCGGAAGCAACGGCGAAAAGCTTCCTGGCATGCCCAAGTTTCACGATCCCGCGCCCTACGACATCGACGAGCACACTGGCTATAAAGAGATCTTCGATGGCAAGACCTTCACCGGCTGGGACGCTGACCCCAGCATCTGGCGCGTCGAAGGCGGCCTCATGATCGGCGAGACTCTCGAAGGCAAGCCAAAGGGCAATAACTACATCGTCTACAAGGGCGACAAGACCCGCGACTTCGACCTGAAGCTGAAGATGAAGATCGAAAAAGGCGGCGGAGGAGGCATTCAGTACCGCAGCGTCACCGGCACTCCCTGGACGCGGGCCCAGCCCAAGGGTCTTCCTGCCTACGACCTGAAGTTCATGATGACCGGTCCTCAGGCAGACTTCTGGTTCCCCGTAACAGCGACGTCTGCAAATCATACGGGCCAGTGGTACTCCGAGAACACCATGCAGGGGATCCTCGCCTTCCGTGGACAGGTCACGCAGGCGCTGCCGGGTGAGACCAACCGCCTGGTCGCCAACATCGGCGATAAACAGGCGCTCGGCGGCTACGTAAAGGTGAATGAGTGGAACGACTACGAGATCATCGCGCGCGGTCCGGTGATGATGCACATCATGAACGGCCAGCTGATGGCGGTCTTCATCGACGACAACAAGGATTCCGTCAACAACCAGCCCGGCCTGATCGGCTTCGAGATTGAAAGCCAGCCCTGCAAGATCTCCGTGCGCGACATCTGGCTGCGGAAGTTCGATCAATAGACATCTGCGATGCGGCCATAAGGTTCAAGCAGCCTTTATGGCCGCTCGCATCGAGTCTTCGTTACAGTGTCATCAGGAGTTATCGCTCAAAAATGATTGACCGTGCACTGTGGACCGAGCTCCACGGCCTCTTCTTCGGCGTTTTTTTTTTATTGGCCACCTACGCCCTCGTTCTGGAGTGTGTTCGTTACAGCCGGCATCTTCCGCTGCCTGAGCACGTGGCAGCCTGGGAGCGCGTCTATCTGGTTGGAGCGTCGATATGCGGATGGCTCGCCGTGATAACCGGAACCTTTCTCGTCTATCCCTGGTACCGTGCCCCGATGGTCTCCGGAGATATTCGCCTGCACCCTAAGTTTCTTCTTCTCGCGCATGCTCACACTGCGCCCTTGCATTCCATCGGAATGGAGTGGAAAGAGCACGTGGCTCTTCTGGCTCCGCTTGCCTTTACCGCGGCCGCATTGGTCTGGACGCGATGCCGTGTCGCGTTGCGTGAGGAGCGCTCCCTGAGAAAGGGAGTGCTTGTCTTTGCCTGCGTCGCCCTGTTCGCCACCGGTATTGCAGGACTCACCGGAGCCTTTCTCAATAAAAATGCGCCGGTGGAGAGCAGCTTCTCCGCGAACGTGGAGGGACAGTGACGCAGCTGATCGAAGATACTGTCTCCGCAACCAAAGCAACAGCATCTGCCTCTGCGGTACTGGTGAGCGCCGCGGCTGGATGCTTGTCCATCGGCCTGTTCTATCTGCTGGGTGACAAAAGCGCAGCTTGCAACCACCTGCTGAGCATCTATCCTGCCTCCGGAGCGCTGAGCGGGGTCCTCGTCCTGGGGTTGCTGGTGTGGTTCGTCTGCTGGGTGATTCTGGCGCGCCGCTGGAGCTCCCGGCCGCCGAATGTCGCGACTGCAATGCGAATGGCGATTCTGCTTCTCCTTGGAAGCCTTCTGCTCACCTTCCCGCCTTTTGTTCGATTGCTCTAAGAATCAAGGAGCAATCAAAAGACAGTTCGATAGAATCATCCGAGCATCGACGCCAGGTTCAAGGTGCCACACTTCCTCTATGCCCAACGCTCCTGACGCCCGCAGCCTGCGCTATCACCAAACCGTTACGCTGTCGCTGCTCTTTCTTGCGGGCATCGTCAACTTTCTCGATCGCGCCTCGCTCTCGATTGCGAACACCACGGTTCGCGCAGAGATGCACCTCAACGCCACCCAGATGGGCTGGCTGCTCTCTGCCTTCTCGTTCGCCTACGGAATCGCGCAGTTCCCGCTGATCGGTCTGCTCGATCGCGTCGGAACGCGCATGGTCCTCGGCAGCGGGCTCGTCCTCTGGTCTGCTGCCCAGATGCTCACGGGCCTCGTGCGCACGCTGCCCACATTTCTCTTCCTCCGTGTCCTCCTCGGTACAGGCGAAGCTCCGTTTTATCCCTCAGGCATTCGCTCCACGCGCGAGTGGTTCAGCGAGGCGACACGCGGGCGCGCCACCGCCGTGATGAGCTCCTCTTCTACCATCGGCATGGCGCTGGCTCCACCCTTTCTCACCTGGATCATGCTGCGCATGGGCTGGCGGTCCATGTTCATCGTTCTGGGCGCTTCCGGGCTCGTGGTGGCTGCACTATGGATTGCACTGCATCGCGCGCGTCGCGAGACCATCCACCACGAAGCCGACGCGGCTTCCACCAGCAGCGCCAATTCGATCGACGCAACGCAGCCGGACAAGGTAGAACCTTTCCTAAGCGAAGGCGAACGTGTCTCCGAACCTGCGTGGCGTGTGCTCCTCCGCCAGCGCGCAGTATGGGGCATGATGCTCGGCTGGGGCGGAATCAACTACACAGTCTGGCTCTATCTCGCCTGGCTGCCTGCCTACCTGGAGGAACAGCGTCATCTTCCGCTTGCCACAAGTGGATGGATCGCGGCGTTGCCCTTCCTCGCCGGTGCCCTCGGCATGTTTACCAGTGGTGTGCTCTCCGACCGGCTGGCTCGCACCGGCCTCGCCTTGACGACAATTCATCGCCGCAATCTGATCGGCGGCATGATCGTCTCGGCTGCCGCAACCTTTGTCGTTGCCCACAGCGAATCCACTGCGCAGGCGGTCGCGGGAATCAGCGCGGCGCTCTTCTTCATCCACTTCGCCGGAACCTCAGGATGGGGATACGTTCAGGCCATCAGCCCTTTGCGCTACGTCGCCTCGCTTGGGGCTCTGCAGAACTTCGCCAGCTTCATGATCGCTTCGGCCGCACCGGTGATTACCGGATGGCTGCTCGACCGCACCCACTCGTTCAGCATCGCCCTGGGTGTCTGCAGCGCGATGACCTTGCTGGGAGCTCTCAGCTACGCCACACTTGCAGCTCCCAGCGGAATGCGAATCGAGAGCGAGACCTGAAGAACCGCGAAATGCAGGACATCGGCATCAGATAACCCCGTACTCTTCCAGCAGCCTTCCGATCATCGTCTTCTCCACATACTTCTTCACAAAGAAGGGGACGGAGACCTTCTCGTGATCGCGGAGAAACGCCGTCGATTTGATCAGCTCGCGTACATCGTAGATCGAGCCGAAGACCTCCGGAACGCCCCGCTCGACGTTCAGCAGCTGATACACAGACTCCATGGCCGTGCGCACGGAGTACTCCGTCGTGAAGATGCAGTCGCGTGTCGACTCCGCGAACTGTCCTATGAAGGCGAAGTTCCTTACGCCATCCGGCACGACCTTGGGGCGGTCCGTGCCATTGCGCGTCAGGAAGAATGAGGTGATAAACGGCATCATGCAAGGTCGCGTGATCGCACCCGTCGCGGCCAGTTCGTCGATCTCGTTCGCAGGCACCCCGAGGTGGAAGAGCCACTCCCTCGTGATCTCCTCGCCCGTGCAGTCGCGCATCGGCTTCTTCACATAGTCGCCGGGTTTGTCGGTAAACAACCCGTAGAACCACACCACGGTCTGGTCCGGCGGCTGCTTCTTGAAATGCGGCTGACGGTTCACCGTCCAGCTCAGCAGCCACGACGAGTCGCGCACGCTGACGATGCCTCCCGTCACCACCTTGCCGGAGCGAGTCGGACGCTTCGCGATCTTCTCGATGTAAGCCGGAATCCGTGCGTCCAACGTTGTGATGGAAGCGGAGGCCCACTGCGACTCCTCCGGCCGCATGCAGAACTTGTCTGGACTGCCAAACGACGGGTCCTGCGCCGCAATGTTGCGCCACAGATGCCAGCTTCCTCCGTCATGCACGATTGGGTCGAACTTCGCAGGCGTGTGATGATCGCCCCACTCCGAGTTCTCCACCAGCGAGCCGTTGGTCACGAACACCAGTTCGTTCTCCGTCAGGTCCACACCGCCGACCTTACCCTCTTGAATCCAGTCGATACGTCGAGCCACCTTCTTCTCCGGCGTAATGTCGAAGACCACATTCATCACCTGCGTATCGAACTGCACCTTCACGCCCTGCTTCTGCAGCCACGTAATCAGCGGCATTACTAGCGACTCGTACTGGTTGTACTTGGTGAACTTCAGGGAACTGAAGTCAGGCAGGCCGTTGATGTGATGAATAAAGCGCTGCACATACAGCTTCATCTCCAGCGCGCTATGCCACTCCTCAAAGGCGAACATGGTGCGCCAGTAGAGCCAGAAATTCGACGCGAAGAAGTCTTTGCCCAGAACCTCGTTGATGCGCTTCTCATAAAGCTGTTCAGGAAGCGCCAGCACCAGCTCGATGATCTCCTTGCGCGCCTTCCCTGTCAGCGTGAAGTCCATGCCGGTCTTCGCGTCTTTGCCCTGCTCAATCGTGGCGCGCTGCAGGGTGTGGTTCGGATCGTCCTTGTTCAGCCAGTAGAACTCGTCCAGCACGGACGCGCCCTCAATCTCGAGCGAAGGGATAGAGCGGTATAGATCCCACAGGCATTCGAAGTGGTCCTCCATCTCGCGCCCGCCGCGAATCAGCCATCCCGTCTCCGCGTTGCCCGCACCATCCAGTGCACCGCCGCTGATCTTCGAAGCCTCAAGAATCGTGATGCGGTCGCCCTTCATCTGGCCATCGCGGATCAGAAACGCCGCCGCCGCTAAAGAGGCGAGCCCTCCGCCAACCAGGTACGCTGACTTTTCATCGACTCCCGCAGGTTTCCGCGGACGAGCAAACGACTCATAGTTTCCCTTGCTGTAGTACACGAAGAACCTCCTGGTGCTCTGACAGTGCGGCCGGCTGATCCAAAATGAAGCGCCGCCACACGCAGTCAAGGTATACCTCATGCGGGGGAAGGCTGTATTACGTTCGGATGGAGTTTTCCAGGAGACTCTGGCAGTTCCGAATGAGATTGTGGATGGAAAAAACCTATTCCAAAGGCTTCAACGTTGGCTCGATCCAGCGTAGACGCGCCTCGGTCGAGGCTACGAGGTCGAAATCATAATGCTCGCGAAAGATATCCCGGCATTGCCCAAACCGCTCCACCGCGAGTGCCGCAAAGGATGCGCGATTCATCGAGAGATTCTCTTTTCTGAGTTTATCGAGGAGACGAATCCACATGACCGTGATGGTCTCGTGATATCCGCTTGTTTCGGTATTCTTTCCGCCGACCGATTCGTTATATCTCCGCACACACTCGCGCATCTTCACCAGCGCCGCATCGCGCTCCATGAGGTGTACGTAGCAAGCGCCAGTGAGCAGATGAGCCGCGTGCGTCCACTCGCTTTTGGGGAGGGTGCAGCCCTCAAACGCCTTCAGAAAGGCGTCGATCTCAGCTTCGGTCGCCGGAAGAGTAGGCATGCCTAAGAATAACGAAATCGACGTGTGCTAAGCGACAGGCTGCACCTTGCCCGAGCCGATCTCCGCCAGCAGCGTCACAAGCTCATCGGGACGATCCAGCATCGCTTCGTGACCGCAGGACATCGTGAGGGTCTTCCACCCCCTGCGCTTTGCGCGCTCGTGGGACGCAGGGAACGGAGTTCTCTCCCATCCGGTGCACAGAATGTGGGTGATGTCTGAGATCTGCTGGATGTTCCCGCGAAGATGGATACGTTCTTCGTAGGTGCCGATGGGCTGGACCGTGCATTGCGCGTCGACCCAGGCGCGGTCACGCTGGTTAACCCTTAAGACCTCGGCTGGGAGTGGATCGACTTTCCATCCCCCACCCGTCGTTCGGGCTTGCTGCCGACGGCGTTCCGCCTCTTCCGGGGCCAGATGATCGAAGAAGCATTCGCCGTCCTCCACTACATAAGCATCCAGATAAACCATCGCGCGGATACGATCGGGGATTCTGTCGGCGACACCGCTGATCACCCAACCTGCATAGGAATGGCCGCAGAGAATCACATCGGTAAGCTCTTCCCAACGAATGAGGTTGACGACATCGGCGATATGGGTGGAGAGATTGATCTCCGCCGAAGCAAGGTGGCTCCGTTCGCCTACGCCGGTGAGTGTGGGCGTAAAGACGTCGTGACCTGCGGCGGTGAGCGCCTTGCGCACTCGTTTCCAGCACCAGCTTCCGTGCCAGGATCCGTGAACCAGAACATAGGTTGCCATGGCGCAAATTCTAGCAACGGATTAGGAACAAAGAGCTAAATGCTGATCTGCGACGTTTCAACAATCATGCCGTACGGCGCTTTGAACTTCCGGCCATGAAGTACGAGCCGACGACCAGAGCGAAGGCGATTGCCTGGGCTACCAGCGACTCCACGTTGGGGAAGATGGAGAACCAGAGTCCCACCCAGCCTGGGATCGATGCTGCCAACCAGTCGATCTGATGGGTTGGGATCCAGTGCGCCAGCTGCATCTCCTGCACCTGCTCGCCCACCATCACCAGCAGAACCCCTCCCAGAAGAATTCCGGTGAAGACGAGCATCTTCCGGTAGGGCAGCTTGCGCTGCATCAGGAAGGTGAGGACTGCAACCATCGCCGTCATGACGAGTCCGACGAGGACGCCGTAGCCGACCACCTCAGAGCCCAGCTTCAGGCGGTAGCTCTGGAGGAACAGCACCACCTCGAAGCCCTCGCGGTAGAACGAGGAGAAGCCCAACAGACCGAGACCGAGCAGAACGTTCTTCTTCCTGGAGTCGCTGTCGTCGAGCAGCTCTCTCTTGCGCTTGTTGTGCAGGGAGATCCAGCCGGTCCAGTACATCTTGTGGAAGAACCAGTTCATGACGATCAGCAGCACCACGATCGCCAGCAGACCGGTTGCTGCCTGCAGGTTCAGCGCGGATACGCTGTTGCCGAGGTCATTGAGGATGCGAACCGCGGCGAACCAGGTCAACAGAGTAGCAATCGCAGCTACCCCGGCGCCCGCGGCGACCGGACGGCGCTGCACGCTCTGCTCGCCCACCATGCTGGCAGTGATGGCTGCCAGCACCAGGATGCACTCGAGGCCTTCGCGGAAGACGAGGATGCCGATGTCGAGGATGGCAGACCCGCCGTTGCTCGCAGCCGCTGCAATCGGATCGGGAACACCAACCCAGACCGCTGTCTTCCAGGCGAACACCGCAACCATCAAAACTGCGGGGATCGCGAGGACCCAGGATTTGGAATCACGGCTCCTCGAACCCTTCGATTCGACCCACCGGCTCCCTGACAGCCCACCCAGCTTCGCTACATCATTTGCCATTTCCGCTTCTCAGTCTTCAGGTGAAATCACAGAGTGCTTGGAGCTCAATCTGCATCCCCAGTCTAAACAAGACTGATTAGGTCGTATATAGATCACGGATATTTCCTGTCCGATATCCGTCGACCGACCAATATTCCTCTCGTTTGTCCCACGGCAAACGGCAGTACGCGGGAGTTATCCTGCTACCCCCTCCCCATATCAATTTGCGCAAAATCTTCCATAAAAAAGACTTAGCTTTGGACCAGCCTGCGCGCACTGCCCCGAGATGCGGGTCTTAAAGAAGAGAGCCTCGGACTTAGCCGAGGTCTGTTTGTTCTCTTTGTTCCATCTTCATTTTAGCAAAGCGTCAACAATGAATCGGCAGGTGTTTCTTGCCTGTTTATAGCGATTTAGGAGGAAGTAGACTTGACAGACTTCGGTGACGAACGTCGCTGGCCTGGGAAATTGGACCTGAGATCACCTCACCGCGAGCATGAGGATTTTTGAGGTCTATGTTACTGTTTTTGCGAGACAAAACCATGCCATCTCTTCTTCTCAAAGCACTTCCGGCAACTTTTCTGATTCTTTCGAGCGCCGCCTTCGGCGCGGTTCCCCAACAGGTAAAGACCGATAAAGGCGTCGTGGAAGGGGAGACGACCACGGATGGAAAGGTGATGGCCTTCAAGGGAATTCCTTTTGCCGCGCCTCCTGTGGGGAAGCTGCGCTGGGCTCCGCCTGCGCCTGCCGAGCCGTGGCAGGGGGTTCGCTCCGCACACGATTTCGGATATCACTGCGTTCAATCCTCTTCGTATCGAGATATGGCCTTTCATGATCCCGGAGCTTCGGAGGACTGCCTGACGCTGAACGTATGGACCCCTGCCGATGCACAGCCCGGCAAGCTTGCGGTGATGGTGTGGATCTACGGTGGCGGCTACAGCGGAGGAAGCACCTCAGAGTATCGGCAGGATGGCGAGTTCCTCGCCCACCGCAATGTGGTGGTGGTGTCGATGAACTATCGCTTGGGGGTCTTCGGCTTCTTCGTTCATCCGGAGCTTGCTGCCGAGAGCCCGCACCATGCAGCGGGCAACTACGGTCTGATGGACCAGACGGCCGCTATTCGCTGGGTGAAGGACAACATCTCCGCATTCGGAGGCGACCCTTCGAACATTACGATCTTCGGGGAGTCCGCGGGATCGTTCTCCGTCAGCTCGCAGATGGCTTCGCCGCTTTCGCGCGATCTGTTTCAGAAGGCGATCGGTGAGAGCGGAGGCGCTCTCGGTTCGTCACGTGGGCGTGACCAGACTTTGGAGCAGAGGGAGAAGACCGACTCCGCCTTTGCGTTGGCGGCCTATGGAACCAGCAAGCTTTCGGAGCTGCGCCGCCTTTCGACGGAGGACGTCATCCGTCCGGTGCTGGCGGGCAATCCCGCGCCCCGGTTCGGCCCAGTAGTGGACGGTTATTTCTTTCCCAAGCCTGTGGCCGAGATTTACGCCGCTGGTGAGCAGGCGCATATTCCCCTTCTGGCCGGATGGAACGCAGATGAGGGACGCGGCGGGATTGTGGGCAGCGTGAATAAGTTCAGCGCCGATGGGTTTGCGGCGCAGGCCGAGATTGATTTTCCCGGACGCGGCGCCGAACTGCTGAAGCTGTACCCTAATGGCAATGAGCAGGAGGCTCTGCGTTCGGCCGCCGACTATGCGGGGGACAAGTTCATCGCCTACTCGACGTGGCGGTGGCTGGAGTCGCAGGTCGCGACGGGAGGCAAGCCGGTGTATCGCTATCTGTTTGCCTTGGGGAATCCGGGTGACCGGTACCACACGCCTGCTTCAGGAACGTTTCATTCCGACGATATCGAGTACGTCTTCGGAAC
>Ga0268266_10005104_pt1 | contig 12373 bp, 13 predicted proteins | sample KBSS13metaG_FD_190356 | JGI IMG/M metagenome (GOLD analysis project Ga0268266, IMG submission 190356) | Switchgrass rhizosphere microbial communities from Kellogg Biological Station, Michigan, USA - KBS S1-3 metaG (SPAdes) (version 2) | ecosystem: Host-associated > Plants > Roots > Rhizosphere...
GCTGGAAGGATCCGAGCTCGAACCAGCGCTACGCCCATCTCGCGCCGACCACAGGCACCGCGTGCCCGGTCTGCGGCATGCCCGTCGATCCGAGAGGCGCGCCCACGTCGAGCGTGGACGGCAGGACCTATTACTTCTGCTCGCCGGATGACAAAGCCGTGTTCGACGAGGCTCCGGCCAAGTTCACCGCGAAACGATGAACCGAGGTGACGTCGCACTCGGCATGGTCGGCGCGGCGTACACGAGCGCACGCCTCGATGAGGACTGGCAGCGCGCGGCGCTCTACGCGCTGGTGTTCCCGCGGTGAGCATGCTCGGTCCCGGCCGGTGGTCAGTCGACAGGCTTCGCCGGCGCGCGCCGTGACGGTTCGCTGCACCCGTGGAGCGGTTCACTGCCTGCCCGGCAACTCGCTGCGGACTCGTGCTCTTCTGCAGCGGTGCCCCGGAGCCGCCCTATCGCCGAAACGCTGCGCACAGCTGCGTTACCCCTGCTCGCTCGGCTGCTCGCCACCGCCGAGCTCTGGTTCGCCGTGCGAGGCAAGATCTTCGGCTGGCAATCGCAGATCGACTACATGACGCGGAAGGGCATGCATTTCGTCACGCCACTGCTGGCCGCGGCCCTCGCGATCGAAGCGCTCGGCTCGGCGTGTCTGGTCCTCGGGGTTCGCACGCGGATCGCGGCAAGCGTCCTGTTCGTGTATCTCGGGATCGTCAGCGTGCGGCTACACGCATTCTGGTTCCAGTCGGGTGACATCGCGTCGGCGAATGCCGGCGAGTTTTTCAAGAACCTGGGCATGATGAGCGGACTGCTCCTGCTCGCGCTTCACGGTGGCGGGCGCTGGGCGATCACACGCGACGGTCGCACCTCGGAGATCCCGTGAGCTGGAGGGTTCTGCCGCACGGCGCGATCGAACGATTCGACGACAACCTGTGGCGCGTCGAGGGCAACCTGCCGCGCGGCCCGATGCCGCGCTCCATGGTGCTCGTCCGGTTGCCGGACCGACGCATCGTCGTGTACAGCGCGATGGCGCTCGACGACGCGGCGATGGCCGAAATCGAGGCGTGGGGCAAGCCATCGATCGTCGTCGTGCCCAACAACCGCCACCGCATGGACCCGGCGAAGTATCGCGACCGCTACCCCGGCGTCCGCGTGATCGCGCCGGCCGGTGCACGCAAGAAGATCGAGGAGGTCGTGACCGTCGACGCGACCGAGATCGATCTCGGCCCCACGGTAGCCGTGCGCACACTAGGCGGCACCGGCGACGGAGAGCTGTGGCTCGAGGTCACCCACGATGGCCGCACCACGGTCGTCGTCGGGGACTTCATCATGAACCTGCGCCCGCTGCGCGGGTTCGGCGGCTGGATCATGAACCGCATGGGCTTCACCGGGCCCGCGCCAAAGATCGCCAAGCCGACGCAGATGGTGCTCGTCAAGGATCGCGAAGCCGCGGCGGCGCAACTCGAGACGATGTCGGCGTTGCCCGGGCTCGAGCGCGTGCTCGTAGGTCACGGCGCGCCGATCACCGGCGACGTGTCGGTGCAGCTGCGCGACGTCGCGTCCCGCTTGCGCGGACATGCGAAGTGACGCGCGCTCGGGTCAACGCGCCTTGCCGAACCGCTTCTCGAACTCGGCGCGCCGGGTGCGGCTCAGCCGGACTCGGGTGCCGCCAGCGAGCACGAGCTCGGAGTCGCCGTGGAATAGCGAACGCACCTCGCGAACGCGCTCGATGTTGACGATCGCGCCGCGGTGTACGCGCACGAACCTGCGCGCGTCGAGACTGGCTTCGAGCTCGGCCATCGTCTGACGCACGAGGTGCGCCTCGTGCTCGACATGCAGCGTCGCGTAGTAGTCGGCGGCTTCGATCCAGTCGATCTCGTCCGTTGGCACGACCACGACCCTGCCGCGCGCACGGACGAGGAAGCGCTCGGCAAGACGCTCGTGCTCGTCGACCAGCGTGGCGAGCCGGTCGGTCGCGCCAGCATCGGCGAGCCGTTGTTTCGCGCGCGCGAGCGCGATGGCGAGGCGCGCGTCGTCGACCGGTTTGAGCAGGTAATCGATCGCGTGGACCTCGAACGCACGCACGGCGTATCGATCGTGCGCGGTCACGAACACGGTGACTGGCAGCGTTGCGGGATCGAGAGCCGCGAGCACGCCGAAGCCGTCGAGCTCGGGCATCTGGACGTCGAGAAACAGCATCTCCACGCGCTCGCGCTCGATCAACGCGGGCGCATCGACACCGATCGCGTCGCCGACCACCGCGAGCTCCGGATCGCGCGCGAGCAGCACTCGCAGCGATTCGCGTGCCAGCGGCTCGTCGTCGACGATCGCCACGCGAATCGGCGCGCGCGTCATGGCTGCCACGGGATCGCGATCGCCGCGAGCACGCCGCCCAGCTCGCCGCGCAGCAGCAAGGAGTGGCTGTCGCCGTACAGGTGGCGGAGGCGCTCGAGCGTGTTGCGCAGCCCGACGCCTTCGCGGCGATCGGTTGCGAGCACGCCGGTGTTGAAGACCTCGATTCGAAGCCAGCTGTCGTCGCGATACGCGCGGATCGAGATCCGCCCGCGCGCGACCGCGCTGGCGATGCCGTGGCGAACTGCGTTCTCGACGAATGGCTGGAGCAACAACGTCGGCACCGACGCCGATCGCACCTCGTCGTCGACGTCGATCTCGTAGCTCATCCGGTCTGCGAACCGGAGCCTCTCGATCTCGAGATACCGCTCGGTGATCGCGAGCTCGGACGCGAGCGGCACCTGTTGGTTCCCCGAATGCTCGAGCGAATAGCGAAGGAGCTCCGACAGCCCGGCGATCATCGCCGTCGCCTCGCTCTGGCGATCGATGCGAACGAGCGCGCTGATCGAGTTCAGCGTGTTGAACAGGAAGTGCGGCTGGAGCTGGAGATCGAGCGCGTGCAGCCGCGCCTCGGCGAGCGAGACCTCGAGGCGCATCGCTGCACGCTCGTGCTCGCGGAACTTCGCGTAGTAGTCGGCGGCGAGACACGCGGCGAGCGACAGGCAATACAACGCGACTTGCTGCGCGAGCCCCGACGGCATCAGGCGCCAGTACGCGTCCGCGAAGTTGCCGGCGTTCATCGCGTCGTATGGCCGGATCTGGACGAGGAGCAGCGCCCACCATGCCGAGTGCACGAGCGCGATGACGAGCGCCGCGCCGGCGTGAGTCGCGACTGCACGCGCCGTCGCGGGCACGAGCGGCTGCCGCCGCACCAGCCACGCGATCGCGGCGCCGATCAGGATCCACGCGTCCCACGTCAGGACTTCGTAGAGGAGCACGCGCCACAGCTGATGGTGGTGCGAGATCATGCTGATCCAGATCTGCAGGCCGCAGAGCAGCCCGAGTGCCGTCCATGACGACACCGACAGGATCCAGATGGCACGGCGCCGCGTCACGTGCTGCAAGAGTGCACGATCAGCAGCGAATTGGCATAGCGCGCAGTGAATCGCACCGGTCGTGCAGCGAACCGCAGGCTTCATCTAGAGTAGGGCCATGAATCGACTCCTGATCGCGTGCGTGTTGCTGGTCCCCGTGCTGGCGATCGCCGACAAGGGCGCGGCACCGCCGGTGCCCGACATCGCGAGCCTGCTGGCACCCGACGCCGATCGCAGCGCCGCGTTCGCGTTCGCCGGCAACGGCGTGTTCCAGGGGGCCGCGCCACAGGCGTCGGATCTGCCCAAGGGCCACGTCGCGCGCAACGTGAGCGGGGCCTACAGCAAGAACAAGCTCGCGTACTGGGCGAGCGCGGACCTCGCGGCGAGCGCGACCGCCAAGGACGTCGACGGCCACGCGAGCGCGCTCTGGGAGAAGTCCGACGCCGGCTGGAAGCTGGTCGCGTTCAGCATCGTGCCTGCGGCGACGGGCAAGCAGCAGCAAGCGGCGAACAAGAAGGGCCTGGTGCCGCCGAAGATCCAGAACGCGAACGGCGCGTCCGGCGAGTACTTCCTGACGGTGTTCGCCGGCGTGTTCGGTCACGACGCACCGGATGTCGTGGCCGATCACAAGGACGACGTGATGTTCGGCAGCGGCCCGGGCGAGCGCTACGTCGGTGGCGCGGCGATCAAGAAGATGCTGCTCGGCTGGGACCTTCAGTTCGAGATGCGTGACGGTCTCGCGTCCGGCCTCACGAAGGGCCGTTTGCTGTGGATCGCCGCCAACATGAACGCGCGCCCCGCGAACAACGACAAGGCAGCGCCGACGCCGTACCGCGTGTTCTTGATCTTCGAAGCCAACGGCGGCGACGGTGACTATCAGCTCGTCCACGCGAGCTTCGCCGCGATGACCGAACAGGCGTGGCCATGAGCCCCGGAGACCACGGAGCAGCTGTGAATCTGTCGTCGAGAATGTGACCGGACGCTGACAAGCCGCGCCAGCGAGCGACCGCATGATGGTCCGAGTGCAACCCGGCGCATCCGTGATTGGTCTCCCTGGCGCAACGGTCACCGCGACATCGCCCGTCCCCGCCAGGCGAAGCGCGCTGTCGAAGGCGCTTCCGTTCGCCGGCGTTCACGTCGCGTGTCTCGCAGCGATCTGGTACCCGCCCACGCTCGGGCTCGTGCTGCTCGCGCTCGCAGGCTACGCGGTCCGCATGTGGGCGATCACGGCCGGCTATCACCGATACTTCTCGCACCGCTCGTATCGGACCGGTCGCGTGTTCCAGCTGGTGATGGCCTATCTCGGCTCGACCTCCCTACAGCAAGGACCGCTGTTCTGGTCGAGCTGCCACCGACGCCACCACAAGCACAGCGATCAGGCAGGCGATCCGCACTCGCCGCGCGCCGGCTTCTGGCATGCGCACGTCGGCTGGATCTTCGATGGCACGAATGGCCATGCGGATCTGTCGAACGTCAAGGATCTGTCCGCGTATCCCGAGCTGCGCTGGCTCGATCGCCATCATTACCTCTCGGTCATCTCCTACGCGTTGATCTGCTACGCGATCGCGGGGATGGGTGGCGTCATCTGGGGGTTCGTGATCAGCTCGGTCGCCGTCGTGCAGATCACGTTGCTGATCAATTCGCTCGCGCATCGCTGGGGCACGCGGCGCTACGCGACGACCGATGATTCGCGCAACAATGCGCTGCTCGCGGTTCTGACGCTGGGCGAGGGCTGGCACAACAACCATCACCACGAGATGACCTCCGCGCGGCAGGGCTTCCGCTGGTGGGAGATCGATCTGACGTACTACTCGCTGCGCATCCTCGCGCGGCTGGGGATCGTCTGGGGCGTGCGCGAACCGCGCCGGGCGTGAGCTCACCCAGCGTCGGGCCGACCGCGACCTAGCAACCACGCCAGCACGCGCTGGCCGGCGACCGCGGCACCGACCAGGACGCCGATCGCGACGGCGGCATGTAGGTCGATTGCTTCGAGGCCCAGCAGCTCGCGCACGGGCGTGATCGCCATCGTCACGATCTGCAGCGCGATGCCGGCTGCCACCGCGACGTGCAAGGCGAGATTGCGCACGGCTCGTGCCGTCAGACCGCGCGCCGTGTACGTCGACACGAGCTTGCCGATCGCTTCGGTCTGGAAGATCACGGTCCGCACGGCCATGAGCGAGAACCCGAGCTCCGGCAGCACGATCAGCGCCGCGATGCCGAGCACGCCCGTGAACACGCCCGACATGACGATGAACCGACGCGACCGGCGATCGAGCAGGGCCCGCGTTGCCCGCGGTGGGCGCTCCATCACGCCGCCGTTCTTGCCCACGGCCAGCGCGAGCCCCGGCGGGCCGTCGCCGAGGAAGTTGATCCACAGGATCTGCAAGGCGGTCAGCGGCACGAACAGCATGCCGCCGGCATCGCGCAGGTTCTCGACGTACGACCCGACGGCGCCGGCGACGATCAGCAGCGCGAGCGAGATGTTCGTCGAGAACGTGAAGCGCAGGAACGTCCGGATGTTCTCGAAGATGTTGCGCCCCTCCTCCATCGCCGCGACGAGCGTCGCGAAGTTGTCGTCGAGGAGCACGAGGTCGGCGACCTCGCGCGCGACGTCGCTGCCGCGCTGGCCCATCGCGATGCCGACGTCGGCACGCTTGAGGGCGGGCGCGTCGTTGACGCCGTCGCCGGTGACCGCGACCACGTCACCGTTCGCCTTGAGCGCGTCGACGATCGCGAGCTTCTGCTCGGGGCTCACGCGCGCGAAGACATTCGCGCGACGGACCATGGCCCGCAGCTGCTGGGCGGAGACGTGCTCGAGCTCGGCTCCGGTCGCACCCGCCGGCGCAGCGATTCCGACGCGCCTCGCGATCTCCATCGCCGTCGCTCGATGATCGCCGGTGATCATCAGCACGCGGGCGCCGGCCTGCTGCGCCTGGGCCACCGCGGCCGGCACTTCGGCGCGCGGCGGGTCCCAGATCAGCGCGAGCCCGAGCAGCTCGAGCTCGTCGTCGCGCTCGCCTCGAGCGGCGGCGAGCGCCAGCACACGCATGCCACGCTCGGCCGCGAGCTCGACCCGCGCCTGCCATCGCTCGCGCGCTTCCTCGCTCATGCGCGCGCGTTCGAGCATCACCTCGGGCGCGCCCTTGAGATACGAGCGCTCGCCGGTCACCGTGACGCGCATGAACTTCCAGGCGCTGTCGAATGGAACACTCGAGACGCGCGGATAGCGCTCGCGGAGCGCGACGGGATCGACGCCGCGGGCCCGCGCGTACTCGAGGAGAGCGAGCTCGAGCGGATCGCCGGCGGCGCTGCCGACGTCGGCATCGTTGGCGAGCACCATCGCGTGCAGGGCCTCGTCTTCGTCGTCCGCCAGGAGCTCCTGCACCGTCATGTGGTTCTCGGTCAACGTGCCGGTCTTGTCCGTCGCGATCACGGTCACCGAGCCGAGCGCCTCGACCGCCGCGAGCCGCCGCACGACCGCGTTGCGCTTCGCCATGCGCTGGACGCCGAGCGAGAGCGTGAGCGTCACGACGGCAGGCATGCCTTCGGGCACGGCGGCGACGGCCAGCGCGATCGCGAACAAGGCGACGTCGTCGAATCGCGCCAGCCCTTCGGTCGCGATGCCCGCGATCGCGAGCCCCGCGGCGAGCAGGCCGATCCAGCGCGCGAGCTGCCTGCCGAGCGCCCCGAGCTGCTGCTCGAGCGGTGTCGGATCCGCGTGGACCGATTCGAGCACGCTGGCCAGCTTGCCCATCGTGCTGCTCGGTCCGGTCGCCGTCACGTCGATGAAGCCGTGACCGCGCACCACGAGCGTTCCCGACAGCGCGAGCGCATCGCCCGACTTCTCGACGTGCATCGATTCGCCGGTCAGCAGCGACTCGTCGACCATGACCGCCGACGCCTCGTAGAACCGACCGTCCGCCGGAATTCGCTCCCCGGCTTCGACTCGCACGCGATCGCCGGGCACGAGTGTCTCCGCCGAGACCTGCACGAGCCGGCCGTCGCGGAGGGCCCACGCGCGCGGGCTCGCCAGCTTCACGAGCTGCGCGAGCGCGGCCTCCGCGCGGTACTCCTGCAACACGCCGAGCACCGCGTTGAGGACGAGCACGGCCGCGATCACCGTTCCCTCGACGGGCCAGCCGTCGCCCGCGCGCACCGTGGTGACGACGTCGAAGACGACCGCGAACAGCAGCAGATAGATCAGCGGGCTCGCGAACTGATGAAGGAGTCGGCGCACGATCGACGGCCGGGCTGCCGGCGGCAATCGATTGGGCCCGTACGTGCGAAGGCGTCGCGCGGCTTCCTCGGAGCCGAGTCCGGCGCCTTGCTGCATACGGTGGAAGCCTGCAAGGCACGAGCCCTAGCGAGCGGTCACGGTGGTCTTGTCTGATTCGGCCGAACCAGCAGCACGGGACAGCTCGCGTGTCGCGCGACGCGCTCCGCCACCGAGCCGAGGAGGATGTGCTTGATCCCGCTGCGTCCGTGCGTGCCGATCACGACGAGGTCGTACGTGGGATCGCGATGCGTCTCGCGCACGATCGCATTCCACGCAACGCCGTAGAGCAACTTTGCCGTGACACGCTCGGGTCCCAAGGACGCCGCCTCGAGCTTCGCCGCTTCGAGATCCTTCTCCTGCTCCTTGAGGATCGGTGCCAGCAGCTCGTTGTGAAGGATCCCCTCGCTGTACTCGGGGTGGAATGGCGACTCCCACGCGTGGACCAACACGAGCTCGGCCCCCGAGTCGACCGCGAGCTGCGCGGCCTGCTGCATCGCGAACTGTGACGCCTCCGAAAAATCGATCGGACAAAGAATCTTCTTGAACGCCATGCACTCTCGGGAGTGCACGATCGAGACCATCAACTGCCCGGATGCGGACGAGCATTCGCACTGATGATGATCGGTTGCACACGCACGGGATCAGAACCTCGGTTCACGTCGGCATGAAGTGCAAGACCGATGAGTTGCGCTGGCGTCGTTCGTGCTCGTGCAGCGTGCTCGATGAAGGGGATCATCGTCTGCAGCGCATTGGTCGCGACCGCGTGCGTTTCGACCACATCATCCGACACGAGCGGTCCGTCGAAAACACCGTCGGTGACGCAGGTGTGCGGGGCTGGCCCGACGGTCAAAGGCGTCGACGTCTCGAAGTACGAAGGCACGATCGATTGGTCGTCGGTCGCGGCAGACGGCGTCGTGTACGCGTTCGTCCGGGTCTCGGACGGTCTGAATTCGCCCGACGCGACGTTCGACACCAACTGGGCTGGCTCGCGCGCGGCCGGCGTCATCCACGGTGCGTATCAGTACTTCGAGCCGGCGCAGGATCCGATCCAGCAGGCCGACATGGTGCTGTCGAAGATCGGAACGTTCGAGGCCGACGATCTGCCGCCCGTGATCGACGTCGAGACCACCGGCGGGCTCGGCGCAGCTGCCGTGGCGGCCGCCGTGAAGCAATGGATCGATCACGTCACGGTCGCGATCGGCCGGGCGCCGATCATCTACACGGGTGGCCCCTTCTGGGACGACAGCGTCGGCGGCGCGAACGACGTCACGTCGCCGCTGTGGCACGCGCAATACACGTCCGCGGCGTGCCCGACGATCGCTGACCCGTGGAAGACGTGGGCGTTCTGGCAATACACCGAGAACGGCACGGTCAACGGCATCCCCGGCGCCAGCGCCAATACCGACATCAATCGCTGGAACGGCGACATGCAGTCGCTCACCGCGTTCCTCGGTCCGCCTGGCTCGTGCGGCGACGGTGCGTGTGATGCGGGCGAGACTTCGATCTCGTGTCCGGAAGATTGTGGGCCGTGCGGCACCGTCGATCCGCTGAACGGCTTCATCATCGACAACGGCGACGCGTGCTTCCAGGAAGGCGGACCGTCCGCGTACATGCGCGACGTCACGGGCGCCGGCTATCAGAACAACCTGGTGTGGACGCACACGACCGACGACGCGACCGAAGCGAACAACGCGACGTGGAACCTCTACTTCGCGGCGGCCGGCAGCTACAAGGTCGAGGCATACACGTCGGCGGCGTACGCGCAGTCGAAACAAGCCAACTACGTCGTCACCGGTGCGAGCACGCAGAACGTCGCGCTCGATCAAAGCGCGGTCGACGGCTGGCAGACACTCGGCGTGTTCGACTTCGCGCAAGGCGGCCATCAGTCGATCCACCTCGCCGATAACACCGGCGAGCCGTCGTCGGGAAACACGCAGCTCGTGTTCGACGGTGTTCGCATCACGCCGGCCGAGGCTGCGGGGAGCGACGGCTCGAGCGGGCAGTCGTCCGATGGCAACGGCTCGAGCGACGGCACGACGGATGGCGCGAGCGGCGAGCTCGGTGGCTGCAATGCAAGCGGCTCGTCGAGCGCATTACTCGCGCTGGGGCTCGTCGGACTTGTCCGACGACGGCGTCGCTGACGCTCGCGAGATTGTACGAAGCATGCACAGCGGCGTGCGTTTATCAGCGTGTATATGGTCCTGGCCTTGCTTCATCGCGCCGCGATGCGCGTCGCAAGCTGGTCACTTGTGCTGCTGATGGCCTGTACAGGCGAGCTTACATCGGGCTCGGGTGGGGGCTCCCCACCCGATAGTGGGAATGGCGGTGGCGGAACCACGTCCGATGGCGGCGGTGGTGGCGGTGTGACGTCTGATGCGGGCGGCCCGACCGATGCGGGCAATGGCTGCATCGCCAAGCAGGCGAGCCCCGGCGACGGTCATCACAACCCCGGGATGGACTGCATGGACGGTTGCCACAACCACGGCTTCACGCTCGCGGGCACCATGTTCAACGCGGTGAACGGATCGACTGCCGTCGTCGGTGCGACCGTGCACGTCGTCGATGCGAACAACAAGACGATCAACATCGTCACGCAGAACAACGGCAACTTCTACACGTCGACCGCCGTCGCGTTTCCGGTGACCGTCCTCGCGACAAGTTGCCCCAACATCCAGCCGATGGTCGCGACCGTGAGCGGCACGTCGGTAGTCGGCTGCAATCAGACCGGCTGTCACACGTCGGGCAACCGCATTCATCTGCCGTAGCGTGGCGTCCTGCGCCCCAACGCATTTCACTGCTCTTAATCTTTCGTCGTCGCGATTCTGCGATAGTCCGCACTCCGGCGCGGGCATCTTTTTCCCGCGTGATCGAATGGGTCTCCTCGTCGTCACGCATAGACGATCGAACGATCGCGCCGAACGGCTCTTTGCCAGCGGCTACACGGTCGACACGGCTGGTAGCGTCGCCGATGCGCTGACACGCCTCGCGCGCGGCGATATCGAAGCGCTTCTGCTCGATTCCGATCTCGCCATCGACGAGGCGCTCGCCTTGATCGATGAAGTGCGCGCGGGCGAGCTTTCCGTCCCGATGATCGTCGTCTCGAGCGCGCTGTCCCGCAATCACGCGCTGTATCGCGGAGCCGATCGCGTGCTCGCCGAATCGATCGACCACGACGAGCTCGCCGCTCACGTCCGGGCCGTGATGCGTCGCGCGTCGGCGCCGCGCTGGGGATCGCTCGCGTGCAACGGTTTGATGCTGCGGCCTGACGAGCACGCCGTGATCCTGGGCGAGACGCGCGTCTCGCTGTCTGGGCGCGAGCACGCGTTGCTCGAGACCTTGTTGCGTCGCGGCGCCGAGCCTGCTCTGCGCGATTCGCTTTGCGCGTTGTTGAACGAACGCTTCCCCGGCGCGACCAACTACTTCAATCACCTGCTCGTGAGCGTTCGCGAGAAGATCGGCACACAGTTCGTCGTGATCGAATATCTCCACGGGCTCGGGTACCGCTTGCGCGCAGCCCAGGCGGACGAACAGGACACAGCCTCTGTCGCGTGAGGCACCCGTCTCGCGAAGCTCATCGGAGATTCCGATCATCTAGGCGCGTGCGACGAGGACCGACGTGCGCGCGTGCCGTACGATCTTCTCGGCGACCGAGCCGAGCAGCAAGCGCCGCAGCCCGGTTCGCCCTCGGCTGCCGACGACCACGAGATCGAGCTCGGGGTTGTCCTCGAGGACAGCGAGCACGGCCGATGCAGGCGAGCCGAGGTTCGCGCGCGTCGAGACGGTGCCGCGGAAGCTCGACTTCAGCTCTCGCGCGCGGTCTTCGAGCGTGCGCGTCGCGCGGCTCTCGAGCTCGCTTGCTTCGGCGGTCCGATTCGGCTCGAACGCGAACAGCGCGGGCATCTCGATCGCGTGGAAGAGCGTGATGCTCTCGCGCGCGATCTCGCCGGCGCGACGCGTCGCTTGATCGGACTCGACGGAGAAGTCGACAGGGCAAAGCACGTGGCGGAACACGGCGGAGTCGCCCCGCGCCACGAGCACCGAGCAGTGGGCATGCCTCACCACCTGCTCGGCAACCGAGCCGAGCGCGAACCGCGAGCCCCCGGTCGGGCCGTGCGCGCCGATCACGACGAGGTCGGCCTCGCGGTCCCGCGTCAGCTCTGCGATCTGCAGCCACGGTATCCCCGAAATGAACATCGTCGAGACGCGTGACACGCCGGTGGAGACGACCTGCTGTTGGGCCGCTTCGAGCATGCGCTCGGAGCGCTCGCGAAGGCCGTCCCAGCCCGCCACCGGCCATCCCTCGGAGTACCCGAGCGAAGGCACGTACCAGACGTGCACGAGCACCAGCTCGGCATCGAGCTCCTTGGCCATGCGCGCCGCGACCTGCAGCGCCTGCTGAGATCCCGGTGAAAAATCGATCGCGCACAAGAGCTTGCTGAACATGTCTGGCGCGACTGCATCGCTCGTGCCTCGTCACAACGCCGCACGCGCCTTCTGCGCCTTGCCGGACTGGCGTGAGGGTTGCTCGAGCCGTGTGTATGGCACCGGTTCTTCGTGCACGAGATCTCATGGCGCGCCACGTCGCCGAGACATCCGGTGACGCGGTCGTCGGCACCGAAGCGACGATCGACCAGATCGCGAAGAAGATGCTCGACCAGTGCACGCACGTCGTCCTCGTGACCGACGGACACGACCTGGTGGGCACGATCACCTC
>Ga0268266_10005106_pt1 | contig 12372 bp, 10 predicted proteins | sample KBSS13metaG_FD_190356 | JGI IMG/M metagenome (GOLD analysis project Ga0268266, IMG submission 190356) | Switchgrass rhizosphere microbial communities from Kellogg Biological Station, Michigan, USA - KBS S1-3 metaG (SPAdes) (version 2) | ecosystem: Host-associated > Plants > Roots > Rhizosphere...
CATCACATGGCTGACGATCGGCCCCGAACCACGGCTCGCCTACGCGGTGGTCAACGCCGTCGCCGTGTTGATCATCGCGTGCCCGTGTGCACTGGGTCTCGCCACGCCGATCTCCATCATGGTCGCGAGCGGTCGCGGTGCCGAATCGGGCGTGCTGTTCCGCGATGCGGCCGCGATCGAGCGCCTCGCGCATGTCGACACGCTGGTGGTCGACAAGACCGGCACATTGACGGAAGGCCGGCCCACGCTGACGGACATTGGGGCCGCGGCGGGATTCGACGAAGCGAGCGTGTTGCGCTTTGCGGCGAGCCTCGAAGGCGCCAGCGAACATCCGCTTGCGCATGCCGTGGTCGAGGCAGCGAAGACGCGGCAGATCACCCCGGCCAGCGTGGACGCCTTCGCCACGATAACCGGACAAGGCGTGCGGGGCATCGTCGATGGGAAGGCGGTCGCGCTCGGCAACGCCGCGTTGATGCAGGGTGTGGGTGCCGATCCCGCGACGCTCGCCGGAAGCGCCGATGTCCTGCGTGCCGCGGCAAAGACCGTGATGTTTCTTGCGGTGCAGGGTCGTCTGGCCGGTTTCGTCGCGGCGCAGGATCCGCTCAAGGCGGGCGCGAAGGAAACGCTCGATGCGCTGCGAAACGAGGGATTGCGCATCGTGATGCTCACGGGTGACAGCGAAGCAACGGCACGCGCGGTGGCCCGGGCAGTGGGCGTCGACCAGGTCCACTCGGGGCAGACACCCGAGACCAAGGCGGCGTGGGTCGCCGATGCGCAGCGTTCGGGGGCGCGTGTGGCGATGGCCGGCGACGGCATCAACGACGCACCCGCACTCGCTGCCGCCGATGTCGGCATCGCAATGGGCAACGGGACCGACATCGCGATGGAGAGCGCGCAAATCACGCTCGTGAAGGGAGAACTGGCCGGCATCCTGCGCGCGCGACGCCTGTCCCGGGCGACCGTGCGCAACATCCACCAGAACCTCGCCTTCGCATTCCTCTACAACAGTCTCGGCGTCCCGATCGCTGCCGGCCTCCTGTATCCGGTTTTCGGATGGCTGCTGAGTCCGGTGATCGCCGCTGCTGCAATGAGCCTGAGCTCCGTATCGGTCATTTCCAATGCGTTGCGACTGCATCGGCAGCCACTCTGAGACAGCGCGACGGAGTCATGGTCGTGACCGTATCGCTCAGCCCTTCTGCGCCCTCCCGACCCAGAGCCCATAACCCACCACTACGAACAGGACAAAATACCCACCCGCCAACCACCCCACATCGAACGCGGGAACCACCGCGCGCCCCGCGGGCATGTCCTTCAGATAGTTCAACATGCTGTACGTGTACGGCAGCACGTAGCCGAACTTCCACGACAGCGCCGCGAGTGCGCCGACCCAGGCGAGGAATCCCACGCCGATCGGCACGAGGAAATTCCTGAACTGCAGGCTCAGCAGGTATTGCGCGGCGATGATCGGCAGGCAGGCGATGAAGTACAGCGCGTCTTGCGTGAGGAAGTCGCGCAGCGGCAGCGGCGCGTGCGGGTACGGGGTTCCGCTGACGAGCAGGCAGGGGATCACGGCGGAGAGGTAGATGCCGACGTTGAACAGCACGATGAACTGCACGAGCATGACGAGGATGACCGCGAGCTTCGCGGTGAAGATCGTCATCGGACTGAGCGGAAGGGTGTGCACCTGCTTCCATGCGTTGTTCCTGACTTCGAGCTGCGTCATGAGGCTCGTCGCGAGGATGGCGGCCATCGGCAGGAAGAAGATCGCCATCGATTCCCACGCGTTCTTCCACAGCAGCGTCCAGAAATCGTCGGCGGCGTAGAGGGTGCGCAGCGCATCGTGATGCAGCAGGCGCACGACGATGATGATCGCGGGCGTGAAGAACGCTCCGACCACGACGAGGTAGGACGCGAGGCTGCGGCGTTTCTTCTGCCACTCGCTCTGGAAAGCATGCATGAAATCGGCGCTCATGCTTCCGCTCCCACCATGCCCATGAAGATCGCCTCGAGATCGGTGCGTGCCACGCCGAGGCCGTGCACGCCGACACCCTGTTCGACGAGGCGCCGGTTCACGTGCGCGATGCGCTCATTCGACATCGCGGGCAGGACGATGCCGCCGTCGGCGCAGCGCGCGTCGGGGACCTCGGCGGACAGGAGCTGCAAGGCGCGCCGGTCGTCGTTCGTGCTCAGCGTGACCGCGGCGCCGGCGCGCGTGTGCCGGAGTGCGTCGAGCGTGCCCTGGAACTTCATGCGGCCCTTGTGGATGATGCCGACGTGCGTCGCGAGCTTCTCGATCTCGGGCAACAGGTGACTCGATACCACGATCGTCGTGCCGTGCTCGCGATTGAGCCGGGTCAGCAGCTCGCGCATCTCGACGATGCCGTTCGGATCGAGTCCGTTCGTCGGCTCGTCGAGGATCAGCAGCCGAGGGCGATGCAGCAGCGCGACCGCGAGGCTGAGGCGTTGCTTCATGCCGAGCGAGAACTGGCCGACCTTCTTGCGGCCAGTGCCGGACAGTCCGACGCGTTGAAGTGCGTCGCCGATCCACGCCTTCGGCACCCGGTAGATCGTCCGCAGCAGCGCGAGGTTTTCGGGCGCGGTGAGATGGTCGTAGAGGGAAGGGCTTTCGATCAACGAGCCGATGTTGCGCAGGATCTCGATGCGGTGCGCGTCGAGGCGCTTGCCGAAAATGGAGATCGTGCCCTGCTGTTTCCTCAGCAGGCCGAGGAGCAGGCGCAGCGTTGTGGTCTTGCCGGCGCCGTTCGGTCCGAGGAAGCCGTAGATGCTGCCTTCGGGCACGCGCAGGTGGATGTCATCGAGGACCGCTTCCCCGCTCGGGTAGCGGTGGCCGAGCGCGTCCGTTTCGAGGCAGTGCATCGCCCGGTGTCCTTTGCTATAGTTGATGTAACAGTTAAATTATCACCCAATAAATTTAAGTCAAGCATAAATTATGAGGACACCATGCCCGTGAGACCCGCCGCGGCCGACATCATGGATCGCAGCGCGCGCCTGCGCCGGTTCGTCACCGGATTGCTGGTCGTGCTGTGGGTGCTGCTCGTGCTCGAGCGCTTCGGCGCGGTCGCGGTGCAGCGCTCGGCCGAGGGCTTCGGCGGACCGTCGTTGCATCGGCTCGCCGTCGCCTGTGTAACGGCGTGCCCGGATGTCTTCTATCTCCTGGCGCTGGGGTGGATCCGCCAGGCGCTGGCCGCGTTCGCGCGCGGCGAACTGTATGCGCCGACGATCACGACGATGCTCGATCGCGTCGGCGCGACGCTCGCGGCCGGCGCATTCATCGGCGTGTTCCTCGTGCCGGGTGCCTTGCGTCTGCTTGGCGCGGGACCGGGTTACTGGGTCGCGTTCGATGTGTCCGGGCTCGTGCTCGGCGTGATCGGCCTTGCACTCAACGTGATCGCGCGCGTGCTGCAACGCGCGTCGGGCCTGCAGGCGGAACTGGACGGGATCTTCTGATGCCGATCCGCATCCAGCTCGACGAACTGCTCGCGGCGCGGAACATGAAAGCGAAGCAGCTCGCCGCGATCATCGGGGTCAGCGAGACGCACCTCTCGCTGTTCCGCTCCGGCAAGGTGCGCGGCGTGCGTTTTTCGACGCTGGCCAAGCTGTGCGCGGCATTGCAGTGTCAGCCCGCGGACTTGATCGCGTACGACTTCGCGGAAGACGATCTCGCGCCGGCGGAGCCTGACGGCGACGATTGATCGCAGGGCGCGTTCGGTTGGCCGCGCCGTGGCATTCCGTTGGGACACATCCCGCGGAGCCCACCACATGATCCGGAACATGCGACTCGTACGAGCCGCCTCGATCGCCGCACTCGTCATCGCGACACCGGCGCAAGCCGCCTTGGTCTGCGCCGACACCGGCGACGAAATCCAGGCGGCGCTCGACCAGGTCATGTCCATCGGCGAGGACGCGACGATCCGCATCGTCGCCGGGACGTATGCGCGGCCGTTCTACCTGAGCCTGACCGAGCAGGCGCCGACGATCGACATCTCCGGCGGATGGAATGCGGGCTGCACGGCGCAGGATGGCGAGTCGACCATCCTCGACGGCCAGCATGCGCACCAGATTCTCTACATGGACTCGTTCGGCAGCGCGCGCGCGCAGGTGCGCATTTCGCGGCTCACGTTCGTCGGCGGCGAAGCGCCCGATTCGACGTTCGGCGGAGTGCCGGGCGGGCTCGACATCTGGGGCACCGCGGGCATCGTGATCGAGCAGAACCAGTTCATCGGCAACGCGGCAGACACGCACACGCCGGCTGCGCTCGGCGTGTATGGCCCGGGCTCGGGCTTGCTGATCCTGCGCAACAACCTGTTCGTCGCCAATACCGGGCAGCGTGCGGCGTTCGTCAACGACTCTTCCACGGCAGCGGTCATATCCGGCAACACGTTCGTCGCCAATACATCGAATGCGAGCAGCACGGGCGGGCTCGTGCTCGACGGCAGTGCGGCGTACGTGATCGCCAACAACATCCTGTGGAACAACACGGGCGGCGACCTGTATCTCGCCGGCAGCGGCGGGCAGTACCTGTTCCACAACGACATCGGCTTTGTCGGCGGCACGCCGATCGCTCCGGGCAGCGAGGGCAACCTGTCGGTCGCGCCGCAGTTCGCGCCGGGCCTGCTGAATTTCCGGCTTGCACCGGATTCGCCGCTTGTGAATCGCGGCTTCGACCTGTCGAGCGGCGACATCGGTGCGTGGGATCTCGCCGGCGGGGAGCGCCTGCAGGGGGTGCACGTCGATATCGGTGCTTACGAGAGCGACGTGCTGTTGCGTGACGGCTTTGATCCGGGTTGAGGCTGCAGATGGAAGTGCGCGCAACAGCATCCATCCTTCCCTGGAGCGTCCGCCGGTCGGCATCCATGCCTCCCCCTCAGTCGGCTGAGGCCGACTTCGATCCCTCCCGCTCGCGCAGTCCCCCCCTCCCGCTTGCGGGAGAGGGAGGGTGAGGGTGAGGGGAGTCGAAGCGCGGTGCTCTGCACTTCCTCACCCACCGCTGCGCGCGTCGATCCTTCCCGCCAGGGAGAGGCGATCGCGCGCGCGGGAGAGGGGAACCTGATGCGGACGTTCGACCAGTAGTCGTCGTCAGCGCGCGCTGCCCACGACGAGATTGTCGAACACGCCCCACTGATAGTTGCCGTCGATGTCGGCTTCCGGCGCGCTGAACGTCAGCGAGTGGATCGGGCGCGTGGAGACGAAGCCGCGGAAGTCCTGCTGGCTCGTCGCGGTGAACGATTCGACGGTGCCGTCGTCGAGTTCGATGCGGATCGTCGTCGGCGGTTGCAGGTTCATCTCGATGCTCGTGAGGTTCTGGAACATCTGGCCCCAGACGTTGCCGCCGATCGCGGTGACCGGCGCCCCGGTGAACGTGATCGTGAGCGTGGACGTGTCGCTCGCGAAGACGGTCGAGAGTTCGCCGGCGCCGTCGAACAGGTAGAAGTCGCCGATGTCATTGGTCGGTGCGGCGGTGACGGCATACGGATACACGTTGCCGAACGGCAGCGGGCCGTGCACGTAGCCGGTGCGCAGTGCGGTGAATGCATTCGTTTCGTAACCGGGGGCTACCGCGGTGAGGAACGCCTCGCGCTGGTCGAACGTGCGCAGCGCGTGGCCGCACGATCCGTCGGTGTCGTCGTCGAAGCCGTTCGCGAACAGGCGGTCGGCGGCGGCGCACGCTGCCGCATCGACATGGAACTGCAGCGGGATCGCACGCATCGGCTGCGCCGGATCGTTGCTCGCGACGCACAGCGCGGCCGTGACGTCGCCGGACGCGAGAATGCTCGCATCGAGCGTGAGCGCGACGTCGTCGTGCGTGCCGGCGGCGACGGAGCCTGTCGTGGGCGCGATCGCGATCCACGGGAAGTTGACCGCGGCGCCGCAGTCGGCGGGCGTGATTCCGTCGCTCGTGGCGGTCGTGAGCGTGTAGGTGAGCGTGCCCGCGCCGGTGTTGGCGATTGGCAGCGTCAGCACGCTCTGCGCATTGCCGGCTGCGGTTGCAGCGATCTTCGCGACCGTCGCGACGACCGGTTGCGTCGGCGCACCTTCGTCGCCGAGCGTGAGCACGAGGTCGGCTTCGTTCGGTGGATCGCCGTTGCCGTCGCCGAGCGCGTGCACGGTGAGCGGCAGGTCGCCGGTGTAGCCGACCGGCACATCGAGGTCGACGATGACGATCTGCTCTTCGCCCGGATCGCCGGATCCCGCGAAGCTGCCGCAGCCGTCGAGCACGGGCCAGCCGAGCTGGTACCAGCCGCCGTCGCGCGTGCCCATGCCGTTCACGAGCGGATGGATGTTGGAGCAGAACGTGAAGGTGTTGCGCTTGCGCACGGCCGAGAGCGTCACGCCCTCGGGGAGCTGGAACGTGAGTGCATCGACGCCGGCGAATGCGTTCGAGACGACGTGCAGGTCGAGCAGGAAACTGTTGATGCGGCCTCGCGCGTAGGTCGCCGGCGTGCTCGTGCCGGTGAGTGCGATGTCGGCGTGGGCGAGTGGCGCGAACACGCAGGCGCAGAGCACGGCGAGCGTGGCGGTGCGGCGGGTGGAACGGAAGCGGTGCGGGACGGTCACGGTGCGGCACTCCCGATGACGAGGTTGTCGAGCGTGGCCCAGCGGTCCTGCGATTCGCCCGGCACGGGTGGGTCGATCTCGGGTGCATCGACGAAGATGCCCGCGATCGGTGCGTTCGCGACGAAGCCGCGGAAGTCGTCGGGGCCGTTGCTGTCGACGGTTTCGGTCGCGCCGGTGGTGCCGTCCTGCATGAGCACCGTGATCACGACCTGGCCCGAGGTCGGCCGCAGCGAGAAGTCCGATGGCCATACGTTCGCGCCGATCGCGGTGAACGGCGGGTCGAAGATCGAGGTGGCGACCGAGATCGGGTCGTCGACGCGGTCGGTGGAGATGTAGCCCGGGCCGTTGTAGAGCGGGTGGGTCGCGAACACGCCGGTGAAGATGAAGTAGTGCCAGGCGTTGCTGCCGTCGGTGTAGCCGATCGGCTGGCTCGTCCCCGGCGCGATCTCGCTGAAGTCGTGCTCGGCGTAGCCGGGCGCGATCGCGGCGAGGAACGCGGCGCGATCGGTGTAGACCGTGACCGGCGTGCCGCGCACGCTGTCGGAGCCACTCGCGAAGACGCGGTCGAGCAACGGAGCGGCGGGCGGCGCGACCTTCGCGTCGGGCGCGCCGGAGCGCGACGTCGGTGCCGCGGTCGCCGCGCTCGCGACGAGCGCGAGCAGGGCGAGGGAGAAGGCTGGTCTCATCGATCGATTCCTGGTCCGGGAGCGGCGCGCGGGCCGCGGGTATCGCCGCGCACTTCACGACGGATCGTCGATGGCGTCCATTCCGACCGCCTTCCGATCGCCTTCGGATCGCCTTCCACGGGCGTCACACCGCGCTGTGGTGCGGTTTCAGGCCGGGTTGCGCGGCGCCGGCGGGGTGGTCAGCGCGAGCGGAAGAGTGCGCTCGCCGGCGAGTTCGCGCGCCGCGGCGAGTGCGCTGCGCCACGCCCCGGGCTCGCCGAGCGCATGGGCGAGGCGCAACTGCAGCACCGCGCAGTCGTAGTCCTCGGCCGCCCAGGCGCCGACCCGGCCGGCGAGTGCGGCGGCATCGCCGAGACGGTCGCGCGCGACCAGCGAAGTCGCCCACGACTGCACCACCAGCGCGATCGTGCGCGGCGTTCCGTCGGCATCGGCGAGCGCGAGCGCCTGCTGCCACGCGCGGTCGGCGTCGTCGACATGCCCGAGTACGGCGGCGCGTTCGGCTTCCGCGAGGCGCCGGTACGGCGCGCCCGCGCGCGAGCCGGCGTCGGTGTGCGTCGATGGCGCGACTGCCGCACCCGGCGTGGCCGTGCTGGGCACGTGTACGCGCTGGCGCCACAGGTTCGCCTTCGCCTGCAGCGTGTCGTCGCCGCCGTCGGCCATCAGGCCCGTCGGCAGCGACTCGGCTTCGCGCTCGGCATCGTCCGTGCGGCCTTCGGCGAGCGCGAGCTCGACGCGCAGCAGGCGGATGCGTACGTCGTCGCGCGACAGCTCCAGGTAGTCGAGATCGCCGCGCTCGATGTCGGCGAGTGCGGCGTGCACGTCGCGCAGGCGTCCGCAGGCGAGCAGGATGCGCGCGCGCATCAGCGCCATCACGCGCTTCAGCAGCGGATCGCCGCCGTTCGCAGCCAGCGCCCATGCGCGATCGCTGGTGGCGAGCGCGGCGCGGTCCTGCAGTTGATCGAGCTGCACGTCCTGCAGGCCGATCAGCGCGCTCTTCAGCGGACGCATCGCGGCGAACGCCTCGAACTGGCGTGCTGCCGCCTCGTAGCGTGGCGCGGCTTGCGCTCCGGCGCCGCGCGCGGCTTCGAGCAGCGCCCATTCGAGGTCGGCGCGCGCGACCGCGAGGCGGTCGCCGCTCTGCGCGAGCACGACGCGCGCGCGACCGAGGTCGGCCGCGGCGGCCGCGTAGTCGTTGGCGATCGTGCCCGACGCGCCGCGTCCGAGATACGCCTCGCCGACCGCGTGCTCGTAGGCGTTCGCGCCCGGCGTGGACAGCGCGCCGTCGAAGTCGGCGCGCGCTTCCTGCGCGCGGCCGAGATGGATGCGGCCGCTGCCGCGCGTGATGAACACGCGCATGCGCAGGTACGCATCGTCGCTCGCGGGCTTGCGTTCGAGCAGCCCGCCGAGTTCGGCCTCGGCCGCGTCGTAGTGGCCGAGGCGCTGCTCGACCTGTGCGCGCAGCAGGCGCGCTTCGCCGTCGTCGCGTTGCGCGTCGGTCATCTGGTCGAGCGTCGCCTTCGCCTGCGCCGGATCGTCGGCGAGCAGGGCTGCGCGCACGCGCTGCAGGGTTTCGGCCGAACCCGTGCTGCCGGGCTCGGGTGGCGCCTCGCGACCGAGCGCGACGATGAGCTGGTCGCTCGCACGGCGCAGTGCGGCCATGAGGTCGGCGTCGGTCGCGCTCGCCTGCACGTCGCGCGTGCCGTCGATCGCGCCGCGCAGCGCGACGCTCCACGCCGAATGGTCGCGTTCGACGCGGCCGTCGACGATGAGGCCGATGCCGGCGTCGCGGCGCAGGCGTGCGGTCGCGTTGTCCGTATCCGTCTTGCCCGCGGTCAGCACGCCGAGCGTCGCTTCGCTCGGCAGCACCGCGAGCTGCGCGCGGCGCAGGCGGTCGGCGACGAGGTCCATGCCGCCAAGGCGCACCCACGCGACCTCGGCCGCAGGCCCGACATCGAGCGGGCGCACCGCGACGTGCAGCGCGGTGTCGTCCGTGGCGGCTTGTGTCGAAGCCGGCGTGGGCGCCTGCGCGCGATCGCGCACGAACAGCGCCACGCCGATCGACGCGAGTGCAAGAAGCATGAGCACGCCGGCGAGCGTGCCGCGTGAACGACGGCGCGCGGTGCGCAATGGCGGTGCCGATTCGTTGGCGACGCCTTGAACGGGAACTTGTGGCGTCGCGGCCGCCGGCGTGACCGGCGTGGAGACAGGCGACGGCACGGCAGCCGCGACATCGCCCGTCTCGACCTGCGTCACCGCGACCCAGCGATAACCGAACCCGGCGACCGTGCGGATCACGTCCTGCCGTTCCGCGCTGTCGCCGACAAGCCGGCGCGTGCGCAGGATCAGCTGGAACAGCTGCGTGTCGGAGACGTTGTCGCGCCGCCAGATCGCGGCGATGAGCTCGGACTGCGCGACCGCGCGTTCGCGGTGCTCGATGAGGTATCGCAGGCACGCGAACGCGCGCACCGGCACCGCGATCGGCTCGTCGCCGCGCCGCAGTTCGCGCGTGTTCGTGTCGAGCGTGAATTCGCCGAAGCGGTAGACCGCGTTGTCCATCGTCGCTTACGTTGCCGGTGCTTGCGGGTGCGTGGCAGCACCGCGAAGGCGAGCAACGATTATAGCGACACGTCGACATCGGCGCGTACGAAAGCGACATGCTGCTGCACGACGGATTCGATCTGCGTTGATGGGACGCCGCGGACGCGGCTGTCGACGCGCGCCTACATCAGCCGCACGACCTTCGCGACGACGCGATAGCTGCCGTCGGCCTGCTTGTCCTCGGCCTTCAGGCTCAATCGCCATTCGCCGCCGCGCTCGGCGGTGTATTCCCATGCAAGCTGTCGCGGGTCGGGCAGGGCGAGCACGTGCAGCGCCTTGTCCTCGGCGGCGAGCGTGCGCACGTGCGCGATGAACTCGGCCGGCGTCTTTGGCGATTCGATGCGGTAGGCGGTTTCCCAGTACTTCGTGTCGCCGAGCGAGGTCAGCTGGGTGACCTTGGTGCCGTCGTCGAACGCGAGCGGTTTCTCCGGCATGCGCATGAACTGGTCCGCCATCAGGCCGCGGACGAAGCCGCCATCGGGCGACCACGGGTATTCCAGGTGCAGCGCGGCCGTGCGCGCGGCGTCGGTGCCGCGCAGGTTCGCGACGACGTGCAACGCGGTGTCGATGCCCGAGGCGAGGCCGGCCGAGGTGACGAGCTTGCCGGACTGCACCCAGCGCTGGTCGCGCACGACGGTTACCTTCGGATAGCTCTTCGCCATGTGGTCGAAGTGCTGGTGGAACGTCGTGGCGGTCTTGCCGTCGAGCAGGCCGGTGTTCGCGAGGATGTCCGAGCCGGTGCACACGCTCATGACCTGCGTCGCCGATGCGGCGCCCTTGAGCAGCCATGCGCGCGTCGCCTCGTCCCTGGCGGCGGCGCCAACGTCGCCGCCGGGAATCAGGATGACATCGGCCGCGGGCGCGTCGGCGAACGAATGGTCGACGTTCACGCTGAGATTCATCGCGGTCTTCACCGCCTTGCCTTCGCGCGAGACCGTGTAGACGTCGAAACCGGCCTGGCCGAACACTTCGTACGGGCCGGCGAAGTCGATGATCTCGACGCCGTCGAACATCAGGATCGCGACGCGTGTCTTTGGCGGCGGCGATGTTTCGGCGTGCAGGGGTGCGAGGAGCAGCAGGAAGATCGCGAGCAGCCAGTGCAGCGGTTTCATGGCGCATCTCCGTGTCAGGGTGATGCGCAGTGTCGATCCCGCGCAGGCTGCGATGGAGACGAACAGCCGACGATTCCGGCCATCAGCGGCCGAAGCGTTCGCGGTACTCGTTCGGCGAGGCGCGGTAGCGTGCGCGGAACGCGCGCCGGAACGCATCTGCGCTGGCGAAGCCGATGGACGTGGCGATGCGATCGACCGCGAGCGCGCCGGATGTGAGCAGCACGCAGGCACGCTCCAGGCGAAGGCGTTCGATGTATCGCGCGGGCGTCGCATCGAAGGTGTCGGCGAACAGGCGGCTGAAATGGCGCGGGCTCATCGCCATGCGGTCGGCGAGGCGCTCGACGCCAAGGTCCTCGTCGAGGTGGTCGACGAGCCAGTCGACGAGCGGGCGCAGGCGTCCGCTGCCGCGCGTCTGCGCGTCGAGCGGCACCGAGAACTGCGCCTGGTTGCCAGGGCGCTTCATGTACATGACGAGTTCGCGCGCGACCGTGAGCGCGACGCCGGGGCCGTGATCCTCCTCGACCAGCGACAGGGCGAGATCGAGGCCGGCGGTCAGGCCGCCCGACGTGTGGAAATGGCCGTCGCGCAGGAACAGGTGTTCCGCTTCGATCCGCACGTTCGGATAGCGCGCACGTGCATCGACGGCATGCGCCCAGTGCGTCGTCACGCGACGGCCGTCGACGAGGCCGGTCGCGGCGAGGATGTAGAGGCCCGTGCAGACCGAAACGACGCGCTGCGCTGACGCCGCGCGCTGTCGGATCCACTCGAGCAGTACCGTATCCGCGTTGACCACGCGGCTGCCCGCGCCGCCCGGGATCACGAGCATATCGAGTGCCGGCGCGTTCGCGAGCGTCGTGTCCGGCACGATCGTGAGGCCGCCTTCGCTACGCACCGTTTTCGTATCGCGGCCGATCGTGCACAGCGTGTAAGCGGGCTGCACGCTCGACATGCACCCGTTGGCCGCCGCGAACACATCCATGGGTCCGGTCACGTCGAGCGCTTGCACGTCGTCGTAGACGAGTACTCCGATCATCGCCATGCGGCAGGTCCTGTCGCGAAAGGAAGCCTATTTCACGCCGTGCATCCAGCGCTTGATCAGCGGCGTCAGCAACAGCGTGAGGATTCCGCTGCCGATGCCGATCTTCGCCGAGAACACGAACAGCGCGTCGTACTTCGCGAGCGCGTCGGTGACGTTGAGCACTTCGCCTTCGGGGATTTCCATCGACGACAGCTTGCCGAGCGCGGCGGCGAGCACTTCCGAATACGAGGTGCCGAGGAACCAGCCGCCCATCATGAGGCTGACGACGCGCGGCACGCTGAGTTCGGTGACCGCGGAGAGGCCGATCGGCGAGAGCAGCATTTCGCCGACCTCGAGCACGAAGTAGGCGAACACGAACCAC
>Ga0268266_10005107_pt1 | contig 12371 bp, 12 predicted proteins | sample KBSS13metaG_FD_190356 | JGI IMG/M metagenome (GOLD analysis project Ga0268266, IMG submission 190356) | Switchgrass rhizosphere microbial communities from Kellogg Biological Station, Michigan, USA - KBS S1-3 metaG (SPAdes) (version 2) | ecosystem: Host-associated > Plants > Roots > Rhizosphere...
AAGGACGGGGTGCGGTTGGTCGAGGAGAACGGGATGGCGGTCAAGGCCTCCGACCTCGAGGTCGGCTCGTTCCTCACCGCCTTCGCCGAGGGCGCCGACAAAGAAGGGCTCGCGACCTCGCTCGCGGTGGTCCGGGTGCGGCCGGAGGATCTCGAGCTGCCGGAGGATCGGGCCGACTGGGCGCCGGAAGGGATCCTCGCCTTCTCCAAGATCTGCACCCACGCGCAGTGCGCGATCTCGCTGTTCCGCTTCCCGCTCTTCGCCGAAAAATCGCCCGGGCCGGCGCTGGTCTGCCCCTGCCACTACTCGACCTTCAACGTGCTCGACGGCGGGCAGCGGATCTTCGGCCCCGCGGTGCGCCCGCTGCCGCAGCTGCCGCTGCGGATCGAGGGCGGGACGCTGGTCGCCGCCGGGTCGCTCTCCGGCGAGGTCGGCGCCTCCTGGGGCCGGGTCGAGGAAGAGGGCTAGCGCCGTGGGGGCCCGCCGATGACCACCCGCCGCATCTTCCGCTTCCTTGACAGCCGCACCGGCAGTGCCGGGCCGATCGGCAAAGCGCTGCGCTACGTCTTCCCGGACCACTGGACCTTCCTCTTCGGCGAGATCGCGATGTACGCGTTCCTGATCCTGGTCGCGACCGGCACCTACCTCGCGCTCTTTTTCGAACCGAGCACCGCGCACGTCGTCTACCACGGCAGCTACGCCCCGCTGCACGGGCAGGAGATGACCCGCGCCTACGCCTCGGCGGTCAACCTCTCCTTCGACGTCCAGGCCGGCCTCCTCATCCGGCAGGTCCACCACTGGGCCGCTGACGTCTTCCTCGCCGCGATCACGATCCACCTGATGCGGATCTTCTTCACCGGTGCCTTCCGCAAGCCGCGCGACGTCAACTACTACGTCGGCCTCACGATGCTGGTGCTGGCGGTGCTCGAGGGCTACGTCGGCTACTCGTTGCTCGACGACCTGCTCTCCGGCATGGGCCTCGCGATCGGCAACGGCGTCGCGCTCTCGATCCCGGTCGTGGGCGGCCAACTCGGCACCCTCATATGGGGCGGGCGCTTCCCCGGCACGCCGGACTTCCTCAGCCGCCTCTTCTTCGTCCACGTCTTCGTGCTCCCGGTCCTCATCGGCACCCTGATGGCGATCCACCTCGCCCTGATCGCGCGCCCGCACCACACCCAGTTCCGCGGCCGCGGCCGGCGCGAGGGCAACGTCGTCGGCACCCCGCTCTGGCCCGCCTACGCGCTGCGCAGCCTCGGCCTCTTCTTCGCCACCGGCGCCGTCCTCTTCGCCCTCGGCGGCCTCGTCCAGATCAACCCGATCTGGCAGTGGGGGCCGTACGAGCCCTACCTGGGGACGAACGGCGCCCAGCCCGACTGGTACCTCGGCTGGCTGATCGGCGCGCTGCGCCTGATGCCCCACTTCGACGTCGTGATCGGCAATTACACGCTGATCCCGAACCCGTTCTGGGGCGGCGTGCTCTTCCCCGCCGCCGTGTTCGGCTTCCTCTACCTCTGGCCGTGGATCGAGCGAAAGTGGACCGGGGACCGCGGCGCCCACAACCTCCTCGACCGGCCCCGGGACAACCCGACCCGGACCGCGATCGGCGCCGCCGTCTTCACCTTCGTCGCAGCGATCTTCTTCGCCGGCTCCGCCGACCGCGCCTTCGTCCAGTTCGGCGTCCCGTATGAAGACCAGCTGTGGGGATATCGGGCGCTGGTGATCCTGCTGCCGATCGCCGTCTTCCTCGCGACCCGCCGCGTCTGCGTCCGCCTGCGCGACGGCGGCGAGCACCCGGCCCGCGACTCCGGCGCGCGCCTGGTCGAGCGCCCACGCGAGTCGGGCCGGCGACGATTCAATAGAGGGAACGGGGGTACCGAGACGGCGTGGCGACGTGCGCCCAAATGACGCGCGCCCGGATGAGATGAAAGGACCGCTCGACTTCCCACTTCTGCGCCAGGTGCTGGGCGAGGACAAGCTCGGTCGCGGGCCGGCGGTCAAGTCGCGCCGCAGCGAGCTCCGCGCCCGCACCGCGACCGCCGACCGCGTCGTCGGCTCGGTCTGTCCCTACTGCGCCGTCGGCTGCGCCCAGCAGATCTTCGTCAAGGACGAGGAGATCGTGCAGATCGAGGGCGACCCCGATGCCCCGCACAGCCGCGGGCGGCTCTGTCCCAAGGGCGCGGCGACCAAGCAGCTGACCACCGGGTCCTCGCGCGAACGCCGCGTCCTCTACCGCCGGCCCGGCGCCGCCGACTGGGAGCGCCTCGACCTGGACACGGCGATGGACATGATCGCCGACCGGGTCGTTCGCGACCGGGCGGAGGGTTGGGAGGACGAGGAGGACGGCGACCTCCTTCACCGCTGCATGAGCATCGCCGCGCTCGGTGGCGCCACCCTCGACAACGAGGAGAACTACCTGATCAAGAAGCTGCTGACCGGCCTCGGGATCATCCAGATCGAGAACCAGGCGCGGGTCTGCCACAGCTCGACCGTGGTCGGGCTCGGCACCAGCTTCGGCCGCGGCGCGTCCTCGACCCTCCCCGGGGACCTGCAGAACTCCGACCTGATCGTGCTCGAGGGCTCGAACATGGCCGAGGCCCATCCGGTCGCCTACCAGTGGGTGGTCGAGGCGAAAGCGCGGGGCGCGACGATCGTCCACGTCGACCCGCACTACAGCCGCACCAGCGCGATGGCCGACCACTTCGTGCCGCTCCGCGCGGGCACCGACATCGCCTTCCTCGGCGGGGTCATCAACCACGTCCTCACCACCGAATCGGACTTCCGCGAGTACGTCCTCGCCTACACCAATGCCTCGACCATCGTCGGCGAGGACTTCGAGGAGGCGGGCGCCGACGGCCTCTTTTCCGGCTACGACGCGGGGGAGATGAGCTACGACCCGGAGAGCTGGCAGTACGAGGGCGCCTTCGTCAATGCCGCCTCCGGGCAGCGCGACCAGGAGGGCAACGTCGACCGCCTGCAGAAGAGCGAGCTCGGCGGGCCCGGCGGCCGCGGCCACATCCAGCGCGACGAGACCCTCCAGCACCCGCGCTGCGTCTGGCAGATCATGAAGCGCCACTACGCCGCCTACACGCCGGAGATGGTGGAGAAGGTGTGCGGGGTGCCCAAGGACGTCTTCGCCGACGTCTGTCGCCTGTTCGTCGAGAACTCCGGGCGCGAGCGCACCACCGCGTTCGTCCACGGCGTCGGCTGGACCCAGCACACGATCGGCTCGCAGTACATCCGCGCCGCCTCGGTCCTGCAGCTGCTGCTCGGCAACGTGGGGCGGCCGGGCGGCGGGGTGATGGCGATGCGCGGCCACGCCTCGATCCAGGGCTCCTCCGACATCCCGACCCTCTTCGACACGCTCCCCGGCTACATCCCGATGCCGCACGCCCACGGCCACGACGACCTCGACGACTTCATCGCCGCCGACGCGCCGGCCCGTGGCTTCTGGGGCAACATGCGCGACTACGCGGTCAGCCTGTTGAAGGCCTGGTGGGGGGAGGCGGCCACGGCCGAGAACGACTTCTGCTTCGGCTATCTACCGCGCCTGACCGGCAGCCACTCGACCTACGACACCACGATGGCGATGGTCGAAGGAAAGGTGAAGGGCTTCTTCCTCTTCGGCCAGAACCCGGCGGTCGGCTCCGCCAACAACCGGATGCAGCGGCTCGGGATGTCGAAGCTCGACTGGTTGGTGGTGCGCGACTTCTCGCTGATCGAGTCGGCGACCTGGTGGAAGGACGGCCCGGAGATCGAAAGCGGTGAGATACGCACCGAGGAGATCGACACCGAGGTCTTCTTTCTGCCCGCCGCCGCGCACACGGAGAAGGAGGGCACCTTCACGAACACCCAGCGGATGCTGCAGTGGCACAACAAAGCGGTCGAGCCGAAGGACGACCAGCGCTCCGACCTCTGGTTCACCTATCACCTGGGACGGAAGATCCGCGAACGGCTGGCGGGGTCCGAGGAGGAGCGCGACCGGCCGATCCTCGACCTGACCTGGGACTACCCGACCGAGGGGCCGCTGGAGGAGCCCTCCGCCGAAGCGGTGCTGGAAGAGATCAACGGCCGCGGGCCGGACGGGAAGATGCTCTCCGCCTACACCGAGCTGAAGGCCGACGGCTCGACCGCCTGCGGCTGCTGGATCTACTGCGGCTGCTTCGCCGACGGCGTCAACCAGACCGCGCGCCGAACGCCGAAAGAGGAGCAGAACTGGACCGGCGGCGAATGGGCCTGGGCCTGGCCGGCGAACCGTCGCATCCTCTACAACCGCGCCTCCGCGGGCCCCTCGGGGAAGCCGTGGTCGGAGCGCAAGAAACTCGTCTGGTGGGACGAGGGCCAGGGCGAATGGACCGGCCTCGACACGCCCGACTTCGAGGCGACGAAGCGCCCGGACTACGTCCCGGACGAGGACGCCGTCGGCCCGGCGGCGATCCGCGGCGACGAGCCGTTCATCATGCAGGCCGACGGGCGCGGCTGGCTGTTCGCCCCCGCCGGCGTCGCCGACGGCCCGCTGCCGACCCATTACGAGCCGCAGGACTCGCCGGTCCGCAACCGGCTGCACGAGCACCAGCGGGATCCGGCACGCCAGCTCTACGAGCACGAGTGGAACCGCTATCACCCGGACCCCGACGAGCCCGGCGCCGGCGTCTTCCCCATCGTCGCCACCACCTATCGGCTGACCGAGCACTTCACCGCCGGCGGCATGTCCCGCTGGACGCCCTACCTGGCCGAGCTGCAGCCGGAGTTCTTCGTCGAGGTCTCGCCGGAGCTGGCGGCCGAGCGCGGGCTCGAGCACTCGGGCTGGGCGACGATCGTGAGTGCCCGCGGGGCGGTCGAGGCGCGGGTGATGGTGACCGATCGGATGACGCCGCTGCGGGTCGACGGGCGGGCCGTCCACCAGATCGGCATGCCCTACCACTGGGGCCCGAACGGGATCGCCCGCGGGGACTCGATGAACGAGCTGTCCTCGATGGCGCTCGACCCGAGCTCCCACATCCAGGAGGTGAAGGCGCTGTCGGTGGACGTGCTGCCGGGACGGCGTCCGCGCGGCGCCGCGCGGACCGGGCTGGTCGAGGACTACCGACGGCGCGCCGGGATCACCGCGGCGACGGGGGTGAGCTGATGGCCGAGCCCGCGACGACTCAACGCATGGGGTTCTTCACCGACACCTCGATCTGCATCGGCTGCAAGGCATGTGAGGTCGCCTGCAAGGAGTGGAACGAAGTGCCCGACGATCTGGTGGGCTGGGCGGGCCGGTCGCACGACAACTCCGAGGGGCTGGGCGCGAACCGCTGGCGCCATGTCGCCTTCATCGAGCAGCGGGCGCCGCTGGGGGACCAGCGGGCCAACTTCCAGCGCGACGGCGGCGACTTCCGCTGGCTGATGGAGTCCGACGTCTGCAAGCACTGCACCCACGCGGCGTGCCTCGACGCCTGCCCCACCGGGGCGATCTTCCGCACCGAGTTCGACACCGTCGTCGTCCAGGCGGACATCTGCAACGGCTGCGGCTACTGCGTCCCCGCCTGCCCCTATGGAGTCCTGGACAAGCGCGAGGAGGACGGACGGATCTTCAAGTGCACGCTCTGTTACGACCGGCTGGGGGAGGGCGAGGAACCGGCGTGCGCGAAGGCGTGCCCGACCGACTCGATCCAGTTCGGCGAGCTGGAGGAGCTGCGCGAGCGGGCCGGTGACCGCGTGCAGGAGCTGCACGAGCGCGGCGTCGCCGACGCGCGCCTCTACGGCGAGGACCCCGACGACGGGGTCGGGGGCGCGGGCGCGTTCTTCCTCCTGCTCGACGACCCCGAGGTCTACGGCCTGCCGCCCGATCCTGTGGTGACGACGCGCGATCTGCCCGAGACCTGGAAGCACGTCGGCCTCGCCGCCGGCGCGCTCCTCGCGGGCGCCGCCGCCTGCTTCGCGAGGTCGGGGCGGTGAGTCCGCGCCGGACCGAGCGCCCGGTCGCGGCCGACGACTACTACGGGCGGCCGATCATCAAGCCGCCGGTCTGGGAGGAGCGGGAGATCGCCGGCTACCTCTTCCTCGGCGGTCTCGCGGGCGCCTCCTCGATCCTCGCCGCGGGCGCCGACCTGCGCGGCCGCCCGGCGCTCGCTCGCCGGTCGAGGGTCATGGCGACCGGCGCGGTCGGCCTCTCGCTCGCGGCGCTGATCAAGGACCTCGGCAGACCTGCCCGTTTCCTCAACATGCTGCGCGTCTTCAAGCCGACCTCGCCGATGAGCGTCGGCGTCTGGATCCTGGTCGGCTACGCGCCGTTGGCAGCGGGCGCGGCCGCGAGTGACGTGCTCGGTCAGCGTCCGCGCCTTGGCCGGGTCGCCGGCCTCGGCGGCGCGGCGCTCGGCTCCGGCGTCGCCACCTACACCGCGGCGCTGATCGCCAACACCGCGGTACCCGTCTGGCACGAGGGCCGCCGCGAGCTGCCCTGGCTCTTCGCCGGCTCGGCGGCGGGTGCCGCGGCGGGGTGGGGCCTGGTCGTCGCGCCGCGGGCCGAGAACGAGCCGGCGGTGCGGATGGCGGTGCTCGGGGCGCTCGCCGAGCTCGGCGCCGAGCGCCTGATGGAGCGGCGGCTGGGGATGATCGCCGAGCCCCTGCACGAGGGCACGGCGGGCCGACGGCTGCGCATCGCCAAGGCGCTGACCGCGGCAGGCGCACTCGGCGCGGGCCTCCTCGGGCGCCGCAGCCGCCCCGCCGCGATCGCCTCAGGCGCCGCCCTGCTGGCCGGCTCCGCCTTCACCCGCTTCGGCCTCTTCGAGGCCGGCATGGCCTCGGCCCGCGACCCGAAGTACACGGTCGAGCCGCAGCGCCGGCGCCTGGCCGCGCGGGGGTAGCTGAGGATTTCGGGCGGGGCGGCGGCACGGGTCCTTCTTCCCATCGGAACCGAGCCCTACAGGCCGTTACGGATCGCCTCGGCGAAGCTCACGACGAAGGACTTGGAGGCGTAGAAGTTGAGATCCGGCGATCGAGTCGCCGCCGCTCGGAGGATTAGGCGGCGGGAGCCCTGGGTAGCACCGAATTGATCCGGCGTCGACACCTGGCGAGGCCGGGACGCACAAGAACCGAACACTTCCCACACGCTCGCTCGGGCCCAGGGTGGGCAGGGTCGGGGAATCCGTCTCTACGAGGAGGACCCATGAGTGCAACCACTAACCGGGTGGCTCGTCCACTAGCTCCCCACGACGACCTGTGGGAGCGATTCTCATGCAGGCGCGATCCCGCCGTGCGCGAGGAACTGATCAACGCCTACCTGCCGCTGGCGAGACGGATGGCGAAACGCTATGCCGGCGTCTCGGAGCCCTACGACGACCTGTTGCAGGTCGCCAGCCTCGGCCTGCTCAACGCGATCGACCGCTTCGATCCCGTCCGCGGTATCCCCTTCATCGGCTTCGCCAAGCCGACCATCCTCGGCGAGCTGAAACGGTACTTCCGCGACCGGGTCTGGACGGTACGGGTGCCGCGGTCGGTCCACGACACGATGGGCCGGATCGAGAAGGCGACCGAGGCGTTGGAAATGGAACTGCGCCGCCCCCCCTCGGTGGGTGAGCTGGCCGACGAGCTCGGGGTCGAGCTCGCGGACATCCTCGAGGCGCTCGAGGCGAAGCACAATCGGAGCCCGCTGTCGCTCGACGCGCCGCGGATCGGTGCAGACGAGGACGATTCGACGCCGGAATGGGCGGGGCGATCCGACGATGGCTTTGAGCTGGTCGAGGACCGGATGATGCTGGAGTCGGTCCTGCCCGGCCTGGACCGGCGCCAGCGCGAGATCCTGAAGCTCCGCTTCGTCGACGAGCTGCCGCAGTCGCAGATCGCCAAGCGTCTCGGTTGCTCCCAGATGCAGATCTCGCGACTGTTGCGCCAGACGCTCGACCAGCTTCGCGAGCAAGGGGAGGCCGGGATGGAGAAGGCGGGGCTGACGTCGTGACGGAGGGCTACGCACCACCGTCGGAGCGCCCGCCGCTTCTCGCCTACTCCGTCCTGATGGCGATCTTCAACGGGCTCTTCGCGGGCGCGCTCCTCCTTGCCCGGCGAAGCGGGCGCCCGCTCCCGTCGAAGCCGGGTGCGGGCGACATCGTCCTGGTCGGCGTCGCCTCGCACAAGCTCAGCCGTCTGATCGGCAAGGACAAGGTGACGAGCCCGCTGCGGGCTCCGTTCACCGAGCTGGAAGGCCGCGGCGGCCCGGGGGAGTTCGAGGAGCGCTCCCGGGGGACCGGCGCCCGCAAGGCGATCGGCGAGTTGCTGATCTGCCCGTACTGCCTCGGGCTCTGGGTGGTCGCCGCCTTCTCGGTCGGACTCCTCTTCGCCCCCCGCCTGACCCGCTTCGTCGCCTCGGTCTTCGCGGCCCTCACCCTGTCGGATTTCCTCCAGGTCGCCTACAAGGCGGCGGAGGAGAAGGGGCTCGGATGACGGCAGGACTGAAGCCGGCGGTCCCCAGGGCCCCCGGGATCGAGCGACCCGGGTACCGTCGGTCATCGGTGACGTCGCACGACGTCAGGCCGACGGTACCCTGGGCGGCGGGGACGAATCGGGGCGCTCGCCGAAAGGACTGGTCAGCTCCCCGCATCCGGCTTATGATGGGACCCGGTGCCGGGCCGCACGCGGGTCGGCGCTGCGAACCCAGTGAGGCACGTGACTCGACCCGACGGGCGAGGTCGCGGACTCCGAACCGAGAAGATTCGATTCCGGAGGCAGCTTGATGTCTCATCGCAGTTCGACCACGGGGAACGAGAGGGAGATGCTGGCGTTGACCCAGCGTCGACTGGCTGACGGCGCGGTCGAGATCGAGGTCGACGGCGAAGTCGACCTCGCGGTCGCCGACCAGCTCCGGGAGGCGATCGACGACGCCGGGCCGGGGACGACGCTGATCGATCTCACCCGATGCACCTTCATCGACTCGACCGGGATCGCGGTGATCCTGCGCGCCCATCGCCTGCGCGAGGAAGACGGCGGGCGGATCGTCGCCCACAGCCCCTCGGCGCAGGTCCTGCGGGTGCTCAGCGTCACCGGGCTGACCGGCAACGGTCTGGTATTCGTCGATCGCGAGGAGGCGACCGCAACGCTGGAGAGCTAGTCGATCTCGACGCCCTCGGTCGGATCGGGCCCGACGTCGGGCTCCAGGTAGAAGAGCTCGGCGGCGACGTCTTTGCGGGTGTCCATCCCGCTGACGAACGCCCTCACGGAGCGCCCCAGCGCCCGTTCGATCACCTCGGTGAACTGGCCCTCGATGACGTGCTGGAAGTAGAGGCGCAGATCGCGCAGTCGTTCGTGGTCGCCGATCTCGGCCATCCGGCGCTCGACCGGCGTCAGGCTGTCTTCGAGCGTGCAGACGACCAGGTCGGGTCCGGCGAAGGCCGTCCGCGCTTTGGTCGGTCCGCGGCCGAACTGGGTTTTGTAGATGCGGACCATCTCGCGTGAGATCTCAGCGAGGTTCGAGAGGCGGCGCTCGCTCTCCTCGTTGTCGGTTTCGGTACCGGCTTGTCCCTGCTCGTCTGCGGGCACGTCGACTCCTCCTCCCGGAGGGTGTCGATGGCCGACTCCGTCGGGGCATTGCGGATGGGGAGAAGTCGGTCTGACGAGCATGCTCGTCTTCGCGTTGCCTCCATGGCAGTCGACGACTCGGCGCCAAGGTCCGAGCGTCGGGCCATCGATCCTAGCTGGGCAGGACCGGCGCGCGGGTTGCGGGTACCGTGTAGAGGCGACAACCGTCCGTCGGGGTCCCATCCTCCTCTTCCTTGCGCGCGGTCAACCCTCCAGAGGAGGGGTCAGAAGCGAGCGATGAGCGACGGACAGGTCGTCGAGCGAAGCGACGCTGGCGATCCCCAGTACTCGACCAAGGCGGCGATCTCCCGTGAGATGGTCCGCCTGTACAAGGAGCAGTTCGGCCGCGGGCCGACCAGGGCCAGGACCGAGTTCGCCGGTCCCGACGTCCTGGTCGCGACGCTCGAAGACAGCTTCACCCCGGCGGAGAGAAGGCTGGTCGAGATGGGCCAAGTCGATCGCCTGCGCGACATGCGCACCTACTTCCAGCACGCCACCGAAGGGGATTTCTGCACCTCGGTCGAAGCCCTTCTCGGTCGCAGCGTCCGCGGCTTCACCAGCGGGATCGACGTCGCCCACGACATTTCGACCGAGGTCTTCTACCTGGAGCCCGGGCCGGACGTCGCCGAGGCACCGCCGCGGCCTTGATGTAGGGCGCGGCCTGCCTCGGCCGGATCCCGAGTTGACCGGGAGGGTCGCCCGTCTCCTCGTCGTGGGGCCGATCACCCGCGATACCTCGGTCCGGCTGGCGCCGGCGATGTCCTGATCACGACGCTGACCGTCCTGCTCTGCGCGGATTGGTCCCTCGCCGAGGCGGCACGCCTCGCCTCCGCGGGCGCCGCCCACGCCGCCTCCCATCTCGACGCTCGTTTTTTCTTTGGACGGCGGGGGTAACTTCCCCATCAAGATGGCGACCTAGCGGCGCTGAGAACAATCGGAGAGCGCAAGACGCATGTCCCGAGAGGACGGATGGCATATGAAGCTCCCGGCCGCAGCCGAGAACATCGCCGTCATACGGACCGAGGTGGGCGCGAGAGCCGCGTCGTTGGGAATGTCCGACGCCGGGATCCTTGACCTGCAGACGGTCGTCTCCGAGGCTTGCGCGAACGTCATCAAGTACGCGTACGACGACGATCTGCAAGGCCCTCTTGAGGTGGAGCTGCATCCCGACGGAGAGCATGTGAACCTCTATGTGCGTGATCGCGGTGTTGGTATCCGGCCGAGACCCCCGTCCGAGGCGCCGTCTTTGAAACTCGGCCTCCTCTTGATCGGGGCGCTCTCTCGGCGCTTCTCGCTCTCCAGCGAAGCCGGAGGCGGCACCGAGTTGAAGGTAGTCATGGCGCTCGATCCGCAGCAATCCTGATCGTCAGCGTGAGGACAGGCGCCGCAGCCTTCATGCGGCGACTGGGCCCCCCGACGTCGAGGCGATGAGCGCGCTTGCCGCCGAGTACGGGATCGAGATCCTCGGCCCGCCCGGGATCCCGGCCTGAGGCTGCACCACGGACGGGAGGAAGGATTCCATGAGCGAACTACCGGAGATCGAAGGGCTGGAGCAGCTGCGCGACGTCCACGTCGCGGCGCTGGACGACGGCGACACCGACGCTTGGGCGGCGTGCTTTGCCGCCGATGCGGTGCAGATGCCGCCGAACATGCCGGCCAACGTCGGAATCGACCGGATCCGCGAGTGGTCGCGAGGATTCCTCGGCGCGTTCAGCGCCCGGTTCTCCCTGGACCCGGCCGAGGCGGTCCAGGCCGGGCCGGACTGGGTGATCGAACACGGCGCCTACAAGATCGCGCTGACGCCGAACGGGGGTGGGCAGGACCCGATGCGTGACCACGGCAAGTACGTCACCGTCTACCAGCGCGATGGGGAGCATTGGAAGATGGCTCGGGACATCTGGAACAGCGACCTCCCGCATCCGGCCCAGCCGTGATCTCGGGTGGAGGCGCTGAGTTGGGGGTCTGGCGCCTCTTACCGGTCAGCTCTTGGTCGCGACCGTCGACATGCCGCTCGTCATCGCCCTGGCGATCGCAGCTGTTCTCGGCTGGCCCTCGGATGGGCCGTGCCGCGGTTGCGCCGCGATCGCACTCCTCGCTGACGTCACCGGGGAAGCGTGCAGCCGCGCCCTGTTGTCGACGTCGAGCTTTTCGCCGATCTGTCGATGGGCCGAGCCAGGTCAATGTTGAATCGAAGCTCTTAACTAATCGCGTCCGCCGGTCTAGGCCAGCAGCTTCGCCTTCGCCTGGTCGAACTCCTCGGAGCTGAGCGCACCCTTTTCCTTCAGGTCGTTCAGTTTGTGGAGTTCGTCGGCCGGGCTGGCGTGAGCCTGTTCCTGGACGTAGGAGTCGAAATGGTGTTTGGCCTCGGCCTGCGCCTTCAACGTCCGTTCGCGCATCCCGGATCCACGCGCGATCAGGTAGACCAGCATCGAGACATAAGGGATGAAGACGAGAAAGATGATCCAGGGCGCTTTCGAGAAGCCGGACATCTCGTGGTCGCGGAAGAGGTCGCCGATGATCGTGAAGAGGATCCAGGTCCAGACCACGAAGAGGAAGATCTCGAAGACGGTGAGAAGCAGTTCGCCGAAGCTGAAATCTGCGAGCGGCAAGTGGAAGGTCCTTTCGGGTCCGGGGGCGGGGTGTGTCGCTGACAAGCTAGGCCGAGCCGTCCGGTCTCTCGTCACTCGATCTGGGTGATCTGAGGTTTCAGAGAGCCAGCGGCCGAACGGGTGGTACTCTCGCGTCCGGGCCACCCGCACCCTGACGTTTTCTAATCGGTGGTCCGCCGAGGAGTCCCATCGATGTCTCCGTCGTCCCGCCGC
>Ga0268266_10005108_pt1 | contig 12371 bp, 11 predicted proteins | sample KBSS13metaG_FD_190356 | JGI IMG/M metagenome (GOLD analysis project Ga0268266, IMG submission 190356) | Switchgrass rhizosphere microbial communities from Kellogg Biological Station, Michigan, USA - KBS S1-3 metaG (SPAdes) (version 2) | ecosystem: Host-associated > Plants > Roots > Rhizosphere...
AGCGCTCGACCGACCGTTGATCGGCATATTCCCTGCGAGCTCTTTCACCCGGACCAGAAGGTTGCGGCCTTTTCGGTCGGTCCTGTCACGTTCCGCCCGCGCGACGTCTGGATCGCCGACTATGTGAAGGACCCGCTCGTCCTAGGCCACGTCCAGCAAGTCGATCAGCGAATTCTGCCGATTGCGGACCTACGCAAACGCGCCTATGCCGCCGGCGCAGCTGAGGATTTGCAAGAAGCCCTTTCGGTCCTCAGCTTCCTCAACGGACATAGCTGGTTCGGAACGATCCGCATGACGAACCATGAGGCAACCCAATCCCACGACAAGGCGTCAGTCATCGTCGGGCTTGCCATTGATCTGATTGGCCTGCGCTTTCATGTCGACGACGCCCGTCGATTCACGAAGGTCGGCTGGCGTCATCTCTTCGGAGAAGTCAGACAGGCCACTGGCGTGAATGGGCGCTTCCTGCAAGGCATGCGGGCCGTGCTTCCTGGCCTCGGTGGCCGCCCTGGGGCGCTCGCCGCCAAGATGGTAGCCGAGCAGCCTTTCCTTGACGCAGCTGGCGAGGTTCTGACGGCGTATGTGGTTGCCCGCAATACTGGCCAAGCGGCCCACCTCGTCGAAAGATGGGCTAACGCCCTTTACTGGTTCGGCGAGGCGCGTCGTGAGGCATCCGATTTCATGGCGGTTGTCGATTATGGTTGCGCCGCCGACGGCCTGTCCGGCGCCGGAGGCGACATCAAGATCATGAAGGCGTTTGCCGACGCTGCTCTGAATCCGAAAGGTTCAAGCCCCAATCCTCAAGGAATTCTCGACGCCGTCAACCGGGTCTATTCCGAAGGGCGCAATAAGCTCGCCCACGGCGAAGTCCCGGGATTGTTCGAAGACCAGTTGGAAACCAGAAAGCTCGGCGAGGCATTGCTGAGCGAGCTGTTGAACGATGTAACACCGGCGCTCGCCGAGATCATGAAAACACGTCCCAAGTTCCTGACGGTCCCGGAGGAACACGCCTACAAGGCGTTCGTAACCTATCTCAAGAATCGTCCCCAGAAGCGCAAATGTCTTTTCCAGCCAAACGAGAACACGAAGACGACCGCGGTCTCTTCCTTGTTCAAGACCCTGAGCTTCGCTCAAGGATTCTCCCCCTGTTTTCGTTCGATCCAGGAAAGGCGGACGACCGCCCGAACGGCCATGGTACGACGTTTCGTATCGATCCGTGGGGCGGATGCGCGACGGCCTTTCATGTCATCGAGGATCTGCTGACGGTCGACGGCGGCCGCGCTGTGCTGCGAAGCGACATCCGGCTCGCGGCCCTTGAGCTCGAGGGATTGGGCATAGGACAGTTCACTCTCCCGCCGGACAGTTGGAGGCCTTTTTCGGGGATGTTCAGCCTCTGCGCGATCGACGCGCCGCCCTTGCGGCCGCCCGTCATCCGAAACGTCACGGAGCTGGCCGCCTTGAGCATCAAACGCTCGCTCGCCGCTCACGGGGACACGCCGTTTCTTCCGCTCAACATCCGGCGTTGGCACCCCAAGGTCGGAGAGCGGGTGATGGCCCTCGGCTTTGCCGAGCTCGACGTCAACAAGGATCACGAGAGTGACGACCGCCCGATGAGTCAGTATCTCTACGGCTCGGAGGCGACGATCGTGCAGGTTCAGCCGCCGGACGGTGCCAGCAGCCGGCCATGGCCGGTGTTCCGCGTCGAGGCCAACTGGCCGAAGGGGATGAGCGGCGGGCCGGTTTTCAACGAGACTGGTCATGTCATCGGTGTGGTTAGCACCGGCTTTGACGGAGCGAACATCGGAACTGCGGCGTCGTTCGCGGGCTGGGACATGGCCGCGGCGACCTTTCCTGGTCTCGACCCAGCCAATCCAGGCTGGATCAGATGCTGGGTGGCGTTCGATTCCGAGGAAGAGATCATCGCAGCGGCGCCCACTCGCGAACTTCTGGATCACGCCGCTGTCGACGGTATCTCAGAAATCCGGTTTACGACGTTCAATCCCCGGACCGGCGACTGCATTTCGATCTGAAGAACTCGCAAAGCATCATTCCCGCCACTAGCGGCCAGGAATCAACCAATCTGCGACGATGGAACTTTGCGCCGCGCGGCGGCGATACTTGCCTTCCCAACTCGAAATGCCACCAATTTGCCAGTGGGGCTGACTACTGCCGCAGCGCAAACGGCGGAATAGATCAAGAAGATCGACCGGATGGTTCGGCCGAATGCCTTACCAAGAGCCTCCGTGATCGAGACTGCGGGGGATTACCCTGGATTTGTGCTGAGGCAGAGGTGATGCACCTTGAGCCCGCGCGTCAAGGGATCGGAGCGCTCGTGTCGAATACGGCGCCGTGCAGCCGCATCAGTTGATCGACGCGGTCGGGATGTTCCTCGAACCGCTGGCCCGTCATCTCGACGAGGTCGGTTGGTAGCACCCTGTCGAACACAGCATAGCAAATTTCCCCGTTGTTATGACGGGAACGATAGGCAAGGCCATCGAGGCGCGGATAGTCTTCGAAGAGCGCCAGGGCGAGCGCCCGCGACGGGGCGTAGTCATCAACGGCCGTGATCGACGCGTCGACACCATGAAAGAGAAGCCCCTCGTCCATGATCTTGGCCAGAACGAGAGGGCGTTTCAGGCGCAGTGGGGTCCACATCCGCTCATCGACAAATGCCCTCCGGACGATACGATTTGCCGGACGATGAAGGACCGTTTCGACAAATGCGCCCTCAAGGCGTTGGGCTGCATATAGCGCCCGGAACTGCCCCGCCGGCGCGTCGAACCTGCTAGCGGGCGGGCTGCCGGGAGGCGGCCCGAAAAACTTCGGGCCGTGCGACTTGCGGTGGACACGCACGATGATGTCGCCGGTGTCCAGTGTGACAGAGCGCAACCCGGACGGAAATCGTGCTGTCGGCGCGGACGGGATCGGCACGCTCAGGCCTCATCGGCGTCGGCGCCGAGATACGCTCTGGCTGCATGCACGACATCGTCGATGCGTCCCTCGGCCAACGCGTGTCGAGGGGCATCGGCGAGGTTCGGGTCGGTGTCAACCAGGAACTGAAGCGCCGACCACCGGCCAGCACCACTGCTGTCGAAGAGCTTGACGATCTTTGCCAGTCCGGGGACCACTGCCGTCTTTTCGCCCTCGGCCACGAACTGGAAGCGCGGCAAGGTGAGCTCGGTCCCCTGCATCATGCCGAGCGCTGAACCAAGCTTGACTCGCTTGTGGAGCGCTTGCCTGCTCGTCTTGAGCAGTGTTGCACCTTCAGTCAAGCTTACGCCGCCTCCCGCACGATCAAGCAGAGCGTTGCTGATATCGGCGAAACGCTGTTCGTCGGACGGCTCGATCTGCTGCGAAGCCGCCTCGACCTCTGCCAGAAGATCGGCGGACAGTCGAAACTGATCGGTTGCGAGATCGATATGTTTCGCCAGCTCCATGAACGCGCGAGGGCGATCGTACTGGCAGAGCCTCAGAAGCTCGGTGCGGGCCGGTGTCAAGTCGCTCAGGATGACGAACGCATCGATGGCTAGGCGCTCCGCACGTGGGGTCGGCGTCCAGTGATGCACAAGCGCGTTGCGAACTTCCCGCGACCGCGTCAAACAATCGTGGACGATGTGTATGTACCAGGACTGTTTCGCCTTCGAGCCGCGAACCTGTGGCTGTCGGAATTTCGGGACTTCGAAGTCCGAAACCGCTGCCTCATGAAACGCAGCGCTCATCAAGACGGCCGCATTGTGAATGCGAGCATTGAACGAGCAGACCAGATCAAGCGCGGGGCTCGCGGTCAATTCCGAAAAAACATTGTGTGAGGGGCCACCGATCGGGACGCCCCAGAGCTCATCATTGGATCGGACGTGCCAATCGGTGCTGTGGTGTGGGAGGAGCAGCCTGTACCCTCCGTGCCGACCTTCCATCCGCTCCGTTGGGATTCCGGCAGCGGTCAAGGCGCCCAGGATGGCGTCGTGCGAGCCGACTGAAGACGAACTCAGTATCAGAGCTGCGAGATAATCGGACAGGCTTTGTCCCGCCTGTAGCGCGCGCAGCTCTGCGGCCGCGCGCGCTACAGGATGAAGATCATTTGCTATCGTGGCATAATCACTCATCGAGGTACTCACCGGGCATGCGCACGAGCACGCCCGCTCCGCAGGTTGATAGTCAAGGTTGATATATACAGATTGAGACGGCTACTATCAACCCCGAAGCCCCGCATGGGATGAACTCATTCTCTTTCTTTCTTCATGTTCCGGAACGCTCATCCTGATCGGTCTCATGTAGGCGTTCAAGATTGAAGAAACTGCCGGTGTATCCGCCGTGCTTGATAACGTGAAACAGATGGCGCCGCAGGGATTCCGAACACTTCCACAACACATCGTATCAGGGATGTTGAATCGGGCGAAATCTGCGAGCTAGTTAAAGGCGTCGGCTGGCGCTTCTCGAGGGATCATGAGAAAGATGACATCAGAGCACGCTCCACGCCCGAAACCTCCCCCTCCCGGTCATCTCCCTAAGGCCGAGCTCCAAAACAATCCGCCGCGCCGCCTGCGGCGTCACCTCGAGCGTTTTCGCCACCATCCCGGCCGACACCAACGGCTTGGCCATCACCAGCTCGACGAGTTCTGGCAGTTTCGAAGACGCCCGGCGCCCCTCCAATTTTCGGTCCATCATCGTTTTCGCCAGCGCCAGCCGGTCGTGCTCTTTCATGCCGATCTCGGCCGCAGCCAGAAATCCGTGGGCGACGGCTAGCAGCCGGGTTTCGCGATCGCGATGCCGGCGCCGATCGACGGGCATGGTTTTAAGGCCTAGATTGATCGCCGCGAGGTGGGTGCCTGACGTGACGCCGGCTTGGCGCAGGATCGAGGCGCAAAGCAGCCGGCCGAGCCAGGGCGCATGTTGCAGGACGGAAAGCTCGTTCCAGGCGTCGAGGGCGACGATCGCCTGCAGCACCGCCGGCAGATTTTCAGCCTGCCGCAACACGCCGCGCCACTCGTCGAGCCTGGCATCCTCGTCCCAGTCGAGATCATAGACCAGTGCGTCTCTATCCGCGGCGCCACTCCGACCGGGCCGAGTTGCGTTCTCGATCGCGGCCTCTGATCGGGCCAGCACCGCATCGATGGCTTCGAGGTCGATGCCGTGCAGATCTTCCGCGTCATCATCATCGCCCTCCCCTTCCCGTTCGATTGGGAGCGCGGGCCGCGTGACACCGATTGGTTCCGCAGCCTCGGTGCCAACCGCGTTGATGTCCGACGTTTGTCGCAAAGTTCGGATACCATCCACCGACAACGCCCAATCGGCGGACTGGCCTGCTATACGCCGGCGGGTGCGCAGCACGTCGCGGGCGATGGTCAGTTCGTGTGTGGGTGTGCGGGTATCGCGGAATGCGTCGTGGAGGACGAGGTCCTCGAGATGCACCAACTCTCCGTCGATCCAGAGGGAGGCACAGGCGTCGACGAAGTTTTGGCGTTCGACCCAGCCGTTTCCGACCGGCGAGCGTGCGATGCGCTCGTCGAGACGGGTGAGCGCGATGGCCGCCTCGAAAGCGGGTCCCACGAAACTTGAGATGCTGATTTTTGATAAATCGTAAGCCATTGAAATCATGGTAAATGGTTTCTTATCAGAACTCTATTGGAATGTTAAGGTTCCTCACATGGTATGATTGTTGGCTGGTGCTATAACCATCGATAAGTCTTCATTATCGATGGTAGTTGATTTCGCGGCGCAAATCGAGGAAAATCGGGGCAAATCACGGTGCCAGCGGCCGCCGAAACCCGCGAATCTGGAGCCTATCGTGCCTAAAGCGAAGACATCACACACGTCCGTCGAGCGGCGCGCCGAGGAGCTCGATACCATCGCGTCCGTTTTGCCGCTCGAACGCCGCGACGAGCTTGCCGAGCTGTTGACCGATGATGACATCGAGACGCTGCGGCATCTCGTTAATCAGGGAATGGGCGACAATACGCTGAGGGCCCTGACGTCTGATCTTGCCTACCTGGAGGCCTGGGGTCTCGCTGCCACCGGACAGTCCCTGCCCTGGCCGGCGCCCGAGGCGTTGCTGCTCAAATTCGTAGCCCATCATCTGTGGGATCCGGAAAAGCGCGCAAGTGACCCCAACCACGGCATGCCCGATGATGTCGACAAAAATCTAAGGCGTCAGGGTTTCCTGAAATCCGTTGGCCCGCACGCGCCTGACACGGTACGGCGCCGGCTGGCCAGCTGGTCGACATTGAGTAAGTGGCGCGGCCTTACGGGTGCCTTCGCCTCCCCTGCTCTTAAGTCAGCCATTCGTCTGGCCGTGCGCGCCGTTCCGCGAACCCGTGCGCGCAAGAGCGCAAAGGCCGTCACTGGCGACGTTCTGGCAAAGCTGCTGGCGACGTGCGAGTCAGACAGCCTGCGCGATCTACGCGACAAGGCAATCCTGATGGTCGCCTTTGCTTCCGGCGGCCGTCGACGCAGCGAGATCGCCAGGCTACGCGTCGAGCAGCTGACAGTCGAGTCACCGATCGAGGTGAACGACGGTCCTCCCCTCCCCTCACTTGCCATCCATCTTGGTCGAACCAAAACGACGACCGGCGAGCAGGACGATGTCGTCTATCTCACAGGCCGACCTGTCGAGGCGCTGAACGCCTGGCTGGCGGCCGCAAAGATCGAAAAGGGCAGCGTGTTTCGGGGAATTGGGCGGTGGGGCACCGTTTCGCGGCGTGCGCTCGATCCGCAGTCGGTCAATGCGATCCTGAAGCAGCGGGCACAGATGGCCGGGCTAGACAGTGGGGAGTTTTCGGCGCACGGGTTACGATCGGGATATTTGACGGAGGCCGCCAATCGCGGAATTCCTCTTCTCGAGGCGATGGAGCAGTCTAGACACCGGTCGATGCAGCAGGCTTCCAGCTATTATAACAACGCTACACGGCGAAGCGGGCGTGCGGCATGTATTCTGTAATGGCGCTCATGCGTAGCATCACACGCCCCGGCTTGTGGGAACTGGTTGCACAGTCAATCGGTCTCCCTGACGACCTAGGCAGGGTCGGAAAGCCCGCTTCTCTGACGTTCTCCACAGGCTGGCATGCCCCCCTCTGCCTAAGTCGATGATCGATACGTGCAGAAGCAAGGCAGGCTTCACCAGAGACGATCAAAGAGAGAGCGCCCAGTCGGCGCCTCAGACGATTACCCGCAAAGGAAAACCGAGCGTGGTTGTTGTTTCTGCAGAAGAGTGGCTGAAGAAAATTACTCGCAGGGGATCGCCTGCGGAATTTCTGTCGGCATCGCCCCTATACGGCGCCGACTTGGATACTGAGAGACAACACGACGCGCCCCGTGGCCTGTCCTTGTGAGACTTCTACTCGATACGAATGTTCTGTCGAAAGTTACAAAGCCTCGCCCTGATGAAGGGTGTCTGAAGTGCCTTCAAGGGCTGCACGTGGATCGAACCTTAATCAGCATCGTCTCTATTGCTGAAATTCGCCGCGGTGTCGCGCTGATGGATAGCGGCTGGCGCCTTGGACGAACGGCTCACGCATGATCTGCATCAACGCTTAAGAAAACAGGATTATTCCGGTGGCAGGTCATGTTGCCTTCGCCTAGGGCGATCTGATGACGCTTGCCAATCGAAATGGTCGCGGGCTCGCCTCGATGGATGGCTTGATTGGTGCTACAGCCGTCACTCGCCCATTGACCCTTGCGACGCGCAACATCACGGATTTAGAAGGCTTCGGAATAAAAATCAGTGATCAGTGGGTGGACTGATCTGGCCGTTGCTTTTCGATTGAAAGGGCTGGACTGAATGCTCTCCTACAAAATGCTCAGGAATAAAGCCGTAATCTTCTTATTGCTGACCACACGCCCCTTATCTGGCTGCATGAAGTCATCCATCAGGTGAATGAACACTCGCCGATTGTGAAAGACAAGCAAAGATCGTTCCTTGGGCTGGCCCACGATGGGCGCAGAGCATATGAGCGGCAGCGTCAAATTATTCAACCACCTAACATTTTTAAAGAAATCGGCGTCCGATATGGCGTTCGGATCCTCTGGCCTGTCCTTTGGCTGCAGCATAGGCTGTTGAGGCGATCTCTCGCGTTTCTCGGCGATCAAGCTAAGAGCCAAGCTATCACTTATGCGTTGGAGGCCGTCATCGACGACGCATTGCGCGAGAATTTTGGCGCGCAGGCAGGTACATTATCGATCTCCGACAGCACCTTAGTCCAGCACAGCCTGCAGTTTTTGAGATGACCGACCGCCCAAGGGGATATTTGTTCATGGACGAAAGGCCGACATTGCGCTGCTCATTTCGAGTTTCGATCAGATCTGTGACCGCTTCTACCCAGTTCCATTTAAGAACTGCGAAAAGAACCTGATGTCTCCACGAAAATTCGCTGCCTGGGAAAAATCAGGAGCGGGATCCGACAAACGGTCTCTACCCTCGTGACCGCCCTCCTCTGCCGACAGGCAGAAATCTCACTGCTGTGCCTCCAGATAAGCAGGCTTTCTGAAGTTCTCCCCATTCCAATTTTAGTAGGTATTTCCGCTGCAGATGCCCCGCTACCAAGGGGAATATTTCGAGAGCAAATAATGGGCGCAGCGAGGATTCGATCGTTCTGGTGGTTCTGGTAGTCAATTTCCTCACTTGCCATGTGCTTGGGATATTCTGATGAGCTCCCTTGGCTGGCCAATAAGTCTTTCAAACGGCACAGATCGTCGAAGCGCGGCGTCCTCAGTCCATCGGCAATCCGATCGATACGTTCGCTAGACAAGTCTGTTTTTTTGACTGTTCTTTTGCGCCGTCGTGTAGTTGGCGCCAAAGCTGATTACTGAGCGCACGCAAGTCGCTTTCATGGCGGCAAAAGCCGCATCAACCTGAGAAAAATGCAGCCTTTTCAAGAAAAGCGCCAGGAGCCAATCAACGCGGTGTAGACGGCTCCGGAAAAGGCTAGACTTCGTCGGACGTTTTCCTCGGCTAAACCCCGTTGCCCGGCCTTTAACAATTTTGCCCGGGTCAAAACTGGTTTATTACCCTGCCAGGCTCGCTCCCTGGGAGCCGGGACGGGCGACAAAGGCTTTCATGCGCCCTGAACCGCAAAGCCGGCTCGAAGCCGCAGCCAGAAGGACTGACGCGACAAGAGGCGACTTTTTGTCCGCTGATATCTGTGAACGGGCAGAATTGATCCGTACGGTACAAGCAGCGAAGGCGTGAGCGCATCATCGATGGTTTTGCGACAGTTGACGTCCCAGGCCCAATCGGAAAACCTTGTCAGCTGACAAGGTTTTGGAGACGCGGCTCTGGCTATGGATCAGCTCATCTCTTGAGGAAGCCCAGATACCAGATCATCAGCTGTCGCGACCGCTAAAGTTCGCCCAGCTACCAGCGTCAGCGGTTTACGACGCTCGCTATCGAAAACCTTGTCAGCTGACAAGGTTTGCAGTCCTGCACCAACTTCAACGGTCAACAGTCATACCGACGCCGGGGCAGGGGGCAGGGGGCAGGGGGCAGGTTGATCTCATGCAAGACCGTCACCGCAACCCCGACGACCTACACCAAGCGACAATGTCCACTTGAGCAGGGCAGGGACGTGGACAACCGGCATTCCTGATGCATTTACATCCGAGCCCGTAAGCTGCCGCAACAGACGGATTTGATTATGCTGTGACAGAATGTGTACTTCGGTGTGAGGATGACCGCTGCTGCTCGATCCCTCGATCCCTCGATCCCTCGACCAAAGGCCACCAACAGCGCGCGTAGGAACGGAGACTATGAAATCTGACCGATGAGGTAAACTCGGCATAAATGCGGGGAGGGGGCGAGGGGCGAACAGGCTGCGACCACCATATTCTTCCAGCCCACTAATCTGATTCCGTAATACGTTTAGCCTACCGCCCAATGGCCACCAAGTTCGCTCGCCCAAACCCCGAACCAAAACAAAAACTGGTGATCTGTCGCGGCGATCGTACGGCGAACCACAGAGCACCTGTGCCTCTCAAACTTTCGTGCCGCACGGGCCCATTAACGTCGCCGCTGAGCGGGGCAGGGGTAGTCCGACGAAGGCTTCTTTAAAACTGTTCGGCTACCCGCTGAAGAATTTTCCGGGACTTCATATTGAGCGTTGTCAGATGAACCAGCGGATCGATGTCGCCAACCAATGGAACCTCTACCGATATCGTGGCATGGCCAGCAACTTTGTTTAGCAATTGGCTCAACCCCAATATGCCATCACCTGGCGCCAACCGTCCTACCCTGGCCTCGGTCATCATGTTTTCAGGACGCTTGGGTGCCGGCCCCACCACGTCACAGAGTTGCACGTGCCGTACGATATCAGTTTTGATCTCAACAATGTTTCCGCCATTTCGAAAAAAGTGAATGGCGTCGACCAAGACACCTGCATTGTCTTGGCCGGATGCCGTGACCAGCGCAGCAGCCTTGCTATAGGTGTTGATAGTGCGCCAACCCATATTCTCAACGTCGACAGCCAGTCCATATCGTGCAGCAAGCTGGCAGAACTCCGTCAAATTGCCGATTAGCCGTTGCAAGTCGCCATCGTCGCCGCATGCGGACAGGCGCTTGGCTCCAATATCGGCGGCGGCGGCGACGATGTGTTCGACGAGGGCAGCGTTAAAATCCGGGCCGATAATGAAAAACTCGATATCAAAAACGTTGATGCCTTCGCTGTCGAGTAGAGTTCGAAACTCCATTGCATCCCTGCTGCCCTGCGACAGCTCGTAATAGGGTGCCCCAGGGAAAGCGGGATGCAGCCGAAGTCCTACGGAATTGAAGCCTGCGACTGCAGCATGCCTGACGAACTGCTGGGGCGGCAGTTGGATCGCAGAGAAATGGGCGATGCCGACGGGCGACTCTTTCACCGCATCGGTCATCGCACAACTCCGGTACTAGCCAAATGATCAAGCAGGTTAGCGCCGGTGCGATGGATGTGCTGACGAAGCTTGTCAGTCGCGTAATCGCTGTCTCTCGCCACAGCGCCCTGAGCGATTTCACTATGCTCCTGGCTGACATTTCGATCGCCTGAAGTCTGGGTCAGGAATTTTCTGCGATATCGATCATTTAGATTGAGTAGGGTCCTGCAGAACTGCAGGAGAAGCGGCTTTCCGCAGCCCGAAATAAGGGTTAGATGGAAGTCGCGATGCGCCATCTCCCAATATTCGAGAGTTTCCGGCTTGTTCGCATCGCGGTCGGCACGGTTGAGCTTGTGAAGCGCGCGCATGACATTGCTTTCCCACTCCGCGTCACCGAGCCTAATCGACTCTTTCAACGCGAAAACCTCCAACTCCTCGCGAAGACTCGTGATCTCTTCCAGATTTGCCAGCGATACTGGCGCGACCCGATAGCCGCGATTGTCTTCAAACTCTACCAGCCCGTCGGAAATCAAGCGCGCAAGCCCTTCGCGCAAGGGGCTGAGGCTCACATTGAATGACTGTCGCGCCTTGTCGAGATTGATCTTGCTGCCAGCCTCCAGCCCTCCGGAAATAATTGCTTCGCGCAGCCGGAATGCCAGTTGGCTTCCAATCGTATTCTTGCCGTCATCGGCAAAGTCACCATTTCCAGCTTGCTCGCTGGGTGCGTCGGGTGAGGCACTCTGTCGCTTCATAAAACCTCCCACGCGAATGTCGCGCTTGGTTGATGGGCGATATTATAAACGATTATTCTTGTCAACGAATTTGGAGTTTTCCATCATCGTTTGACAGGACAATTCAGAATATCGAGAAAAAAACGCCGATATCGGCTATTTATCTCACAATTTTGTAATTTCACAAATCCCGACGCTGGGGGCGTTGATGTGCGCTTGACAGATAATCGATTATTTACGTATCACTCGAGCGTTGGGAGGTAACGATGGTGATTAAATCTGAAAGAGACTTAACGCCCGCCGTGATTGCAGCCATGGGCCAGACCTCTGATCCAAGGATGCGGGACATCCTGATGGCGCTGGTGAAACATCTCCATGCTTTCGTTCGCGAAGTGCGGCTGACCGAGGTGGAATTCCGGGAAGCGACTGCTATTCTCAACGAGATCGGCCAAATGCAAACCGACAGTCATAACGAATTTGTCCTCATGTCCGGCTCACTTGGCGTTTCGTCCCTTGTCTGCCTGCTCAATAACGGTGACAAGGGGCAAACAGAGACTTCACAGTCGCTTCTTGGACCATTTTGGCGCCTGAATTCTCCGAGAGTTGAAAACGGCGGCACGATCATCCGGTCCTACACGCCTGGTACCCCGCTTTTCGTCCATGCTCGTGTAATCGATCGCGAAGGCAATCCGATATCTGGTGCCGAAGTCGACGTCTGGCACGCATCCCCTGTCGGTCTTTATGAGAACCAGGACCCAGATCAGGCGGAGATGAACTTGCGCGGCAAATTCACGACGGACGGGGAGG
>Ga0268266_10005111_pt1 | contig 12360 bp, 10 predicted proteins | sample KBSS13metaG_FD_190356 | JGI IMG/M metagenome (GOLD analysis project Ga0268266, IMG submission 190356) | Switchgrass rhizosphere microbial communities from Kellogg Biological Station, Michigan, USA - KBS S1-3 metaG (SPAdes) (version 2) | ecosystem: Host-associated > Plants > Roots > Rhizosphere...
ACTGGATCGGTGGCGACAACCCGGTGAGCTGCCCATGAAAAAACACATCCGCAAACACCGCCGCATGAGCGGCATCACCATGGTCGAGTCGTTGGTGGCGCTGGTCGTCATCAGCGTCGGCATGCTTGGCATCGCCGGCATGTACCTGGCGAGCCTGCAGGCTGGCCGCTCGGCCAACCTGCGCGTGCAGGCGATCAACCTCGCCAGCGACATGGCGGATCACATTCGCGCCAACGCCAACGGCGCCAAGTACTACAAGGCGACGGCCTCGGACAAGGGCGAGTCGAAGGACTGCGCCACCAAGAGCTGCTTAGCCGAAGACCTCGCCAAGAACGACATCTTCGTCTGGAAACACCAGATCAGCGAGGCGCTGCCGGCGAATGCCAACGGCCAGCTGAAGTTCACGGACAACGCGCGGCCGACGCCGGACGTGTGCGAGGTCCTCGTGACCTGGCGCGAGCCTGGCGCCGACGTCGATTCAACCTACAAGGCGGTGGTGGAGTTATGAAGCATCTCAAACAACGCGGCCTGACGTTGATCGAGCTGCTGGTGGCGCTGTCCATCGGTGCGTTCCTGATCATCGGCGCGGTCACCGTGCAGTCGCAGACGCGCAAGACCTTCACCGTCAACGAGAACCAGGCACGCCTGCAGGAGACCGCGCGCTTCGCGCTGTCGGTGCTGGAGTCGGACATCCAGCTCGCGGGCCTGTACGGCTACTCGAACAATCCGAATGGCATCAAGATGCAGACGGCCGACGGTCTCAAGGACTCGTCGGTGATGCGTTGGGACAGCGATGAGTCCGCCACCGGCGGCGGTGTCTACGACGACTGCGGCAAGAACCAGGTGTTCAACATGTACTGGCCGATCCAGGCCGAGGACGGCGACTGGAAGCTGGGTTGCGACCCCGATCCCAGTGGCCAGATCCCGGGTACGGACACTCTGACCGTGCGCCGTTCGGGCACTGAAAAGGTCGCTCCCGAGAAAGGCCGCCTGCAGCTGTTCACCGACCGGCTGTTCCCCGAAAACCAGCGTTTCTTCGACGACGGCGCGATTCCGGCGCCGTACAAGGAGATCGCGAATCGCTCGGAAGTGCGCGACTACTTCATGCGCACCTACTACGTGGCGCAGGATTCCGAAGGGCGCCCCAACCTGCCGGCGATGCGCGTCAAGCAGATCTCCGCCGCGGGTGGCGCGGCCGAATGGGATGACCAGGAAGTCGTGCGCGGCGTCGAAGACATCCAGATCGAGCTGGGAGTCGATCCGGGCGCGCCCGGCGCCGATGGCACGGTCGAGATGCAGAACGGCATTGCCAGCAATGTGAATGGCGATGTCGCGCGCTACGTCACACCCGGCGACGACATCCTCAAGACCGGCCAGGTGGTGGCCGTGCGCATCTGGGTGCGCGTGCGCGCCGAGGAAGCCGAACAGGGCTTCGCAGACCAGCGCGTCTACAAGTACGCCAGCGTGGACGACTTCCAGCCGGGAGATGGATTCCGGCGCGTGGTGATGTCCCGCACGATTTTCCTGCGCAACTCCCGCAGCTATCCCCCGAGCGGAACATGAAATACATCAAACGCAATTCGCGCCAGCGCGGCGCTGCATTGATCGTGGGCCTGGTACTGCTGGCCGTGATCACGCTGCTCGCCGTGGTGGGCATGAACATCTCGAACTCCGAGCTGGCCAGCGCCAACAGCGAACAAATTCGTGTGCGCGCCTTCCAGGCGGCGGAGAGCGGCCTCGAACACGGCGTGCTCCGCCTGTTGCCGAAATCGGCCGAAGGTCCGGCTTTCTTGTGGACCAAAGAGGGCGACACCAAGAAGTACGAAGAGACGGACGTCGAGGGTTCACCCGAGGACATCGATGGAAACGCCATCGACACGTACACCTACACGCTCACGGCTCGCGGCGCGGGCTACGCGGCGGGATTCTCCAATAAGTTCTCGGCGTTCAACTTCTCGATCCTGAGCGAAGGCAAGTCGGTGCGCGACACCCTCATTCGCAACGAGATGGGCGCGTACCGGGTCAACAATGACAATCATCAAGATTTCGATGCGCTGCCGGAATGACGGCGCGTCCGCAGGGAGACATTTCATGAAATCCGTATTCATCGCTTCGATCGCCGTCGTCGTACTGGCCGCCTTTCCGGCCGGCGCGCGCAACACCACCGGCACCGAGAATGGCAAGGAACTCACGACCAGCCGGATCACGTTGCCGCCGCTCGCGGACGGGATCGTCGCGGTGCAGGCGTGCAGCGCCTGCAATCGCTTCACCTACACGATGAATGCGGCGACTCGCTTCTATATCGGGGACGCGGAGGTCAGCTACGGCGAATACACGCGCTACGTGGCGTCGCATCCGGAGGCGTTCATCCACCTGGTGACCCCGATCAACCAGAACATCGTCAAGCGCCTCATCGCGAAGTAACCGAGGAATCAGTCATGAAACCTGTTTCACGAACTCTGTCTGCGCTGCTGGGCTGCATGGCTTTCATGCTCGGCGCCCCCGCACAGGCCGACGATTCCGAGGTCTTCACCAACGCCTCGTTCCTGGCCACCGGCGTACGCCCGAACGTGTTGTTCATCATCGACACGTCGGGCTCCATGACCGAGAAGGTCAACGTGTGGGATCCGAAGAAGGGCTATTCGGGTGCGTGCCCCTCGGGCCGCATCTACTGGCGTGCCGAAAGCTCGGGTTCGAAGGTGCCGCCGGATTGCAGCAGCAACCAGTGGATCTCCGTCGACAACAACCGCTGTGCCTATTCCTACGCGAACTACAACAAAAAGGGCACGCTGACCGGCGGCCTCTCCCTGAACGGCTGGTGGAACGGCCGTACGATGATGCTCATCAAGAAGGACGACAAGGACAAGGACCTGAGCCCCACCAAGTGGGGTTCCCCGGTCGCCGGGCGCGACTGGAAGATCGAGTGTTTCAGTGACAAGGGCATTCACGGTGACGACAAGTCCACCGATGCGCCCACCCAGGCGAACAAGTACCCGCGCAACGGCACCTCCGGCACCGCCGATTCGACTCGCTGGGGCACTGACAAGTCGAGCCAGCCGGTCCCGGATTCGGACTGGAACAACAACTACGTCTCGCTGTTCAGCTCCGACTACATCAACTGGTACAACTCGCTCGAAGAAGGCGTGGTCAAGACCCGCTTCGAGATCGTGCGCGACGTGGCGCTGGACATGGTCGACACGCTGCAGGGCGTGAACCTCGGCCTCATGCGTTACAGCTTCAATGCCCAGGGCGGCATGGTCACGTATCCGATCAGCGAGCTGACGGATACGGCGCGCGATGCCATGAGCTCGCAGCTGGAAAACGATTTCCAGCCGGACGGCTACACCCCGCTGTCCGAAACGTACTTCGAGGCGTTCCGCTACCTCTCGGGTGGCGACGTCAAGTACGGCGATGGTTCCACCGCCTCCGGCGGCGTGTCATTCAAGAGCGTGGCCGGTTCGCGAGTGGGCAACGTGGTCACCGCCAAGAAGTACGACAGCCCGATGGATTTCAGCTGTCAGACCACCACCATCGTGTACCTCACTGACGGTCTGCCCACGGAAGACGTGGACGCCACCGCCTCGATCGACGCTCTGCCCGGCACGACCTGCGCCGCCGGCGTCAATCCCAAGGATGCGAACGACAAGAATGGTCGTTGCATGGAAGCGCTGGCCAAGTACCTGCATGACACGGACCTGCGCACGGACATCACCGGCAACCAGAACGTCACGACCTACATGATCGGTTTCGGCGAGGACGTCGCCGAGAGTAAGGACTTCCTGGACAAGGTCGCCGCCGCCGGCGGCAGTGGCCAGGCCTATACGCAGAACGACGCGGCGGGCCTCAAGTCCACACTCGAGAAGATCATCTCCGAAGTGCAGGAGTCGGCGGATACCACCTTCGTGGCGCCCGCGGTGTCGGTGAACGCGTTCAACCGTTCGCAGAACCTCAACGAGCTCTACGTGTCGGTGTTCGCACCATCGAAGAACCTGCACTGGCCCGGCAACCTGAAGAAGTACCGCATCGTCAACCGCGAGCTGTATGGCGCCAGCGTGGCGGCCCCGGCCGTGGACCCGTTGACGGGCTACTTCGCCAAGGGCACCCAGGCGATGAACACAACCGGTGGAGTGGCCGACGGCCCGAATACCCGGCTGGGTGGCGCCGCGGCGAATCTCGAGGACTCCACTGCCACCCCGCGCAAGATCTACACCTACCTGGATTCCGACAAGGACCTCACGGCCGCTGGGAACGCGTTCGCGGAAGCCAATACCGCGCTCACCTCGACCATGCTCAACGCGCTCGATGACACGGATCGCGCGCGCGTCATCCAGTACACGCGGGGCCACGACCTCAATGACGAGGACAAGGCCAGCGATTTCCACCATCGCATGGGCGACCCCATGCACGCGCGACCCGCGATCCTGGTGCATGGCGGCACGGCCGAGGCTCCCCAGGGCACGGTGTTCCTGCCGACCAACGACGGTGTGCTGCATGCGTTCGACATGGCACACATCGAAGAGCCGCTGGTGCCGATGACCGACGTCGCACCGAAAATGATGCAAGAGCGCTGGGCATTCATTCCGAAGGAGTTCCTGACGCGACAGAACTCATTGTTCAAGGATGCGCCCACGGCGAATCGCCGCTACGCGCTCGACGGTGATGCCAAGGTCCTGAAGTTCGACGCGGACCAGAACGGCATCATCAACTCCGGCGACGCGGCGTACCTCTACTTCGGCACGGGCCGCGGTGGCAGCGCGTACTACGCGCTCGACGTCACCAACGTCGAGAAGCCCAAGTTCATGTGGAAGATCGACAGCACGACCTCCGGCTTCGCGAGCCTCGGCCGCACCTGGTCGACGCCGCAGCTCGGCCGCGTGAAGATCGGCGACGGCACCGGCCAGAACAAGCAGATGTTCGTGCTGATCTTTGGCGGTGGCTATGACACCCGCAACGACAACGCGCCGCTGGATCCGGCGAAGTTCGTCTACGGTGAAGACAGCGTCGGCAATTCACTGTTCATCGTGGACGCGGTGAGCGGCAAGTTGCTGTGGCGGGCCGGCAAGACCGGTTCCTCCTCCAACTTCATGAGCGACAATATGACGCACTCGTTCCCGGCTCCGGTGGTCGCACTGGACACGGACCAGGACCGCTTCATTGATCGCCTGTATGCGTCCGACGTGGACGGCAAGATCTGGCGCTTCGACTTCACGAACGGCAACGGTGCCGACACGCTCGCCATCGGCGGCGTGCTCGCCAGCGTGGGCAACGGTTCGCTGCCCGCCGGCAGCCGCGATGCCGCGAATGCGCGCCGCTTCTACAACGCGCCGGACGTGGCCTCGATGGCCGTGCGCGGCGCCCGACCGTTCTTCAACATCGCGATCGGCAGCGGCTACCGCGGCCATCCGTTGAACAAGGACACTCAGGACCGGTTCTACTCGATCCGCGACTACGATCCGTACAACGTGCGCGAGCAGAAGACCTACACCGACGATGCCATCATCACGGATGCGGAGCTGATCGACGTGACCGACATGACCAACTCCGTGACGGACAAGGATGCGGGTTGGAAGATCAATCTCAATGCGCCGGACTGGCGCGGCGAGAAGAACCTGGGCGATGCCACCACGGCCGCGGGCGTGATCCTGTTCACCACGTTCACGCCGCTGGGCACGGATCCGAACAATCCCTGCATGTCGCGTTCTCTGAACCGCGTCTGGGGCGTGTACGCCACCAGTGGTGATCCGTTCACTCACTGGGTCGACGGCGAGACCGGGACGCTCGAGCCGCCGGATCGCTACACGGATCTGACGCAGAAGGGCATCGCGCCGAGCGTGCAGGTTCTCGCCGATCCGGAAGGCGGCACCATGGGCGTCTGCGGCATCGGCCAAGTCATGATGAAGCGCTGCGTCGACTTCGGCTCGGCCATCCGTTCCTACTGGGAGCACAAGTAATGGACCTCCGAGCCCTTCATCGCCGGATGCGCGGCGTCACGCTGATCGAGCTTCTGACGGTCATCGTGATCCTGAGCCTGCTGATGTCGATCGCGGTACCAACCTACCGTCGATACCTGATCCGCTCGCAACGCTCGGAGGCGAAGATCGCCTTGTTGCAGCTGCAGACGGCGCAGGAAAAGTTCTATGCGCAGTACAACCGCTACACGGACAAGGTGACCACCAAGAGCACGGCCGCAACGCCGGGCCTGGGCTTGCCCGGCGTCACCGAGACCGGCAAGTACGACGTCTCGGTTACTTCGCTGGAAGTGGGCGGACAAGAGTACACCGCGACCGCCAAGCCGCATGCCGGCGGCGGCCAGACGGATGACAAGGACTGCGGCAGCTTCACGATCAACGAGCGCGGCGTGCGAGGCAACTCGACCGGCAGCGGTCACGTGCAAAACTGCTGGAAGTAATCGCGTCATGAGATAGTGGCGTGCATGAAAATGCGCGCCACTTTTTTTTGCCTGTTGTCCGCGTCGGCATTGGTCCACGCCTCCCCCGCCGAGCTCAAGATCGCGACCTGGAACCTCGAGTGGTTCATGCAACCCGAGACGGTTCGCGCGCTCACCCCCGCCTGCACGCCCGCCGACGCGCCACGCGATGGCGCGCGCCGTGCGATTCCCTGCGATGTCGCGCACGAGTTGGCGCGCAGCGGCGAGGACATCGCGGCCATGCGCAGGTACGCGCGCAACCTCGACGCCGATGTCGTGGCGCTGCAGGAAGTCGATGGCCCGGATGCGGCCCGGCTGCTGTTCACCCACCACGAGTTCTGCTTCTCGAAGCGCGTGGCGGTGCAGAACAATGGATTCGCGATCCGTCGCGGCCTGCCCTTCGCGTGTGGCCCGGATTTCGAGCCGCTGTCCCTCGATGATGACGTGCGACGCGGCGTCGAGCTGCGGCTGTTTCCCGGGACACCCCGGGAGCTGCGGATGCTTTCCGTGCACCTGAAATCCGGCTGCGCGCGCGATGCGCTCGATTCGACCCGGCCGAGCTGCGCCGAACTTGCGCGCCAGGTGCCCGTGCTCGAGCGCTGGATCGACGAGCAGGCCAGGGACCATAGACCCTTCGCGGTGCTCGGGGATTTCAACCGCGACCTGCGCCGTGAACCCGCCGGGATCTCACTCTGGGGCCAGATCGATGACCTCGACCCACCCGCCGCGGACCTCGTCAATACCGCCGAGGGACAGACTTTTCAGAACTGCATGCCCCAGCAGACCTTCAGTGGTTACATCGACTACATCGTCCTGGGACGCCAGATGGCGCGCGGGCTGGTCGAAAACTCGTTCGGACGGGAGCTTTACCGACCGCGTGACGCCCTGCGGCGCAAGTTGTCAGATCATTGCCCGGTATTCATCAGGCTCCGGGTGGCAGACGCCACCGCCGCGCCGTCGTAAACCCCACACGTGAAATTTTTCGCGAACTCCATTAAGTTCAGTTACGTTCAAAAGACCCGTCTCGCAGGGCAATAATCCGGCCAGGAGAGCCTGATGAGCAAAACGACAACAGCGGGGATTCAATCGGTGGAGCGCAGATTGCATACCAGGCATCGTGCGCGGACCACGGTGTACATCACGACGCCAGCCGGTCGAAAGAAACTCTGTCGGGCGATCAATCTCTCCGCCACCGGTGTGTTCGTGGAGACCACGAACCTCGGTCTTCGCAAGGGTCAGCAGGTCGAGCTCGCGTTTGCGATCAATCTCGGCGCCGTCACCAAGCTGCATCGCCGCACCGCGGTGGTCGCGCACGTCTCGCGCGGTGGCACGGGCCTGATGATGGACGCGTACACCGCTCGCTGAGACCTTTCTCTTTCTTCGCTACTCGGACGCCGGTGCTTCACCGGCGTTTTCCGTTGTGGAGCGCAGCTCCTGGGAATATTCGACCGAGTAGCCCTTCTCTTCCAGCTTCGACAACCAACCTTTCGGATCCAGCACCATGTTCATGGGCAGGACCGCGAACGTGGACGTGTTCTCCGCCAGCGCCTTCTCGGCCGCGGCCATCCAATTGAGGTATGCCTCCTTGCCGGCCTCTGCAAGCAGAACCTCCTGTTGCTTCAACAGGTCGAGGCCGCGGCTCAACTCGTTCCCAGGTTCGACGGACTGACTCTGCATCGCGGCATTCAGCGCCGCCGTCGTGCAGTCTTCGGGAACCAGGTCGGGATCGCGATCGGCAGCCTGCGCGCGTAGCGCGTCCAGGTCGCCGGTGGCCCACGCATTGATTCTGGCCACATTGAGCTTGAGCAGCTCCGGCTCCTTCGCTTCGGCCCTTTCAATCTGGGCGAGATTTCGACCCACGCACTCGCCTTCCGCCAAGTCGAGATTCCTGGCGGCCTTCAGGATTGCGCGCGGCTTTTCGACTTTTACTTTTCGCTCCACGGCCGGCAGTTCGTGGATCCGGATCTTGTGTTTCCTCGCGGCCTTGCGGACCACTTCGTCCACCCACGTCATTCGCACCCTTTTCACCGAATGCTTCTTGCCGATGGCTGAGCGCAGCATCTCCTCGGCAACCATGGGGCGATATTTCTCGATGTCATCGTCGTCACCGATGTACTTCTGCTTGAGGCGCAGCCAGGTGGCGTAGTCGTCGGGACTGAGCACGTCTTTCAGCGTTGCGCCATTGGGATTCTTCGCCACCTTGAATGCCAGCGGCACGAGCGTCAGCGCCTGGAAGACGCTGATGTCGATATCGGCGCGTGGCCAGCCGGGATACAGGACTTCCTTCGATTCGGCGATACGCGCTTCCATTTCCTTCGTCCGCCAGGCGATGGTGTCGGGCACTTCGCCGATGGCGCCGAACACCCACATCACGTGGTCGCCGCGCGAGACCTTCCACAATCCCGGCCCGGGCTGCTCGCCGGTGACCAGTACCGTTTCCATGTCCTCCGGCTGCTGCGCGCGAGAAGTTAGGGAGGCGAGGAGACAAAAGGCGGCCAGTGCCGCGCCGGGCATTCTTGTCATTGTTGCGTGATCCCGGAGGAAGCCATCACGTCGGACAGCCCCGGGGCGGAAATGTTCCGCTAACTAGCCGGCTTGCGCGGCCGGCGGCGCGAGCAGCGAGTCCAGCGCGACCGGCGGCGACACCTCGAAGCTCTGCACGAAGTCCACGCCAAGCGCGGTCAGCCAGTTGCTGTGATCGCCGCCGAGCACGCGCTTGGCCACGGTCTGCAGTCCCATGACCTTGGCCGTCTGCACGAGACCGACCACGCGAGCCTGCGAGAGGCGATGCTCGAGCGCGTGCGTGGTGAGCTCCGCGTCGATCTTGATGAGCCGCACCGCCGGGTGCTCGAGGATGGGCATTCCGGCACCGACCACGTTGAAGTCGTCGATCGCGACCGGCACGCCGATGCGCGAGAACACATCGAGCGCCGGCACCACCTGGTTCGTGTGGGTCAGGCAGACGCGCTCGGAAAATTCCACGCCGATCAGGCCCGGCGGCAATTGCGCCTTCTGCAGGCAGCTCTCGACGAAATTGATGAAGTGCGGCTCGATGACGGCGGAATCCGAGAGGTTCACGGAGAACGCCGGCGGCTCGCGCTTCCAGACGCTGGGATTGCGGTGCAGCCAGCCGATGAGTTCCCCCACCACGCGCCGGTCGATCATCGACGCCAGGCCATGGTTGGCCGCCGTCTGCATCACCCGCTCGGGTGACTGTTCCTGGCCGTCGACCATGTGCCGCAGCAGCACTTCGAAGCGGCGGATGCCCTCGGCCTTGCGCAGCCGCACCAGCTGCTGCACGCGCAGCACCACTTCCTGTTCGCGGATCTGCGCGTACACGGCCTCGAGCGGCAGCGGCACGGGCGGCTTGGGTTTCTGCGGCTTCTGCTGCGGGATCGCGTGCAGGGTCTGCGCGACCTCGGAGGCAATGTCGGTGAGGATGGTCTGCACGGCGGGGGTGAGGAAGCGCGCCGCGGGATCCTCGTCTTCGGGCGGCGTGTCTTCGACCACCAGCAGGCATACGCCCTGCAGGGCGGAGTGCAGATCGCGCAGGGCCAGCATCACGGCCGTTCGTGAGCCCTCGCCACGCAGGAAACGCGACTCGCGCGCCGCGCCCAGCACGAACGCATCCAGGGCGTCGTTCAGGGCCTGGCGAAACTCGATGCCAAAGTCGGTGGAGGTGCAGTGGAGCACTTCGCCGCGGGCGTCGTACAACGCGAGGGCACGATAGCGCGCGTGCGGCAGCGCCTGCTCGAGGTTGGACACCCAGCCCGGCGCAACCTCAATGACCTGCTCGTTGAGCACAGACGCACGGATAGTGGTCTGGCCCGTATCTGACGATGCAGAGGGCAATGTAGAGGCGCGTGGGTCCATCCGCGCGGAGGGTTACAGAATCCCGTCGGATTCGACGTGATGCGCCTCGCGGTCCGCTCCAAGTGTTAAAAGGGCGACCCACCCTTTCACATATCGTCAAATTCGCTCACAATCGAGCACGATCAATCAGCGGGGGGACGCGATGGGCAACCGGATTTCTCGGCGGGCTTTCCTTTCCACCGGTGCCGCCAGCGGCGCCGCCCTGGCCATCGCCACACGGGCCGCCGCGCAACCTCCACCGGTGCCGATCGGGCCGAATCCAGCCACTGGCAACTGGGTGCGCTGGCTGGACGGAAAAGCCCCTGCCACCGCGCAAGGCGTGACCTGGGGGACGCCATGGCCGCGGGGCAAGCTCAATTCCGCCAGGAACTTCGCGTTGCGAAGCACCGCCGGGGCCGATCTGCCCCTGCAAAGCTGGCCGCTCGCCTTCTGGCCCGACGGCTCGCTCAAGTGGACCGCCCATGCGCTGGCACCGGGCCAGGCCAGCGGCGACGGTCCCTTCGAAGTCGTGGCGCAACGCAGCTCGGCGAAGTCTTCGAAAACGCTCACCGTCACCGAGGGCGCCGATTCCATCGAGATCGACACCGGCGTTTTGAAATGCCGCGTGAACCGCGCTGGTTCGAACATCGTCGCCGTACTGGTGCGCGACGACCGCGAGGTACTGCGCGACGGAAAACTCGTGCTGTCGCGCCAGGACCGCGCGGCCGGCAGCGATGCGGCGGTGGTCAAACAGGAAAGCTTCGAGAGCGCCATCGAAAAAGTGACGCTCGAACAGCGCGGGCCGGTGCGCGCCGTCGTCAAGGTCGAAGGCAAACATGCGGGCGGCGCGCGCGCCTGGCTGCCTTTCACGCTGCGGCTGTATTTCTACGCCGGCAGTGACGCGGTGCGCGTGCTGCACACCATCGTCTTCGACGGCGACGAGAACCAGGACTTCATCAAGGGCATCGGCCTGCGCTTCACGGTGCCCGTGAACGCCGAGCTCTACGACCGTCACGTACGTTTCGTCGGCGATGACGACGGCGTGTTCGGCGAGGCCGTGCGCGGTCTCACGGGGCTGCGGCGCGACGCCGGCGCCGAAGCGCGCAAGGCGCAGGTGGAAGGCCTGGCCGTGACGGCGCTCGCTCCGGCGGTGGCGAACCTGCAGCAGTACATACCCGCGTTCGGCGACTGGACGCTGCTGCAGCCCAATGCCGACTCTTTCACCATCCGCAAACGCACGGCCGACGGGCATGCATGGTTGGACAGCGGCCGCGGTTCACGCGCCAGCGGTCTCGGCTATTTCGGCGGACCGCGGGGCGGCGTTGCGTTCGGCATCCGCAATTTCTGGCAGAGCCATCCCGCGCAGATCGACATCCGCGCCGCGCAGGCCGATGCCGCCACGGTGACGCTCTGGGTGTGGGCGCCCGACGCCACCGCGATGGACCTGCGCTTCTATCACGACGGTCTCGGCCAGGACACGTACGAGAAGCAATACAAGGGCGGCCTCGACATCACCTACGAGGACTTCGAGCCCGGCTTCGGCACGCCGATGGGCGTGGCGCGCACCAGCGAGCTCATGTTGTGGGGATTGGCGGCGACACCGCCGCGCACGCGCCTCGCCGAATTGGCCCAGGCGCTGCGCTCACCCGCCGTCATGGTGCCGACGCCTCAAACTACCGTGGAGTCCGGCGTCTATGGGCATGGACTGTCCCTGCCCTCGCAGACCGCGCCCGAACATGCGGCGCTCGAGAAGCAGCTCGACTGGATGTTCGACTTCTACCGCGGCCAGCAGGATCAGCGTGGCTGGTACGGCTATTGGAACTACGGCGATGTGATGCACACCTACGACTTCGATCGCCACACCTGGCGCTACGACGTCGGCGGTTTCGCCTGGGACAACTCCGAGCTGGCCACCGACGTCTGGTTGTGGATGTACTTCCTGCGCTCCGGCCGCGCCGATGCGTTCCGCTTCGCCGAGGCCATGACTCGCCACACCGGCGAGGTGGACGTGCATCACCTCGGGCGCTTCGCGCCGCTGGGCTCGCGCCACAACGTCATGCACTGGGGCTGCTCGGCCAAAC
>Ga0268266_10005112_pt1 | contig 12360 bp, 12 predicted proteins | sample KBSS13metaG_FD_190356 | JGI IMG/M metagenome (GOLD analysis project Ga0268266, IMG submission 190356) | Switchgrass rhizosphere microbial communities from Kellogg Biological Station, Michigan, USA - KBS S1-3 metaG (SPAdes) (version 2) | ecosystem: Host-associated > Plants > Roots > Rhizosphere...
ACTCGGCACGCACACCCGCGACAAGCAGGAGCGCACCGGCCGCGAGGATGGCCAGCAGCCGGTGGTGCACCCGAATCTGCGGGTTACGGAACGCCGTTGATACCGGGGTGCTGGCCTGGCGGAACATTGGGCGCCGGGGTCGCCTGAACGGGCGGCGTGAAGAGGTTCCCGCCGGTTGGGTTGATGCTCTTCTCCGTCGGTGCTGCAGACGGCACGGTGGTCGTCGTCGTTGTGGTGGTGGTCGTCGTGGTTTCTGGTGCCTTTTCTTCCTTGGCACATGCGGCGGTCATCGCGCCCATCGCGATGATCGCGGAGACGCCAGCAACGGCCGCGACGCGACGACCCAAGAGATGTGAATCCATTGTGCAGTCCTATCTATGTCGTAGCTGGCTCTAGTTGTTGCGATGAACGCCGGGAGGCGCTGTCGGTGCCGGGGGCGCGTAGACCGGCGGCGTGAACAGGTTGCCCCCTGTCGGGTTGATGCTCTTCTCCGTGGGTGCCGCCGGTGGCGGAGCCGCGGAGGTCGTGGTCGGCGTGGTGGTGGTCGTTGTTGTCGACGTCTCGGGCGCTTTCTGCTCTTCCTTTGCGCACGATGCCGTTACGCCGACCATTACGACGATCGCCGCACCTCCGGCAACAGCAGCAACACGACGAACCAGGCGTAATGACTCCATGTTGGTTCCTAACTATTGGCCTCGCGACTAGCTGATTTTTGACCAACGGTAACCACGAGGAATCGCTGTAGCCCAGCCGCGATCATGACACAGTTAACTTCGCTCTGGCTGAAATCGCGGAAAATTGACGTCACTCGTCATTCCTTGCCCCCGCAAACACGGGACAGACCGAACACCACAAATGTGCGAAAACGGTCGAGTTGCCGTCCGGAAATTTTCCTTCAAGATGGCAACTCAGCCGAACGAAAAGGCGTACAGCTTTAGGGGAGTCAACCCACAAGCCGGCCACAGGGAGCGAGATGAACACACTGCGCAAAGCACTAGCCATCGTCTGCATCACCCCACTCGCAGCCTTTGGCGTCGCGGCGTGCGGCGGTAACAAAGGCGGTGGCGGTGGGGGCGGTGGCGGCGGCGATATCAACGTCGCGCTGACGTCTTTCCCCGACTACGTCGACCCGCAACTCTCCTACACGGTCGAGGGTTGGGAGGTGCTCTGGAACGTCTACACCCCGCTACTGACGTACAAGCATGCCAAGGGCAAGGAAGGCACCCAGGTGGTGCCCGCGCTGGCCGAGAAGATGCCCGACATCTCGCCCGACGGCAAGACCTACAAACTCAAGCTGCGGCCGAACATGAAGTACTCGGACGGAACACCCATCAAGGCATCCGATTTCACGTACGGCATCCAGCGGCTGTTCAAAGCCGACTCCGGCGGCTCGGTGTTCTACAAGGTCATCGTCGGCGCCGCGGACTACGCGGACGGCAAGGCGAACACGATCACCGGCATCAAGACCGACGACAACACCGGTGATATCACCATCGAGCTGACCGAGCCGAATGGCACGTTCGAAAATGTGCTCGGGTTGATGTTCGCCGCGCCGGTGCCGCCGACCACCCCGCTGGACAAGGACGCCACCAACACCCCGCCGCCCTCCAGCGGCCCGTTCATGATCAGCAAGGTGGAGGCGCCCCGCACCATGACGTTGGAGCGCAACCCGAATTTCAAGACGGTCAAGGACGCCGGCGCCACCGACGTAGCCGACGCCAACGTCGACAAAATCACCATCACGGAGAACAAGAACAACAGCGCCCAGGTCACCGACATCGAGCAGAACAAGGTCGACTTCATGGTTGACCCGCCTGCGTCGGACCGGCTGCAAGAGGTGAAGACCCGCTACGGCAATCGGTTCCGCATGGAGGACTCGATCAACACCTACTACTTCTTCATGAACACCCAGAAGCCGCCGTTCAACGATCTCAAGGTGCGCCAGGCGATCAACTATGCGGTCGATCCCGAGGCGCTGAACCGGATCTTCGGCGGCCGGATGCATCCCACCCAGCAGATCCTGCCGCCAGGTATGCCGGGCTACTCCGAGTACAAGCTCTATCCCGGCCCCGACATGAACAAGGCCAAACAGCTTATCGCAGAAGCGAATCCAGCGGACCGCGACATCACCGTGTGGACCGACGACGAACCGGACCGCAAGCGGATCGGCGAGTACTACCACGACTTGCTGACCCAACTCGGCTTCAATGCGACGCTCAAAGTGATCGCGGGCGACGTCTACTGGACAACGATCGGCAACCAGTCGACACCCGACGTGGATACCGGATTCGCGGACTGGTTCCAGGACTTCCCGCACCCGGATGACTTCTTCCGTCCGTTACTGAACGGCAAGAACATCCTGCCGACCAACGGCAACAACTATTCACGCGTCGACATCCCCGCCAACAACGCCAAACAGGACGAGTTGCTGACGAAGCTGATCGGCGACGGCGGCGTCGAAGAGCAGTACGCGGCCCTTGACAAGGCATACATGGAGCAAGCGGTGTGGGCACCGTACGGGAACGAGCAGTACACGACGTTCCTGTCCGAACGCATGGACTTCGACACGTCCTATCACCATCTGCTGTTCAATCAGGACTACACGTCGTTCAAGATCAAGTAGCGGCGCGATGGTCGCCACCGTCGGCGAAATGGAGGCCCCAGGAGAGCCGCCACTTCCCGCTGGAGTACCCAAATCGCAGATCCAGGGCCGCAGTCCGTGGTACCTGGCATGGCTTCGGTTGCGTCGCAACAAGGTCGCGCTGTTCTGCGCCGGTGTGTTCGTGCTCATCGTGCTGTTCTGCCTCGCAGCGCCGCTGTGGGCTGAACACGTCGCACACACCGGGCCGAACGAGAACCACATCACCGAGAAGGTGCTAATCGACGGGCAACCGACGAATGTGGTTGGGCCAGACGGCACCCCGATCGGGCCCGGGCTGCATGGCCAGTACCTGCTCGGCGCGGACCAGAACGGTCGCGACGTGATGGTGCGGCTGATGTACGGCGGACGCACGTCGATCTACATCGGCCTTGCCGCCGCCGCGGTCACGACGGTGCTGTCCGTCATCGTCGCCCTGCTTGCCGGCTACTACCGCGGCTGGATCGACTCCGTGCTGTCGCGGATCATGGACGTGATCTGGGCTTTCCCAGTGCTGCTGCTGGGCATCGCGCTGGGTACCGCGCTGGCCGTCGGCGGTCTCAAGATCGGACCCCTCGCGATCGCGGGTGACTCGATCTGGATTCCGATCATGATCATCGGCTTCGTGTACGTGCCCTATATGGCACGGCCGATCAGGGGCGAAATCCTGGCGCTGCGAGAAAAGGAGTTCATCGAAGCCGCCGTCGCGCAGGGCAAGGGGCCGTTGCGGATCATGTTCTCCGAGCTGTTGCCCAACATCATCTCCACGATCATCGTGTTCTTCACGCTGAACATCGCCAACAACATGCTCCTCGAGTCGGCGCTGTCGTTCCTCGGCGCAGGTGTGCGCCCGCCCAACGCATCGTGGGGCACGATGATCGCCGACGGTTACGAAATGATTTACACAGCACCACATCTGACAATCGTTCCGGGCCTGATGATCATCGCAACGGTGCTGTCCTTGAACGTGTTCGGTGACGGCCTGCGCGACGCACTCGACCCCCGCGCGAAGATCCGGCTGGAGCACTGAGCCCATGGCGAAACGAGCATTCTGATGGGCAGATTCATCGTCAGGCGTCTTCTCGGCATGATCGCAGTGTTGTTCGCGATCTCGGTGATCGTGTTCCTGATCTTCAACGTCATCCCGAACTCCGACCCCGCAGCGCGGATCGCCGGCAAGAACGCCGACCCTGCGCTGATCGCCAGGGTCAGTGCGGATCTCGGTCTCGATAAGCCGCTTCCGATTCAGTACCTGACGATGATGAAGCAAATCTTCACCGGCCAACTCATGTCATATGCGAAAGACCGCAACGTCGTGCAGCAGATCTGGGACGGGGTGCCCGCCACGTTCTCGTTGTGCATCGGGTGATCTGGATGGCACTGGCGGTGCTGTTCGGGTACATGAGCGCCATCCACGCCGGGAAGTTCACCGACCGCGCGCTGACAATCCTTTCGCTGGTGGGCATTTCAATGCCGGTGTTCTGGCTGGCGGCGATCCTGCTGTACTTCCTCACGTTCAAGATCCAACTCTTCCCGACAGGAAGCTACGTGCCGCTGACGGAGGATCCGGTGGGTTGGGCGTCCCACCTGATCCTGCCGTGGTTCACGCTCGCCGTGCTCTTCGTGGGGTTCTACAGCCGAATGTTGCGCTCCAACATGCTCGACGCGATGAACGAGGACTACGTGCGAACCGCGCGGGCCAAGGGACTCTCCGAACGTCAGGTGCGCATCCGCCACGTGCTTCGCAACTCGATGATTCCGATCGTCACACTGTTCGGTCTGGACTTCGGGCAGGTGGTCGGGGGCGGCGCCATCCTCACCGAAACGGTGTACAACCTCAACGGGGTTGGCCTGTATGCGGGGGAGGCGATCCGCAGCCTCGACCTACCTCCGCTGATCGGCGTCACACTGTTCGGTGCGTTCTTCATCGTGCTGTTCAATACGATCGTCGACTTCGCTTATGCGGTGCTGGATCCGCGGATCCGGCTTGGTGAGGCGGCACCGGCATGACCGAAGCGATCCTCAAGGTCGACGACCTCAAAGTCAGCTTCGCCACCGAGGACGGTGTAGTGCAGGCGGTCGGTGGCGTCTCGTTCGAGCTGCGCGCCGGCGAGGTGCTGGCCATCGTCGGCGAGTCCGGATCAGGTAAAAGCGTTACAGCGCAAACGATTACGGGGCTAACTCGCGCCTCCAATGCCAGGATCACCGGGTCGGTCACCTACCGCGATCGGGAGCTCAACGGGCTCGAGGACGACCAGCTGCGCGACGTCCGCGGCGAGCAGATCGCGATGGTGTTCCAAGACCCGATGTCCTCGCTGAACCCCGTTTACCGGGTCGGGGATCAGATCACCGAGATGATCCGGGCGCATCGCGACGTGTCGAAACACGAAGCGGCCGACCGGGCCGTGGAACTGCTTCGGTCGGTGGGCATCCCGAACCCCGAACGGCGCGTGCGACATTATCCGCACGAGTTCTCCGGCGGCATGCGCCAGCGCGTGATGATCGCGATGGCGCTCGCGCTCGAACCGGACGTGCTTATCGCCGACGAGCCGACCACCGCCCTTGACGTCACGGTGCAGGCCCAGATCCTGCGTCTGCTCGACGATCTCAACCGCGAACGCGACCTCGCCATCATCCTGATCACCCACGACCTCGGGGTGGTGGCCGAGATCGCCGATCGGGTGCTGGTCATGTACGCGGGCCAGATCGTGGAGAACGCCACGCTCGACGAGACGTTCTACGACCCCCAGCATCCCTACACGTGGGGTCTGCTCGGGTCGCTGATGCGGCTCGACCAAACGCGCGGCGCTCGACTTGCGCAGATCCCCGGACAGCCACCGTCGCTGCTGGCGCCGCCGCAAGGCTGCCGGTTCGCTCCCCGCTGCTCGCACAGGTTCGACAAGTGCGACGAGCCGCCACCATTGGAGGCCCGCGTCGGCGGCGACCACCTCGACCGGTGCTGGCTCGACCCCGAGGAGAAGAAAACCCGTCGGGCGCAGGTGATTTCGTGAGCAAGGGCGATCCGCTGCTGGAGGTCACCGACCTCGTCAAACACTTCCCGATCAAATCCGGGGTGATCATCGACCGCGAAGTCGCCAGGGTACGCGCCGTCGACGGCGTCAGCCTCACCTTGCACGAAGGCGAAACACTGGGCCTCGTCGGTGAATCCGGTTGTGGCAAATCGACGCTGTGCCGCGCGATCTTGCAACTGACGCAGCCGTCGTCAGGATCGGTCAAGTTCCTCGGCGAGGAGTTGGTTGGTCGCTCGCACCGCGACCTTCGCCCGCTGCGGCGACAGATGCAGATGATCTTTCAGGACCCGTTCGCGTCGCTGAACCCACGCAAGCGCGTCGGCCAGATCATCGGCGATCCGCTACAGCTGCACGGACTGGCCAGCGGCGCCGAGTTGAAGCGCCGGGTTCAGGAGCTACTGGACCGGGTGGGATTGTCCCCCGAGCACTACAACCGCTATCCGCACGAGTTCTCCGGCGGGCAGCGCCAGCGCATCGGTATCGCAAGGGCGCTGGCCCTGCATCCGAAGTTCATCGTCGCCGACGAACCCGTTTCGGCACTCGACGTTTCGGTGCAGGCGCAGATCATCAACCTGCTCAAGGAACTTCAGGACGAGTTCGGCCTCTCCTATCTGTTCGTGGCCCACGACCTCGGGGTGGTGCGCCACGTGTCCGACCGGGTCGCGGTGATGTACCTCGGCAAGGTGGTCGAGAACTCGGACACCGAAGACCTGTTCCGCAAGCCGATTCATCCGTATACGAACGCGCTGCTGTCCGCGGTGCCGATCCCCGATCCGAAACGCAACGCCGCCCGCGAACGACTCGTGCTGCAGGGCGACGTGCCGAGCCCCATCGACCCACCGCCGGGTTGCAGCTTCCACACCCGATGCCCGTGGGCCACCGAGGTGTGCACGACGGACGAGCCCGCCTTGCTCGAGCACGCAGCCGCACACGTGGCCGCCTGTCACCACCCGCGCAACGTCGAGCACGCCGCCGTCTAGGGCACCTGCTGAGGCTGCGGGTACTCGTACTGCGGGGCCTGCGGAGCCGGATTGTTCGGCACCTGAATCGGGATCGGCACCGGAACGAACGGCACGTTGATGTACGTCGTCGTCATCGGCGGTGTCGTCGTGGTCGTAGTCGTCGTGGTGGTTGTCGTCGGCGTCGTCGTGGTCGTCGTTGTCGTCGTGGTGGTGGTTGTGGTCGTCGTGGTGGTGGGCTCGGTGGTCGTCGTCGTCACGACATGCGTCGTCGTCGGCGGGGGAACGTACGTCGTCACAGGTGGCGGTGGGGGCGCCTCGCTGGTGACGGTGACCGTCTCGACAGGGGCCGGAGCCGCAGGCGGCGGTTCAGCGCTTGTCAGTGGCGGCGGCGGGGCGGAGGTGGCGGGCTTGGCCGGCTCGGTCGCCTTGGTGCTGCCGCTGGCACTCGTGAGCGCGATCGCGACGCCGCCGACAGCAACCACGGCGACCACCGCCGCAATACCGAATATCAACTGCGGCAGCCGATTCCACGTCGAATGTGGCTCCTCGATCGGCTCGGTCGGCGGGACGTACTGCACCTGCGGGCGGGCCGACGTCACATCGGTCTGGTAGATGTCGCCGGTGTAGGGCACGACATCGTCGGTGTCGTCGTCCTGCGACCAGGCGAGCGCACGGAACGTCGCGGAATCCGGCGAGCTGACGGGATCGACGACCGGGACCGGCGGCAGCGGCGCCATCCCGGTTGGCGCCTCGGCCTCGACACCGTAAGCGGCGTACAAGGCTGCCCCCACGGCCGCGTCAAGCGCCGGCTGAGGCGTCGTCACCACCGGCGCCTGCGAGTGCCCGGAGAGCTGCGCAGTGATCAGCGGAATGCTGGCACCACCGCCGATGGTGACCACCGCAGAGACATTCGACCAGCTGATCCTGTTGCGTTCCAAGGCTTTTTCCAGAGCGACGAGCACACCGCTCAGTGGTTGCGCGATCAGGTTTTCGAGATCGGCGCGCGTGACCCGGATTGCCGAACGGTAGCCGGGCAGCTCGGCCATCAGCTCGGTGGTGGTCTCCGCAGAGAGCCGCTCCTTGGCGTTGCGGCACTCTTCGCGCAGCCTGGTCAGTGAACCGACCGCGGCGGTACCGGCAGGGTCGACACCACCGGCGTCGGCGATGTTCTGCAGCACGTGGTTCAGCAGGGCCTGGTCGATCAGGTCGCCGGAGAACTCGGTGTAGCGGGCGGTGTCCTCCATCGGCTCGAAGCCCGCTGCGGCATCGGCGAGCGTGATGCTGGTGCCGCCGCCGCCGAAGTCCAGCAGTGCGACCACACCGTGCGGGGTCAAGCCGGGGCTGGCGTGCAGCGCGGTCAGTGAGGCGACGGCATCGGAGACCAGCCGGACCGGCGTGCCGTTGGGTGCCAGGCTCGGCTTGGCGCGCATCGCGTTGCGCAGCGCCCACAGGGTCGATGTGCCCCAATGCGCGGGGACGGCGATCGCGGTCTGCGGCGACGGCTGGCCACCACTGGCGTAGACCATCGCCTCGAGCGCGTCGGCGAGCAGTTTGTCGGCGAGATGCGACGACCCGTCGGGGGCCACCAGCGGAACCGGGTCGCCGACCCGCTCGACGAATCCGCTCAGCATGACGCCGTCGGTGTGCGCGGAAGGCACACCGACGTCAGGCGCGGCGTGGCCATGAAGGGTCAACACCGAGCGCCGGATCAGCGGTTGATTGCCGACTCGCGCCGCGACCAGGTTGGTCGTCCCGATCGACAACCCCAACGGGTCGCTCATAACGGAGCTCACGATAGCGGGCCGAGGAGACCAATTCCGTTAGACACTCCGCTTTTTGGGCGCCATTGCCAGCGGGTTTGACTCAACCACATAGCTGGGACACAGATTTCGATGTTGCGGCCAGGGTTTCGTCCGTGCCGGCCTGGGTACAGCGAAGGCCATGACTTCACTGTGGCTCGCCGACCGAATCGACCGGCCGCTACCGCCAAGTCCGCTGGCCGAGGCCAATGGGTCGGCAGACGTCGCGGTGGTCGGCGCCGGCCTGACCGGGTTGATCACCGCCGTGTTGCTGGCCCGGGCGGGCAAGGACGTTCTCGTGCTGGAAGCGCACTCTGCGGGGGCCGGGGCGACGGGCAACACGACCGCGAAGATCAGCCTGCTGCAGGGCACCAAGATGTCGAAAATCGTCGGCAAGCACGGAGCACAGACCGCCCAGCAGTACGTCCAGGGCAATCTCGAAGGCCAGGAGTGGTTGATCCAGCACTGCGAAGCACACGGCATTTCGGTGCAGCGGGAGGACGCGTACACGTACGCACAGTCCGACAAGGGTGTTGCGGCCGCCCGCGCCGAACTGGAGGCGTGTGAGGCCGCAGGCCTGGCCGTCGAATGGGTGGATGACGCCGACGTGCCATTCCCCTATCACGGCGGAGTGCGACTGGCCGATCAGGCGCAGTTCGATCCGATGCCCTTGCTGGACAGTTTGATTGTCGAGCTCGACGAGCGTGGCGGTCGATTGGCACAAGGCGTTCGCGTGCAAAGTGTTTCGGGCAAGGGCGATGGGCTGGCCCTACAGGTGCGCACCACCCACGGCGACGAGTTCGACGTCCAGGCTTCGCAATGCGTCCTGGCAACCGGCATTCCGATCCTCGATCGCGGTGGCTTCTTCGCAAGGCTCAAGCCGAGCCGGTCTTACTGCATGGCGTACAAGGTGCCCGGCAACATCACCCGCGGCATGTACCTCTCGGCCGACTCACCAACTCGCTCAGTGCGTTACGCGCCGACAGCCGACGGTGATCGGCTGCTGGTCGGCGGGGCAGGTCACCCGGTTGGCCGCGAGAAGAGCCCGGCGTGCTCGGTTCAGGAGCTGGACTCGTGGGCCAAGGTGCATTACCCGGGTGCGATGCAGACCCATTACTGGTCGGCGCAGGACTACACGCCTGCCGACGAGTTACCCTATGTCGGCCCGATTCTGCCCGGCAACGAGAAGATCTTCGTCGCAACGGGTTTCGACAAGTGGGGCATGACGAACGGCACCGCTGCGGCGCTGGCGTTGTCGAGTCGGATCCTCGGTGGCCGGATGGATTGGGCGAACGCCTTCGCCAGCTGGAGCCCGCACGAGCTGTCGGGCATCCCGAAGGCGTTGCAGGCCAACCTCGAAGTCGGCTTCAACTTGGCCAAGGGGTGGATCACGCCGGTGACGCGGATCGGCAATCGCACACCGGAAAGCGGTGGTGTGGTCAGCGGTCCGCCGTGGGACCTGGAGGCCCGCAGCGTCGTCGATGGTGTCGAGCACAGGGTGTCACCGGTCTGCCCGCACCTCGGCGGGATCGTCAACTGGAACGACGCCGACGAGTCGTGGGAGTGCCCGTTGCACGGCTCGCGGTTCGCACCCGACGGCACGCTGCTCGAAGGCCCGGCGACGCGAGGCCTGACCGCGGCGCAGTAGCCTGTCGCCCATGGGCGACATCGACGAGATCCAGCAAGTCAAATACCGGTACCTTCGTGCCCTCGACACCAAGCACTGGGACGACTTCGCCGACACGCTGACCGAAGACATCATCGGTGATTACGACGCGTCGATCGGCGAGTCACACCACTTCACCGACAGGGACTCCCTAGTCGAGTTCATGCGCACGTCGATGCCTGCGAACATCATCACCGAGCACCGTGTCACCCATCCCGAGATCACCGTCGACGGCGACGAAGCTTCAGGCACCTGGTATCTCCAGGACCGCGTGATCGTGCCCGATTTCAATTTCATGTTGATGGGCGCCGCGTTCTACCACGACCAGTACCGTAAAACCGTCGACGGCTGGAAGATCAGCAAGACCGGCTACGACCGCACCTACGACGCGACCTTCTCGACTGAGAACCTCAACTTCAACTTGAAAACCGGTCGCGCCCTTAATATTTGACCGCTATTTGGTGATCGCGATCAGCGCACCCGGCTGCAGCCAGCGCATGATCTCCACCAAGGTGCCATCGTCGATCGCCACACATCCCGCGGTGGGGCCGCCGTCGGTGGTATGAAGGAAGAACGCGCCGCCGTTGCCAGGCACCCTGGCCTTGTTGACGCCCATCACGACGGCGTGTGCGTACTGCGGGATGTCGAGGTTCTCGGTGCCGCTGTCGGGTGACGTGTCGAAGGGGCACTGCGCCTTATTGCAGACCTGCATGGTGTTGTAGGTCGGGCTCTTCATATCGCCGTCCCACCAATGGTCCTTGCCGACTTGGACGTACTGCAGGCCCCCGCCGGGGTTCGGTGCGGTGCCGAACGCGAAGTCGAGGGTGTAGATGCCAAGGGGAGTGGCCATGTTGCCGTCGTGGGTCTCGGCGGCTAAGCCGTTGGCGCCGACATGGGCGGGGATACCGGCGCGGACGGCTTCCCATCCCGCCGGGCCACGTTGGAAGATGTCCATCTTCGCCGACGAACCACCCGCTCCCACAACGGAAACGACCTGGGTGGCATTGCCGACTTGCGGAGCGAACCACGGTGTGAAGTCAGCGTTCGCAACGGGCGCCGCGGTCAGATAGACGGCTGCAGCGCACAGCACAGCGAGCAGTCGGCGCACGCATTCATCGTCAGTGGTGCCACAGCCAGGGTCAAGTAAAGGTTCAGACACGATTGAGGATCGCCGGATCTGGCTACCTTGTCCTCATGGAATTGCTGCCCTTGCGAGGGCGCCGACGCGGTATTCGGCAAATCGGCGAGGGCCTTGGCACCCTGGACCGCGAGGTCTTCGAGGCCATCGCGGAGTCGCCAAGCCCACTGTTGGACGCCACGATGCCGCGGCTGACCAGGGCCGCGGACCACTCGAAGCTCTGGCTGGCGCTCGCTGGCTTGATCGGCGCGCTCGGGGGTGCATCGGCAAAACGGGGCGCTGCGCGTGGGGTGGCTTCCCTAGCGGTGACCAGCTTTGTCACCAATCAGGTGGCCAAGCGGGTGTGGCGCAGGCCGAGGCCGAATCGTCTCGCGGTGCCGTTGGCACGCCGGGGTCGCCGCGCTCCGACGTCGAACTCGCTGCCCTCGGGCCACTCGGCGAGTGCGGCGGCGTTCGCGGTCGGTGTCGGCCTGGAGAGCCCCGCGCTGGGCCTTGGCCTGGCGTTGCTCGCCGGCTTGGTGGGGCTGTCGCGGGTGGCGACAGGCGCGCACTATCCGGGCGATGTGTTCGCGGGCTTCGGCATCGGTGCCGGCATCGCAGTGCTCGGCGGTCGAGTGGTGCCGCCGGTTGCGGTGGCGAAGGTTCCTCTCGCGGATCCGCTGCGCGTGGAGACTCCCGAACGGCCAGACGGCGCCGGCGTGGTGTTGGTGGTGAACCCGGCGTCGGGTGGCGGAACTGGAGCACGTGTGATCGACGAGGTGCGAGAGGCGTTGCCGCAGACCGAAATTGTCGAACTCGGCGAGGACGACGACGTCGAAGAGGTGTTGAGCAAGGCTGCCGGACGGGCCGAAGTGCTCGCGGTCGCTGGCGGTGACGGCACGGTGTCGTGCGCAGCCGGTGTGGCGACGGAGGCGGGCGTACCGCTGGCGGTGTTCCCCGGTGGCACGTTCAATCATTTCGCGAAGGACATCGGCTGCGACACCGTCGCGAAGACAGTGGACGCCATCCGGCGGGGCAGCGTCGGCTGCGTCGATATGGTGTGCCTCAACGAGGGCCGGATGGTGATCAACACCGCGAGCATCGGTGCGTACCCGACGTTCGTGCAGACGCGCGAGCGCCTCGAGC
>Ga0268266_10005114_pt1 | contig 12359 bp, 9 predicted proteins | sample KBSS13metaG_FD_190356 | JGI IMG/M metagenome (GOLD analysis project Ga0268266, IMG submission 190356) | Switchgrass rhizosphere microbial communities from Kellogg Biological Station, Michigan, USA - KBS S1-3 metaG (SPAdes) (version 2) | ecosystem: Host-associated > Plants > Roots > Rhizosphere >...
CGCGACCTGCTCCTCCGCCTCGTCGCCCTGCTTGAGCTGGCCGAGGAAGTGCTTGGCATCGACCACGGTGACGATCGCGTCGAGCCGGGTGCGGGCCTTCACGTCGTCGTCGGTGAAGAAGGTCTGTGCGACGGGGCCGGGATCGGCGAGGCCGGTGGTCTCGACCAGGATGCCGTCGAACTTCTCCTTGCGCTTCATCAGCCCTTCGATGATGCGGATCAGATCGCCGCGCACGGTGCAGCAGATGCAGCCGTTGTTCATCTCGAACACTTCCTCGTCGGCATTGACCACGAGGTCGTTGTCGACGCCGAGCTCGCCGAACTCGTTGACGATCACGGCGTATTTCTTGCCGTGCTGCTCGCTCAATATCCGGTTGAGCAACGTGGTCTTGCCGGCGCCGAGATAGCCGGTCAGCACCGTCACGGGAACTTGTGCCTGAGCCATGGAAACCCTCGAAATTTGGCCCCTGAGATAGGAGCTTCGCCGGGGGTGCGCAACTGCAGTTGCGCCGCCCGGTGCTTCGGTCCCGGCCGAACTGTTTCCGGTCCGCGACGTGATAGGACGGACCATGTCCCGGATGTTCTATGGTTGGCGGATCGTCGCGGTCTGTCTGGTGGCGTCGGTCTTCGCCAATGCGCTCGGCCTGTTTGGCGCCGGTGTCTATCTGCATGCCCTGGTCGAACGGAACGGTTGGCCCACGGGCCTCGTCTCGGGTGCGATCACGCTTTTCTACGTGGTGAGTGCGCTGCTGCTGATTCCCGTCGGCGGAGTCCTCGGCCGTTTCGGGCCGCAGCCGGTCTTTGCGCTTGGCACATCGGCCCTGGCCGGCGGCGTCGCCGCGATCGGCCATGTCGTGGCGCCATGGCAGACCTACGCAGCCTTCCTGGTCATGGGCGTGGGCTGGGCTTGCCTGTCGATGACCGCGGTGGCGACGACGCTCGCGCCGTGGTTCGAGCGGCACCAGGGCCGCGCCGTGTCGATCGCCTCGCTGGGCGCCAGCGTCGGTGGCCTGGCCGGCGTGCCGGTCCTGCTGCTCGGCATCGACCGGTTGGGCTTCGCCGCGACGACGACGCTCGGCGCGGCGAGCGCCGTGCTGGTGATGCTGCCGCTCGCCGTCGTCGTGCTGAAACGCCGGCCCCAGGATATCGGCCTGCTGCCCGATGGCGCTGCCGCTGTGTCCTCGACTGCCGGCCCGCGGGCGGCGACATGGACGCGGCGCGACGCGTTGCGCACCGCGGCATTGCGCAGCGTGATGGCGGGCTTCGGCATCGGCATGATGGTGCAGGTCGGCTTCGTCACCCATCAGGTGGCCTTGCTGCTGCCCGCGCTCGGCGCGGCCGGCACGTCGATCGCGGTATCGGCAACGGCGATCGCCGCCCTCGTGAGCCGCCTCGTGCTCGCGCGCTTCGCCGACCGGATGAGCGCGCGGACGACGGCCGCGGCGATGATGATCGTCGCGGCAGGCGCGCTGGCCGCGATGGCGATCTGGCCCGTGCCGGCGATGTTCGTCGCCGGCAGCCTGCTGATGGGCCTGAGGATCGGCAACGTCACGACGCTGGCGCCGATCATCGTGCGGCGCGAATTCGGCGCGGCGTCGTTCGGCGCCGTCTACGGCATCGCCTCCTGCGTCATCCAGCTCGCAACGGCGCTCGGCCCGAGTTTCTACGGCCTGCTGCACGATGCCTTCGGCAGCTACCGGGCGCCGCTCCTGCTGGCCGCGACGGCCGACGTCGGCGCGGCTCTCATCATCCTCGCCGGCAAGGCTAAGGCCGTTCGCCCCTGATCAGCTTCGGCAGGTCGCCGCCCAGCCCCATGGCGTGGCGGAGGAAGAACCTGCGCAGCGGCGGTACGCGATTGACGGCGGCCAGCCCGGCCTCGCGCACCAGGCGCAGCGGCGTGATGTCATTGGAGAACAGCCGGTTCAGCAGGTCGGTCGCGGCGACCATGGTGAAATTGTCGGTCCGCCGCCAGCGCGCATAGCGCTCGAGCGTGTCGGCGGCGCCGATGTCGAGGCCGAGCCGCCTGGCATCGACCAGCACCTCGACCAGAGCCGCGATGTCGCGCACGCCGAGATTGTAGCCCTGGCCCGCGATCGGATGGATGCCGTGCGCGGCGTCGCCGACCAGCACCATGCGCTCGTCGATATAGCGCTCGGCATGGACCAGCCCGAGGGGATGCGACCAGCGCGGGCCGACCGGTTCGACCTGCCCGAGGAAATCGCCGAAGCGGCGCGCGAACTCGGCATTGAAGCGCGGGGCATCGAGCTCGAGCAGGCGCTTGGCGATCGACGCGCGTTCGGTCCAGACGATCGACGAGCGATGCTCGCCCGCCTCGGTGTCCTGCATCGGCAGGATGGCGAACGGCCCGCCCGGCAGGAATTTCTCCTGCGCGACGCCGTGATGCGGCCGTTCATGGTGGGCCACCAGCACGATCGCGATCTGGTCGTACGACCAGGCGCGGGCGCCGATGCCGGCGTCCTCACGCATCGTGCCGAAGCGGCCTTCGGCCGAGGCGACGAGGCGCGCGGCGAGCCGCCGTCCGCTCTTCAGCGCGATCTCGACCTTGTCCGCGGTGCGATCGGTGTCGAGTGCCTCATCGGGTGCCACCAGTTCGACCTTGGGACAGGCCTGGAGACGCCGCAGCATCGCGGCGCGCAGGAAGCGGTTCTCGACGATCCAGCCCATCGGCGCGGCGCCGTCTTCGCTCTCGCCAGCCTCGCGATGATCGAAATGGAGAAAGAGGGGGCTGGTGCGGCCGTCGTGCCCGGCATCGGAGATGCGGATGTCGAGGATCGGCTCGGCGCGGCTTTCGAGCTCGTCCCAGACACCGATCGCCTTGAAGAGTCGCTGGCTGGTGTAGGCGATCGCCGTCGTCCGGCCGTCGAAGCCGGCCGCGGCCAGCGATGCCGGCAGCACGCGATCGATCAGCGCCGTCTGCAGCCCGGCCTCGCCGGCCGCCAGGGCGAGCAGGCTGCCGTTCAGGCCGGCGCCGATGACGGCGAGATCGACGCGCTCACTGTCCGGAGGGGGCGACATGGCGCCCTACATGGCAGCCGATGGGGCAGGCGGCAACCCTGCCGCCCGCCCCGTTGGATGAGGGATCGGAAACGTCTCCGGCTCAGAAGGTCTTGCTGATGGAGAAGATGACGCGGCCCTGGCAGTTCTGGGTGTTGAGGCAGCCTTGGACGTCGATGTTGGTGTCGGTGTAGGCGACGGTGAGGTCGACGCCCCAGACGGTGGCGGTGGCGCCGAGCTGCCAGTCCCAGTAGTTGTCGCCGGGGATGCCGTAGTTGACGTAGCGCTCGACGGACTGGTTTCCGATCGTGCCGAAGAGCTTGAACGAGACGTTCTCGTTGATCTTGATGAAGGGCAGCGGCACGACGGCCTGGGCCCACTTGTACCAGGCGTTGCCGGAGTTTGCGAAGAAGTTGGGGCTGTAGCGGATGGCGCCGCTGAGGGCGACCGGTCCGAAGTCGTAGCCGACGACGAGGCCGATCTCGTTGAAGCCGAATTGCAGGTTGTTGTCGGAGCCGGGATAGTTGTAGCGGATGTAGCCGAGGTCGAAGGTGAGCTTCTCGTTCATCGCCTTGGCGCGGACGCCGGCGATGATGTCGACCTCGGCGACGGTGTTGGTGTTGGGGAAGTAGACGTTGCTGGCCCAGGCGCCGACATAGCCGGAGATCGAGGCGGTGTCGCTGACGACCGATGGGGTCTCGTAGGTGATGAACGGCTGGAAGGCGACCTGGCGCTGGGTCTGGGAGATGCCGCGATAGGAATAGTCGGTGGCGAAGGTGGCGCCGGCTGAGAAGGTGCCGCCGAACGGGCCGTGCCACACCGGCTTCTCTTCCGGCTTCGCGTCATCGGCAAGTGCCCCAGTCGCCGCACAAAGGACGAGCGCGCCAAGGCAGGTCGCCGCCAATTTCCTGAGCATTTCTATCAACTCCCCTTTTTCTGTCAGGTCTCTCCTGCAGCTCGGGAGCAAAGCGCGTGCCAACTGAAATCACAGTCGAGCAGTGGGGTTGGCATGGACCTTGCTGTCCACGGACCAGCGGTTCGACGTGAGTTCGATTGGAGGGGAGCTACGAAATGAAGATGGTGATGGCGATTTTCAAGCCGTTCAAGCTGGATGACGTGCGCGATGCCCTTACGGCGCTCGGCATCCAGGGCCTGACAGTCAGCGAGGTCAAGGGATTCGGCCGCCAGAAGGGCCAGACCGAAATCTATCGCGGCGCCGAGTACGCGGTCAGTTTCCTGCCCAAGGTGAAGATCGAAGTCGTGGTCGACGATGGCCTCGTCGAACGCGCCGTCGAAACCATCCGCAAAGCGGCAGGTACCGACAAGATCGGTGACGGCAAGATTTTCGTCTACGGGATCGATCAGGCGATCCGCATTCGAACCGGCGAGTCCGGCATCGACGCGCTGTGATGATCCGAAGAATCAACTGACACCTGAGGTAAGAAAAATGATTCGCAAGTTTCGTGATGTGGCGACCGGCCTTGGGGTGGCCGGCGCTGTCCTCCTGCCGATGGCGGCCTGGGCGGCAGACGAGAAGCCGAAGCTCGATAGCGGCGATACCGCCTGGATGCTCACGTCCACGGCGCTCGTCCTGATGATGACCATCCCGGGCCTGGCGCTGTTCTACGGCGGCATGGTGCGCAAGAAGAACGTGCTGGCCACGGTCATGCAGAGCTTCGCCGTCACCTGCCTAGTGACCGTCCTGTGGATGGTGCTCACCTACAGCCTCGCCTTCACCAGCGGCAGCTCGGTCGTCGGCGGCATGAGCCGCATCTTCCTGAGCGGCATGACGATCGATTCGGTGCACGATCTCGCCAAGACGATCCCCGAATCGGTCTTCATGTGCTTCCAGATGACCTTTGCCATCATCACCCCGGCGCTGATCGCCGGTGCTTTCGCCGAACGCATGAAGTTCTCGGCAATGATGTGGTTCATGGGCCTGTGGGCCATCGTGGTTTACGCGCCGATCGCCCACTGGGTGTGGGGTGGCGGCTTCCTCGGCGACTGGGGCGTGCTCGACTTCGCGGGCGGCACCGTGGTGCACATCAATGCCGGCGTCGCCGGACTGGTCTGTGCGCTGGTCCTCGGCAAGCGCAAGGGCTTCGGCGCGGACAACATGGCGCCGCACAACCTCGTCTATTCGGTGATCGGCGCCTCGCTGCTGTGGGTCGGCTGGTTCGGCTTCAACGCCGGCTCGGCGGTTTCCGCAGGCGCCAGCGCCGGCATGGCGATGGCCGTGACCCAGATCGCCACCGCTGCGGCGGCGCTCGCCTGGATGTTCGCGGAATGGATTGCCCGCGGCAAGCCTTCGGTGCTCGGCATCATCTCGGGCGCGGTCGCCGGTCTCGTCGCCATCACTCCGGCCTCGGGCTTCGTCAACCCGACGGGCGCGCTGGCCATCGGCCTGATCGCCGGCCTGATCTGCTTCTGGGGCGCTACCGGCCTGAAGCACGCCATGGGCTACGACGACTCGCTCGACGCGTTCGGCGTGCATGGTCTCGGCGGCTTCGCGGGCGCGATCCTGACCGGCGTGTTCGCGGTCGAGGCGATCGGCGGCGAAGGCAAGAAGGGCCTGATCGACGGCAACGGCGGCCAGGTCCTGACCCAGCTCTGGGGATCCCTGGTCTGCATCGCGTGGTGCGCGGTCGCGACCTTCGTCATCCTCAAGATCGTCGATGTGGTCATCGGCCTGCGTGTCACGACCGAGGAAGAGGTCGAGGGCCTCGACATCAACCTTCACGGCGAGACGGTGCACTAAGTCCCGCCTGCCTTTCCGAACCGGTTTCCTCCCCGGTTCCTGACCGCCGCTTCCGTGTCGTGGCGGTTGCACCTCGGCCCGACGGGTTTCCGTCGGGCCATTTTCTTTGGCGTTTGACGCTGTGGCTGCTAGACCGCAGTGTGCCGTTCGCCGACAGAGTTGAGGAGGCAATCCATGAAGCTGGTGTCCGCCATCATCAAGCCGTTCAAGCTCGACGAGGTGCGTGATTCGTTGACCGGCGTGGGTGTGTCCGGCTTGACGGTCAGCGAGGTCAAGGGATTCGGCCGCCAGAAGGGCCAGACCGAAATCTATCGCGGCGCCGAGTATCTCGTGAGCTTCCTGCCCAAGGTGAAGATCGAGATCGTGGTCGACGACAGCCAGGTCGAGCGCGCTGTGGAGGCGATCCAGAAAGCCGCGCACACGGGCAAGATCGGTGACGGCAAGATTTTCGTGACTCCGATCGAGCAGGCGCTGCGCATCCGTACCGGCGAGACCGGTCCGAACGCGCTGTAGCCGGCGGTCCCGTCGAACCAACGCGACGAACGGCGGCTGAAAACCCCTCGGATTTGCGGTAAATAATCTACATACGTAGATCGCAAAAATCTTCGGGGGAGATCATGCTGGAGAATGTGAAGCGCGCCGCCGCTCGGGGGGCGGGCGTGCTCATCGTCGGCATTTCCGCCGTTCCTGTCGCCTCCGCCGCCGACAAGCCCGCCATCGACACCGGCGACACCGCCTGGCTGCTGATCGCCACGGCGCTCGTGCTGATGATGAACATTCCCGGTCTGGCCCTCTTCTATGCCGGCATGGTGCGCAAGAAGAACGTGCTCGCCACGGCGGTGCAGGCCTTCGCGGTTGCCGCGCTGGTGACGGTGCTGTGGTTCGCCGTCGGCTATTCGCTGGCCTATACCGACGGCGGCGCGCTGAACGGCGCGATTGGTGCGCTATCGCGCACCTTCGGCTCGGGCCTGCAGGGCAGTGTGCACCCGTTGGCCAGGACGGTGCCGGAGAATGTCTTCCTGATGTATCAGGCGACCTTCGCCATCATCACCCCGGCGATCATCGCCGGCGCCTTTGCCGAGCGCATGAAATTCTCCGCCATGATGTGGTTCATGGCGTTGTGGGTCCTCTGCGTCTATGTGCCGGTGGCGCATTGGGTATGGGGCGGCGGCTTCCTCGGCACGGCAGGCGTGCTCGATTTCGCGGGTGGGTTGGTCGTCCACCTCAACGCGGGCATCGCCGGCCTCATTTGTGCCTTAATTCTGGGCAGACGGCAGGGCTACGGCCACGAATACATGGCGCCGCACGATCTCGTGCTCACCCTGATCGGTACGTCGCTGCTGTGGGTCGGCTGGTTCGGGTTCAATGCCGGCTCGGCGCTGAGCTCGGGCGAGCTGGCGGGCTATGCGATGTTGAACACGCACGTCTCCGCCGCGGTCGCCGCGCTGGTCTGGATGTCGATCGAATGGGCGAGCCGCGGAAAGCCCTCGGTCCTCGGCATCCTGTCCGGCGCCGTTGCCGGCCTCGGCACGATCACGCCCGCGGCCGGTTTCATCGAGCCGTGGGCGGCAATGGTGATCGGCCTGGCGGCCGGCGCGGTCTGCTACTGGTCCGCGGTCATCCTGAAGACCCAACTGGGTTACGACGATTCGCTCGACGCCTTCGGCGTGCATGGCGTCGGCGGCATCCTGGGCATGATCCTGACCGGCGTCTTCGCCACCAGGGCGATCAACGATGTCGCCAAGGGCCAGCCGGTCGGCCTGGTCGACGGCCACGGTGGCCAGATCCTGACCCAGCTTTACGGCGTCGTCGTGGTCGGTGCCTTCTCGGCCATCGCGACCTGGATCATCCTGAAGATCGTCGACGTCATGATCGGCCTCCGCGTCACGCGCGACGAGGAGACGGAGGGCCTCGATACCGCCCTGCACGGCGAGCGCGTGCAATGATCAGGCGCTTGTCATTCGGTGCATTCGTCGTGGGCCAGCAAGCGGCGGCTCTGGCCGCGATGCTCCGCGCGGTTTCTTCCGCCCACGGTACCGGCTTGCCCCAAGCCGCGGGGCGGTGAGGGCGAACTTGGTCTGTCGGGTGGTCATCGAGAGCTCCCGGGGTGACTTTCCGGTGGGCATGCTCACGAAACGAGCCGCGACGAAGGGTCGTTCCCTTACCTGAAGGACTGCGCCTATTGCTTTGTTGTTGAAGGCTTATTGGTCCCGTAGAATGAAGCCTCGCCGGTCGCCTGGACCCCTCCGGGCGGCGTGAAGGCGCTATCCGGCCGTGTGGGCCCAACGGAAGGCATAGATGTTCAATCCACGTCTCACGGAGACGTTGACCGATTTTCCCTTCGCGCGATTGAACACGCTTCTGGCGCCGATCGCGCCGCCGGCGGACCTCGCGATGATCAACATGTCGGTGGGCGAGCCGCAGGGCGCGATGCCGGCCTTCGCGCGCCAGATCGTCAACGACGAGATCGACGGCTGGAACCGCTACCCGCCGAACCAGGGCCTGCCCGAGCTGAACGCTGCGATGTGCGAGTGGCTGACGCGGCGCTACAAGCTGCCGGCGGGCCTGCTCGATCCCGCGCAGCATGTCCATCCGACGGCAGGCAGCAAGGAAGGCGTCTACATCATCGCCACGGTGGCGACGCCGCAACAGAAGAACGGCGCCAAGCCGATCGTCGCCCTGCCCAATCCCTTCTATCAAGCCTATCTAGGCGGCGCGGTCCTGTCGGGCGCCGAGCCGTTGCTCGTCAATGCGCCGGCTTCCAACGGCTTCCTGCCGGACTACGAGAGCCTCGACGAGGCGATCTGGAAGCGTCTGACCGTCGTTTATCTCTGTTCGCCGGCCAATCCGCAGGGTGCGATCGCGAGCAAGGACTATCTCAAGACATTGTTGCGCCTCTGCCGCAAGCACGACGCCGTGCTGGCGGTCGACGAGTGCTATGCCGAAATCTACACCGGCGAGCCGCCGCCCGGCGCGCTGGAGGCGGCGCTCGAGATCGACGAGACCGGCGGCAAGGATCCGTTCCGCAATCTTACCGTTTTCCATTCGCTGTCGAAGCGCTCGAATGCGGCGGGCCTCCGGGCGGGCTTCGTCGCCGGCGATCCCAGGCTGGTGGCGATGGTGCTGCGCTGGCGCACCTATGGCGGACCTCAGATCCCCTTCGCCGTCCAGAAGGCGGCGGCCGCGCTGTGGCGCGAGGAGACGCATCCGCTGGCGACGCGCGAGTGGTATCGCCGGAATTTCAGGATCGCCGAGCAGATCCTCCACAATCGCTTCGGCTATTTCACGCCGGGCGGCGGCTTCTTCCTGTGGCTCGATGTCGGCAACGGCGAGGAAGCGACGCGCAAGCTGTGGCGCGAGGCGCACGTCAAGGTGCTGCCGGGAGCCTATGCCTGCCGCGAGACCGACGGCGTCAACACGGCGGAGCGCTACATCCGCGTCGCGCTGGTGCACGACGAGAAGACCACGCGGGAGGGACTCTCCCGCCTCGCTTCGGTGCTGTGATGGCCAACCTCGGGGTCGCTGGGTCTCATCGGACGACGATCCTTCCCGAGGGCGGGCGCGATTTCCTGCGCCGACGTCTGATGGAGCTGGTCGGCGTGGCGTGTGCTGCGCTCGGCGTCGCGCTCCTGATGTCGATTTTCACGTTCAGCAACGCCGACCCGTCGCTCAACCATGCGACGGGCAATGCTCCCGTCAACCTGATGGGCGGGCCGGGCGCCTATGTCTCCGACGTGCTGCTGCAGACCTTCGGCCTCGCCATCGTGCTGGTGCCGGTGGCGCTGATCACCTGGGGCGTGCGCATGGTGCGCACCCATCATCTGGGTTTCTTCGGCCTGCGCCTGTCGCTGCTGCTGCTCGCCCTGCTGATGATGAGCGTGGCCTGCGTCGGGCTGGGCGATGTCGGGGGGGCGGCGACGCATGCCGGTCCCGGCGGGCTGGTCGGTCTCGCGCTGATCGGACGGTTCCGCGAGTTCGTGCTGACCCATTCGAGCGGCGGCAGCCTCGCCCTGATCGAGCCCGCCTGCGCGGCGCTTGCCTTCATCGCGATGGCTCCTGCGCTGGGCATGAATCGCACCGACCTGCCGCTGATCTTCCGTATCCTGCGCGCGCCGTTCATGTGGAGCCGCTGGCTGGTGAACGCAGGCATCGCCCTGTGGCGCGGCCGGCCGCAATCGTTCGACGAGCAGAACGAGCCGCCGGCCCCCGAGATCGGCTATGCGGAGATTCCGGGCGAGATCGACGCCAGCCAGTACGACCCCGCGCAATTCGAGCCGGGGGCTTCCACCAAATCGCGCTTCGAGCAGATTCCGATCGAGGGTGCGCCGCTGCCGCCACGTGACTCGCTGATGGTCGAAGCGCCCTACGCACCGATCGAGCCCGCGGTTGGCGAGATTCCGCCCACGCCCGCGTCGGCGGTCCCGCCGGCGGTCAGCGACGCGGCGGCGGCCGATCCGGTCGTCGAGCGCACCCTGTTCAATCGCCTGGCCGGCGGTTTCCGCATCGAGCCGGTCATGGGACGGTTGCGTCCGGGCGCCGCGCCGGCCGAGGAGGCGCAGCCGGAAGCCGTCGAACCGATCGCGTTCGCGTCACCGCGCGAGGCTGACGCGAGCGTGGAAAGCGGCACGGTCGACGGCGGCGCCGAAGCGGCCGACAACGAGGAAAATCCCTTCGCGCCCGACGCGCTGCCCGCCGAGTCGGCGGACGCCGGGACGCCGGCTGGTCCGGCGGTGAAGATCGTGCCGCGCAAATCCCCGGTGGCACAAGGCAAGCGCGCCTCCAAGGCCGGCCAGCGCGAACTCGATCTCGGTGACGACTACCAGCTCCCGCCGCTCGACCTGCTGTCGCTGCCCACGCGTGTCGCGACCGAGACCAAGATCGACGAGGCGGCGCTCGAGCAGAATGCCCGCCTGCTCGAGACGGTGCTCGAGGACTTCGGCGTCAAGGGCCAGATCGTGAAAGTCCGGCCCGGCCCCGTCGTGACGCTCTACGAACTCGAACCTGCACCGGGCACCAAGGCAAGCCGTGTGATCGGCCTGGCCGACGACATCGCCCGCTCGATGAGCGCCGTCTCGGCGCGCGTCGCCACCGTGCCGGGCCGCAACGTGATCGGTATCGAGCTGCCCAATGCGCGGCGCGAGACGGTGTTCCTGCGCGAGATGTTCTCGGCGCGGAACTACGAGGATGCGCGCCTTGCCCTGCCGCTGGCCCTGGGCAAGGACATCGGCGGCGATCCGGTGATCGCCGACCTCGCGCGCATGCCGCATCTGCTGATCGGCGGCACCACCGGCTCGGGCAAGTCGGTGGCGGTCAACACCATGATCCTGTCGCTGCTCTACCGGCTGCCGCCGACCAAGTGCCGCTTCATCATGATCGATCCCAAGATGCTGGAGCTCAGCGTCTACCAGGACATCCCGCACCTGCTGACACCGGTCGTCACCGAACCGCGCAAGGCGATCGTCGCCCTGAAGTGGGTGGTGCGCGAAATGGAGGACCGCTATCGCGCGATGAGCGCGCAGGGCGTTCGCAACATCGCGGGCTACAACGACAAGCTCGCCGAAGCGCGCAAGAAGGGCACGCTGCTGACCCGCAAGGTGCAAACCGGCATCGATCCCGAGACGCGCAAGCCGACCTTCGAGGACGAGGAGGTCGACCTCAACCCGTTGCCCTTCATCGTGGTGATCATCGACGAGATGGCCGACCTGATGCTGGTCGCCGGCAAGGAGATCGAGGCCGCCGTCCAGCGCCTGGCGCAGATGGCGCGCGCCGCCGGCATCCATGTCGTGATGGCGACGCAGCGGCCGTCGGTCGACGTCATCACCGGCACCATCAAGGCCAACTTCCCGACCCGCATCTCCTTCCAGGTGACGTCGAAGATCGACAGCCGCACCATCCTGGGCGAGCAGGGCGGCGAGCAGCTCCTCGGCCAGGGCGACATGCTCTACATGGCCGGCGGCGGCAAGATCGCGCGCGTGCACGGACCGTTCGTGTCGGACGGCGAGGTCGAGGAGGTCGTGCGGCATCTGCGGGCGCAGGGCGCGCCGGCCTATATCGAATCGGTCACCGACGATCCCGATGCGGAAGAGGGCGGCGCCACACCGGGCGAGGGCGGCGAGGAAGGCGAGAGCGACCAGCTCTACGACCAGGCGATCGCGCTGGTCGCCCGCGAGCGCAAGTGCTCGACCAGCTTCATCCAGCGCTACCTGCAGATCGGCTACAACCGCGCCGCCCGCATCGTCGAGCGCATGGAACGCGAAGGCGTGGTCACGCCGGCCAACCACGTCGGCAAGCGCGAGGTGCTCGCGCGCGACATCGACAACCGCGAGCGTTAGGGCTCGTTGGAGCCGCTCACCGTCATGCGCTGGGGGCGCGCCACTAATATGAAACTACCGGCTGCGGGATCGGCTTGAGGCTGTCGAAGTCGGCGGAGAAGCCGAGGTTTCGGAGGCGGGCGAGAAGTCTTTTGGCCTGTGCCTGCTTGTTGCGGCTGTCGAAGTGTTGCGAGCCGAGGTCGCGATAGGGCACGCCGTTCTTGATCATGTGATAGACGGCAGTGAGGATCGAGGCGGCGACGGCGATGATGGCCT
>Ga0268266_10005116_pt1 | contig 12357 bp, 8 predicted proteins | sample KBSS13metaG_FD_190356 | JGI IMG/M metagenome (GOLD analysis project Ga0268266, IMG submission 190356) | Switchgrass rhizosphere microbial communities from Kellogg Biological Station, Michigan, USA - KBS S1-3 metaG (SPAdes) (version 2) | ecosystem: Host-associated > Plants > Roots > Rhizosphere >...
GACGCTGCAGCAATTGATTGAGGTTGCTCACGCATTACCCGCCCTGCCCTTTCCATCTCCAGCGCCAACTCCAGCGCACGCTGATGTTGGATAGCGCGTTGCTCATAGGAAAGCGTGAGGCTCTCCGCGATCAGGCTGGAGTCGAAACCGGCGCGTTCCGCTTCGAGAAGGGCGTTCAGCGGCTCATCCATGCTCGGCAACATAGCCCCCGCAGGCGCCCTAGCAATAAAAAAGGGGGCGAAGGTGTGAACCCTCGCCCCCTTTCAGACCGAACGGATCAGCCTTCGGCGTTCTCGGATTCCGCTCCGACACTCGAGTCCTCGGTGTCAGGCAGCCCGCCGCCGACGTCCATGAAGCTCCGACGTCCCGAGTCCTCCGTCTTGCGACGGCGGGAGGCGTGGGCCGCGAAGCCCGTGCCTGCCGGGATCAACCGGCCCACGATGACGTTTTCCTTCAGGCCGCGCAGATCGTCCTTCAGACCGCGTACGGCGGCTTCTGTCAGCACGCGCGTGGTCTCCTGGAACGAGGCCGCGGAGATGAACGACTCCGTTGCCAGCGACGCCTTGGTGATGCCCAGCAGGACCGGCTGCAGGCGCGCAGGCGCCTTGCTGTCCTGCTTCGCCCGATCGTTGATGTCGAGGGCACGGGCGCGATCCAGCTGCTCGCCACGGAGCAGCGTGGTCTCACCGATGTCCTGCACCTCGGTCTTGCGCAGCATCTGACGGATGATCACTTCAATGTGCTTGTCGTTGATCTTCACGCCCTGCAGACGGTAGACGTCCTGGATCTCGCGAACCAGGAAGTTCGCCAACGCCTCGATACCCTGCAGACGCAGAATGTCGTGCGGATTCGGCTCACCGTCGGCAATAACCTCACCGCGCTCGACGGTTTCACCCTCGAACACGTTGAGCTGGCGCCACTTCGGAATCAGCTCCTCGTACTTCTCAGCACTGTCACCAGTGATGATCAGACGCCGCTTGCCCTTCGTCTCCTTACCGAAGCTGACCGTACCGGAGGTCTCAGCCAGGATGGCCGGGTCCTTCGGCTTGCGAGCTTCGAACAGATCCGCGACACGCGGCAGACCGCCGGTGATGTCACGAGTCTTGGAAGACTCCTGCGGGATACGCGCGATAACGTCGCCGACGGACACCTTCGCACCGTCCTCGAGGCTGACCAACGCGCCAGCCGGCAGTGTGTACACGGCCGGAATCTCGGTGTTGGCGAAGGTCACTTCCTTACCCTTCGAGTTCAACAACTTGATGGTCGCGCGGACGTCCTTACCCTGGCGCTGCTTCGTATCGAGCACCACGGTGCTGGACAGACCGGTGACTTCGTCCACCTGAGTCGTAACCGTCAAGCCGTCCACGAAGTCCTGGAACTTCACGAGACCGGCCACCTCGGTGACGACCGGGTGAGTGTGCGGATCCCAGGTCGCAACGATCTGGCCGCCCACAACCGCTTCGCCTTCCTTCGCGGTGATCAGGGCACCGTAAGGAATCTTGTAGCGCTCGCGCTCGCGACCAAACTCGTCGATGACGCCGATCTCAGCAGAGCGGGAGACTGCCACCAGGTGGCCCTTCTCGTGCTGTACCGACTTGACGTGATGGAAGCGCAGCACACCCTTGTTACGGATCTCGACGCTGCTTGCAGCAGCGGCTCGGGACGCCGCACCACCGATGTGGAACGTACGCATGGTCAGCTGCGTGCCAGGCTCGCCGATCGACTGAGCGGCGATAACACCAACAGCCTCACCGATGCTGATCAACCGACCTCGCGCCAGATCGCGGCCATAGCAAGACGCACACACACCGTAGCGGGTCTCGCAGGTGATGGGCGAACGGACCAACATCTGGTCGACGCCTTCCTGCTCCAGCGTACGGACAGCCTTCTCATCGAGCAGTGTGTTCTTCGTGAACAACACCTCTTCGGTACCCGGCTTCAGAATGTCTTCAGCGATGACGCGACCGAGCACTCGCTCGCCCAACGCTTCGACCACGTCACCACCCTCAACGAGGGGCGACATGCTCAGGCCGTATGAAGTACCGCAGTCGGTCTCCGTCACGACCAAGTCCTGAGCCACGTCGACGAGGCGGCGTGTCAGATAGCCGGAGTTGGCTGTCTTCAATGCCGTGTCGGCCAGACCCTTACGAGCGCCGTGGGTTGAGATGAAGTACTGCAGAACGTTGAGACCTTCACGGAAGTTAGCCGTGATCGGGGTCTCGATGATGGAGCCGTCCGGCTTGGCCATCAGGCCACGCATTCCGGCGAGCTGACGAATCTGGGCTGCGCTACCGCGCGCGCCCGAGTCAGCCATCATGAAGATCGAGTTGAAGGACTTCTGCCGCTGCTGCACGCCGCGCGAGTCGATCGCTTCCTCGGTACCCAGCTTGTCCATCATGGCCTTCGCCACCTGGTCGTTGGCACGTGACCAGATATCGACGACCTTGTTGTAGCGCTCACCATTGGTGACGAGACCGGACGAATACTGGTCCTGGATCTCCTTCACTTCACGGTCGGCAGACGCCACGAGCTTGGTCTTCTGCTCCGGAATGACGATGTCGTCGATACCGAAGGAGACGCCCGAACGGGTGGCGTACTGGAAGCCCGTGTACATCAACTGGTCGGCGAACACGACCGTCTCTTTCAGACCCAACGCGCGATAGCACGCATTGATCGTCGCGGAGATCGTCTTCTTCGTCATGTCCGTGTTGATGATGTCGAAGGACAGACCCTTCGGCAGAATCTCGGACAACAGCGCACGACCGACCGAGGTCTCGACCAGGCGACGACGCTCGGTGAGCGTTCCACCTTCGCCGCGAATGTGCTCACGCAAGCGCACTTTGATCTTCGCCTGCAGGTCGATCGACCGGCTCTCGTAGGCACGGTGAACTTCACCGACGTCCGAGAAGAACATGCCTTCGCCACGTGCGCCAACGCGCTGCCGGGTCATGTAGTACAGACCCAGAACGACGTCCTGCGACGGAACGATGATCGGATCACCGTTCGCGGGCGACAGAATGTTGTTGGAGGACATCATCAACGCGCGTGCCTCGAGCTGAGACTCGAGAGACAGCGGCACGTGGACGGCCATCTGGTCACCGTCGAAGTCCGCGTTGAATGCGGTGCAGACGAGCGGGTGCAGCTGAATGGCCTTACCCTCAACCAGCAACGGCTCAAACGCCTGGATACCCAGACGGTGCAGAGTCGGTGCGCGGTTGAGCAGCACGGGATGTTCGCGAATAACCTCTTCGAGGATATCCCACACCTCTGGGCCTTCACGCTCGACCAACCGCTTGGCGGCCTTGATGGTCGACGCTTCGCCACGGAGCTGCAGCTTCTGGAAGATGAAGGGCTTGAACAGCTCCAACGCCATCTTCTTCGGCAATCCGCACTGGTGCAGGCGCAACTGCGGACCCACCACGATCACAGAACGACCGGAGTAGTCCACGCGCTTGCCGAGCAGGTTCTGACGGAACCGGCCCTGCTTGCCCTTGATCATGTCGGCCAGCGACTTCAGCGGGCGCTTGTTGGTGCCCGTGATGGCGCGACCGCGGCGGCCGTTGTCCAGCAACGCATCGACCGCTTCCTGAAGCATGCGCTTCTCGTTGCGCACGATGATGTCGGGAGCGTTGAGCTCCAACAGGCGGCGCAAGCGGTTGTTGCGGTTGATGACGCGGCGATACAGATCGTTGAGGTCGGAGGTCGCGAAACGGCCGCCGTCCAACGGTACCAACGGACGCAGGTCCGGCGGCAACACGGGCAGCACCGTCATCACCATCCACTCCGGCTTGTTGCCGGACTCGATGAACGACTCAACCAGCTTCAGACGCTTGGACAGTCTCTTCAGCTTGGTCTCTGAAGAGGTCGAAGCCATCTCCTCGCGGATCTTCGTCATTTCCTGCGCCAGGTCGATGGTCTGCAGGAGGTGGAACACGGCCTCGGCGCCCATGCGAGCGTCGAACTCATCACCGTGCTCCTCGATCGCTTCGAGGTACATTTCGTCGGTCAGCAGCTGACCGCGCTGCATCGGCGTCATACCCGGGTCGATGACGACGAAGGCTTCGAAGTAAAGCACGCGCTCGATCTCGCGCAGCGTCATGTCCAACATGAGGCCGATACGGGACGGCAGTGACTTCAGGAACCAGATGTGCGCCGTCGGGCTCGCGAGCTCAATGTGGCCCATGCGCTCACGACGAACTTTCGACTGCGTGACTTCAACGCCGCACTTCTCGCAGACCACGCCGCGATGCTTGAGACGCTTGTACTTACCGCACAGGCACTCGTAATCCTTCACGGGCCCGAAGATCTTCGCGCAGAAGAGTCCGTCACGCTCAGGCTTGAACGTACGGTAGTTGATGGTCTCCGGCTTCTTCACTTCACCGTAGGACCACGCACGGATCATCTCCGGCGAGGCCAGACCAATCTTGATCGAGTCAAAGTGCTCGACCGGAGCATGTTGCTTGAACAGCTTCAATAGATCTTTCATAGGTTAGTCCTGCTCCAGTTCCATATTGATACCGAGCGACCTGATTTCCTTCACGAGTACGTTGAAGGACTCCGGCATACCGGCATCCATCTGGTGATTGCCGTCCACGATGTTCTTGTACATCTTGGTGCGGCCGTTCACGTCGTCAGACTTGACCGTAAGCATCTCCTGCAGCGTGTACGCTGCTCCGTAAGCTTCCAACGCCCAAACTTCCATCTCTCCGAAGCGCTGACCACCGAACTGGGCCTTGCCTCCGAGCGGCTGCTGAGTGACGAGGCTGTACGGTCCGGTTGAGCGGGCGTGCATCTTGTCGTCAACCAGGTGGTTGAGCTTCAACATGTACATGTAGCCCACTGTCACCTGACGCTCGAAGCGCTCGCCGGTGCGACCGTCAAACAGATGCGTCTGGCCGTTCAGCGGCAGATCCGCAAGGCTCAACAGGCGCTTGATCTCTTCCTCGCTCGCACCGTCGAACACCGGCGTTGCCATCGGCACACCGTTCGACAGGTTCTTCGCGAGCTTGATGAGATCGGCATCGCTCAGCTCATCGGTGCTCTCTTTCTGGCCGCCGGTCTCGTTGTAGATCCGCTTGATGAAGGCACGCACGTCGGCCACGGCCGCCTGCGCTTCCAGCATCTTGCCGATCTTCAAACCGACGCCCTTCGCCGCCCAGCCCAGGTGCGTTTCCAATACCTGACCGACGTTCATACGCGAAGGCACGCCCAGCGGATTCAACACGATGTCGACCGGAGTGCCATCCGCGTTGTACGGCATGTCCTCGACCGGAACGATCGTGGAGATAACACCCTTGTTACCGTGCCGGCCGGCCATCTTGTCGCCAGGCTGTACGCGGCGCTTCACGGCCAGGTACACCTTGACCATCTTCAGAACGCCCGGCGCGAGGTCGTCGCCCGCGGTGATCTTGGCCTTCTTGTCGTCCAGACGCTTCTCGAACGCCTTCTTCTGCAACTTCAGACGCTCAGAGGTCTGTTCGAGCTGCGAGTTGGCTTCCTCGTCCTCGAGGCGGATCTCGAACCATTCCTCGCGGGGAACCTGGTCGAGGTATTCCTCGGTGACCTTGGTGCCGGCCTTCAGCTTGTGAGGACCGCCCGCGGCCGACTGGCCCACGAGCATTCCACGGACGCGCTGATAAAGATCGTCTTCCAGGATGCGCTGCTGATCCGCGAAGTCCTTACGTACACGCTCGATTTCCGCCTTCTCGATCGAGAGAGCGCGGGAGTCCTTGTCCACACCATCGCGGGTGAAGACGCGGACGTCGATGACCGTGCCGTCCATTCCGGGGGGAACGCGCAGGCTCGTGTCCTTAACGTCAGAGGCCTTCTCACCGAAGATCGCGCGCAGCAGCTTCTCTTCCGGAGTGAGCTGCGTCTCGCCCTTCGGCGTGACCTTGCCCACCAGAATGTCGCCGGCCTTCACTTCGGCACCGATGAACGCGATACCAGCTTCGTCGAGCTTGGCCAGCGCCGCATCACCGACGTTCGGAATGTCGGCAGTGATCTCCTCGGGTCCCAGCTTCGTATCGCGAGCGACGCAGGTCAGCTCCTCGATGTGAATCGTGGTGAACCGGTCCTCCTGCACGACCCGCTCGGAGATCATGATGGAGTCTTCGAAGTTGTAGCCGTTCCAGGGCATGAACGCGACGAGCAGGTTCTGGCCCAGCGCGAGCTCACCGAGGTGAGTCGACGGACCGTCGGCCAACACGTCACCGCGTGCCAATACGTCACCGGCATTGACCAGCGGACGCTGGTTGATGCAGGTGTTCTGGTTGGAGCGCGTGTACTTCGTCAGGTTGTAGATGTCGACGCCCGGCTCACCGGCGGTTGTCTCTTCGTCGTTGACACGAACAACGATGCGCGATGCGTCAACCGAGTCGACGATGCCGCCACGCTTGGCAACCACCGTCACACCGGAGTCGATAGCAACCGGACGTTCCATGCCAGTACCCACCAACGGCACTTCCGAACGCAATGTCGGAACGGCCTGGCGCTGCATGTTGGAACCCATCAACGCGCGGTTCGCGTCGTCGTGCTCCAGGAACGGGATCAGCGAGGCGGCAACCGAAACGATCTGCTTCGGGCTGACGTCCATGTAGTTGATGCGATCGCGCGGCATCAACGTGAACTCGTTCTGGAACCGGCAGGACACCAGCTCGTCGTTGAGCTCTCCGTTGGGACCGAGCTGCGCATTCGCCTGCGCAACCGCGAACTCACCTTCCTCAATCGCCGACAGGTAATCGATACGGTCGGTCACGCGGCCGTTCTCGACGCGCCGATACGGCGTCTCGAGGAAGCCGTACTGGTTGGTACGGGCATAGACCGACAGCGAGTTGATCAGACCGATGTTCGGACCTTCAGGCGTTTCGATCGGGCACACACGGCCGTAGTGGGTCGGATGCACGTCGCGGACTTCGAATCCGGCACGCTCGCGGGTCAGACCGCCCGGGCCCAGTGCCGAAACACGACGCTTGTGCGTGACTTCGGACAGCGGGTTGTTCTGGTCCATGAACTGCGAGAGCTGCGAGGAACCGAAGAACTCCTTGACGGCGGCGGCCACCGGCTTGGCGTTGATCATTTCCTGCGGCATCAGCGGCTCGGATTCGGCGATCGTCAGGCGCTCCTTGACGGCGCGCTCAACACGCACGAGACCGACGCGGAAGGCGTTCTCGGCCATCTCACCGACGCTACGAACACGACGGTTGCCCAAGTGGTCGATGTCGTCCACCTGGCCGTTGCCGTTGCGGATATCGATCAGCACCTTGAGGACGTCGATGATGTCCGAGGTGTCACCGTTCGCAGCAACGAGCTTCTTCGAGTTCTCGTCCGTACGAGTCGAGAAATAGTGCTTGTCGTACAGGATGCCGATGCCGGTGATTTCCTTACGACCCACGCGACGGTTGAACTTCATGCGGCCCACGGCCGACAGGTCATATCGCTCGGCGTTGAAGAACAGGTTGCCGAACAGGTTTTCAGCAGCGTCCTTGGTCGGCGGCTCGCCGGGACGCATCATGCGATAGATCTCGACCAACGCCTCGAGGCGGGTCTTGGTCGGATCGATGCGCAGCGTGTCAGAAATGTACGGACCGCGATCGAGATCGTTCGTGTAGAGCGTCTTGATCTCGGTGATGTTGGCTTCGATCAGCTTTTCGACGGACGCGGCAGTCAGGACCTCGTTGGCCTTGGCAATGACTTCGCCCGTCTCGGTGTTCACGACGTCGTGCGACAGCACTTTGCCGTAAACGTACTCGCGCGGCACGCGCAGGCGCGTGACCTTCGCGTCCTCGAGCTGACGTACGTGGCGCGCCGTGATGCGGCGGCCCTCTTCCACGACAACCGTATCGCCGATGCGGATTTCGAACGTCGCGGTCTCACCGCGCAGACGCTGTGGCACCAACTGCAGGGCCACTTCGTCACGGCTGACGAAGAAGGTGTTGGTGTCGAAGAACGTATCCAGAATCTCAGCTTCGCTCATGCCGAGCGCGCGCAGGATGATGGTGACCGGCAGCTTGCGGCGGCGGTCGATACGCGCGAACACGCAGTCCTTCGGGTCGAACTCGAAGTCCAGCCACGAACCACGGTAAGGAATGATGCGGGCAGAGAACAACAGCTTGCCCGATGAATGCGTCTTGCCGCGGTCGTGGTCGAAGAACACGCCCGGGCTACGATGCAACTGGGAAACAATGACGCGCTCGGTACCGTTGATGACGAACGTACCGTTGTCCGTCATGAGCGGCAGCTCGCCGAGGTAAACCTCCTGCTCGCGCACGTCCTTCACGGGCTTCTTGGCGCCCGAGGCTTCCTTATCCAGAACGATGAGGCGAACCTTGACGCGCAGCGGCGCCGCGTAGGTCAAACCACGCAGCTGACACTCTTTCACATCAAATACCGGCTCTCCGAGTCGGTAGCTGACGTATTCGAGTGAAGCATTGCCGGAATAGCTCGAAATCGGAAACACGCTCTTGAAGGCAGCGTGCAGCCCAACCTCGTTCCGCGCTTCCTCAGGCTTGTCCGACTGCAGGAAGGAACGGTAGGAGTCGAGCTGGATGGCGAGCAGGTACGGCACCTCGAGAATGCTCGGCTGCTTGCCGAAATTCTTGCGGATACGCTTCTTCTCGGTGAAGGAATATGCCATCGGGTCACCTCAAAACAGAATAGATGTACGGGGTCCGTGCACGTGCACGAACCCCGTAGACAGATGCGCAATGCGCTCGCAGATTTACTTGACCTCGACTTTCGCGCCGGCTTCCTCGAGCTTCTTCTTGAAGTTGTCGGAATCGGCCTTGGACACGCCTTCCTTCACAGTGGAGGGCACGCCTTCGACCAGATCCTTCGCTTCCTTCAATCCGAGGCCCGTGATCTCGCGAATAACCTTAATCACCGTTACCTTCTTGTCGGCCGGGTACTCCTTCAGGAGGACGGTGAATTCCGTCTTCTCCTCAGCGGGAGCAGCGGCAGCCGCACCACCACCGCCAGGCGCCGCAGCGACGGCGACAGGGGCAGCGGCAGTAACGCCAAACTTCTTCTCGAAGTCAGAGATGAGCTCTACGACCTCGACGAGGGTCAATTTGGAAATTGCATCGAGGATTTCGTCTTTGCTGACAGCCATGTTGGGTCTCCAATAATTAATTCAAGACAAGTGAGTTACGCGGATGCGGCAGTGCCGCCCTTCTGGTCTCGATAAGCGGCCAGCGTGCGGGCGAGCTTGGCCGGCGGCTCGTTGAGCAGACTGGCGAGCTTCTGCATGGGAGCCTTGAGGGCGCCCAGAAGCATCGACAGCGCCTGTTCGCGCGTCGGCAGGCTCGCAACCTGTTCCAGAGCGGTGGCAGGAAGAACCTGTCCGCCGATCGAAACGAGTGTCGCTACCAGCTTGTCGTTGGCCTTCGCAAAGTCCTTCACCACGCGCGCAGCCGCGCCCGGATCGTCCTTCGAGAAAGCGAGTACCAGGGGTCCCTTGAGCTTGGGGCCGACAGATTCGAACGACGTACCCGCGAGCGCCTTGCGAGCCAGCGTGTTTTTGACAACACGCATGTACACGCCTTGCGTACGCGCCTTGGTACGAAGCTCGGTCATCTGACCGACCGTCAACCCACGGTATTCGGCGGCAACCACGGAGTGTGCTTTCGCAGCTACCTCGGCTACCTCCGCCACCAGCGTTTTCTTGTCTTCCAGGTTGAGTGCCATTCCTACTTCTCCTTCAAGCCATAGAAGATCACTACAATTGAAGTCCCCCGCTTCCTTGCCGGACTTCGCCCTTGACGGCGACCTCTACGCCTCGAGGAGATCCTCGATGCGAAAAGCGGTTCACCATCTGCGCAGGCTCCCATGATTAAGAGGAGCGGACTCCTCGCCTGCGGTCTTCGATGGAACCCCGGCTCACACCAGGGTCCGCACGAAACTTTCGAACTTAAAGCGATGCCTGATCGATCACCACGCCGGGTCCCATCGTCGATGAGATGGCGACGCGCTTCAGATACTGACCCTTGGATGCCGAGGGCTTGGCCTTCTGCAGGTCGGCGATCAACGCCGCCAGGTTTTCCTTCAGCTGCTCGACGCCGAAGTTCGCCTTGCCAATGGTGCAATGGATGATCCCGGCCTTGTCGACACGGTAGGTCACCTGACCGGCCTTGGCGTTCTTCACGGCAGTCACGACGTCCGGGGTCACAGTGCCCACCTTCGGGTTGGGCATCAAACCGCGCGGACCGAGGATCTGGCCGAGCTGACCTACGACGCGCATGGCATCGGGGCTGGCGATCACGCGATCAAAATTGATCTCGCCGGCCTTCACCTGGGCGGCCAGGTCTTCCAGGCCGACCACGTCGGCACCGGCAGCCTTGGCCAGCTCCTGGTTCTTGCCGGAAGTAAACACAGCCACGCGCACTGTCTTACCGGTGCCGTTCGGCATCACGGTCGAGCCACGTACCTGCTGGTCGGACTTGCTGGCGTCGATGCCGAGGTTCACAGAGGCATCCACTGTCTCGTTGAATTTCGCCGTGGCGAATTCCTTAACGAGCTTCAGCGCTTCGTCGACCGGATATTGCTTGCCGGGTGTCAACTTGGACTTCCAGGCCTTCTCTCGCTTCGTCTGAGCCATGATCAAACTCCTTCCACGTCGACGCCCATGCTGCGCGCGCTGCCCGCAATCGTGCGGACGGCGGCCTCGAGATCGGCGGCGGTCAGATCAGGAGTCTTCAGCTTGGCAATGTCCTCGAGCTGCTTGCGCGAGATCTTCCCAACCTTGTTGGTGTTGGGTGTGCCACTGCCCTTCTCAATACCAATGGCCTTGCGGATCAACACCGCGGCCGGCGGTGTCTTCATCACGAAGGTGAAGCTGCGGTCGCTGTACACGGTGATCACCACCGGGATCGGCAGACCTTTCTCCATCTTCTGGGTCTGCGCATTGAACTGCTTGCAGAACTCCATGATGTTCACGCCCTGTTGGCCCAGAGCAGGTCCAATAGGCGGCGAAGGGTTCGCCGAGCCTGCAGGCACCTGCAGCTTGACGTACCCGTTTACTTTCTTTGCCATGTCTCAAATCTCCTGGGTCCAAACGCCCTCTCGTGAGAGCTCCCCTGCCGGAAGTTACTTAAGCCTTCTCTACCTGAGAGAAGTCCAACTCAACGGGCGTCGAGCGCCCGAGAATCTGTACGGCCACCTGCAGCCGGTTTTTCTCGTAGTTGACATTCTCAACCACACCATTGAAGTCGTTGAACGGTCCATCGACCACGCGCACGACCTCGCCGGGCTCGAAGAGCACTTTGGGCCGCGGCTTGTCCACGCCTTCCTCGACACGACGCAGAATCTGCATCGCTTCCTTATCGGTGATGGGCGCCGGCTTCTCCGGTGTGCCGCCGATGAATCCGAGAACCTTCGGAACATCGCGCACCAGGTGCCAGGTGTCCTCATCCATTTCCATCTGCACGAGCACGTAGCCCGGATAGAACTTGCGCTCGCTCTTGCGCTTCACACCATCCCGCATCTCGACCACTTCTTCGGTCGGGACCAGGATTTCGCCGAACTTCGGCTCGAGTCCTGCACGGCGGATGCGCTCCTTGAGCGACTCCTGCACGCGGTGCTCAAAGTTGGAGTAGGCATGAACCACGTACCATCTCAACGCCACGCTCAACCCCCTTGTGTCAGAGTCTTGGTTGCCCAGGCGAGCACGAGATCGAGACCCCAGAAGAAAACGCCGGCCACCAGCAGAAACACCATGACCACCAGGGTGGTCATGCCGGTCTCCTGCCGGTTCGGCCAGACAATTTTGCGCAGCTCGATGCGTGAGTCCGCCCAGAATTGCTTCAGGGCAGTGCCATAGCGTGAGAACGCAATGACCACACCGGCCAGAATGAGACCGGCGGCGACCGCCAGCCATCGCAGCCAGACCGACTGGGAATCGAGGACGTAGTAACCCGCAATGCCGCCGATCACGAACAGGATCGCGACTACGAGCTTGACCGTGTCCGCGGGTCCCGCGTCCTGGGCTTTTGTGTCGACTGAAGTTGTCATGGACTTCTGAAATCTTCTCGGCGCGTCTCCGCGCCGCTGCATGATCGGGGTCGCTTCGACCCCGTTGAACGTTGGGCGCGCTCGCGCCCTGGAACAGTGGCAGGCCAGGAGGGAATCGAACCCCCAACCTGCGGTTTTGGAGACCGCCGCTCTGCCAATTGAGCTACTGGCCTGGATTCATCATCACGAGGGTGCAGGCCAAACCTGCACCCCCTATAAACACTCTTACTTGAGGATCTTGGCGACGACGCCGGCGCCGACGGTCTTGCCACCTTCACGGATGGCGAAGCGCAGGCCTTCTTCCATCGCGATCGGGCTGATCAGCTCGACGTTAATCTTGATGTTGTCTCC
>Ga0268266_10005118_pt1 | contig 12357 bp, 11 predicted proteins | sample KBSS13metaG_FD_190356 | JGI IMG/M metagenome (GOLD analysis project Ga0268266, IMG submission 190356) | Switchgrass rhizosphere microbial communities from Kellogg Biological Station, Michigan, USA - KBS S1-3 metaG (SPAdes) (version 2) | ecosystem: Host-associated > Plants > Roots > Rhizosphere...
CGGCATCCAGCCCGACATCCTGCTGTGCCGTACCGACCGCTTCCTCGACCTCGACATCAAGCGGAAGATCGCGCTGTTCTGCGACGTCGCCGAGGAAGCGGTCATCACCGCCAAGGACGTCTCGACGATCTACGAGGTGCCGGTCGTGCTGGCCGCCGAAGGGCTCGACACCATCGTGCTGAAATATCTGCACCTGCCGGCGACCGAGCGAAAGATGCAGGCGTGGGAGGATCTCGTCGGCCGAATCAAGAACCCCTCCGACGAAATCACCATCCACGTGGTCGGCAAGTACGTCGGCTACGAGGACTCGTACAAGAGCCTGAACGAGGCGCTCTACCACGGCGGGTTTCCGCACCGGTTGAAGGTCAACATCAAGTGGATCGAAGCGGAGGCGCTCGAGGAGCCGGATGGCCCGGCGCTGCTCGACGACGCCGACGGCATCCTGGTGCCGGGCGGCTTCGGCAACCGCGGCACGCGCGGGATGATGATCGCGGCCCGGGTCGCACGCGAACGCGGCATCCCCTACTTCGGGATCTGCTACGGCTTCCAGTGGGCGACCGTCGAGTACGCGCGCAACGTCGCGGGCCTGACCGACGCCGACTCCACCGAGTGCAACCCCGACACGTCGGCCAAGGTGATCTACAAGCTGCGCGACCTGCTCGGCGTCGACGACCTCGGCGGCACCATGCGGCTCGGCAGCTACGCCTGCGAGCTGGCGCCCGGCTCGCTCGCGCAGAAGGTTTACGGCGCGAACCTGATCGAGGAGCGGCACCGCCACCGCTACGAATTCAACTGTCTCTACGAGCGCACCCTCAACGAGCACGGGCTGAAGATTTCCGGCCGCTCGCCGGACGGCAAGTTCGTGGAGATCGCCGAATTGCCCGGGCACCCGTGGTATCTGGCGGTCCAGTTCCACCCGGAGTTCAAGTCCAAGCCAACGCGGCCGCATCCGCTCTTCGCGGCATTCGTCGCGGCGTCTTACCAGCACAAGGGCGCGCACGCCGTTCCGTCGGAAGCGCAGACGGTCGCCTAGACGGCCTGGGCGGGAGGGGCAGGAACGGCGGGACCCATCCCGCCCATCCCGCCCTCTATAATGCAGTCTGTGACCCCTCTGAAACTGGGCGACATCACGATCGGCGGCGGCAGCCCGTTCACGCTGATCGCCGGTCCGTGCGTCATCGAGAACGAAGGCCACGCCCTGGAACTGGCCGGCCGGATCAGCGACATCGCGCGGCGGACGGGCGTGCCGTTCATCTTCAAGGCGTCGTACGACAAGGCGAACCGGACGTCGGGCCGATCCTTTCGCGGGCCGGGTCTCGACGAAGGACTGCGCGTGCTCGCGCTGATCAAATCGCGCTACGACCTGCCGATCCTCACCGACATCCACGAGCCGTCGCAGGCAGCGCTGGCCGCCGATGTCGCCGACGTCCTGCAGATTCCCGCGTTCCTCTGCCGCCAGACCGACCTGCTCGTCGCGGCGGCGAGAACCGGGCGCATCGTGAACATCAAGAAGGGGCAGTTCCTCGCGCCCGACGACGTGAAGCACGCGGTGGCCAAGGTCGTCGACGCCGGCAACCCGCGCGTGCTGCTGACCGAACGCGGCACGACCTTCGGCTACCACAACCTCGTCGTCGACATGCGCGCGTTCCCGATGATGCGCGCGCAGGGTTTCCCGGTGGTGTTCGACGTGACGCACAGTCTCCAGTTGCCCGGCGGCGGCGACGGCGTGACCGCCGGCCAGGCGGAGTACATCGTGCCGCTCGCCTCGGCCGGCGTCGCCGCGGGGGTCGACGGCGTATTCCTCGAGGTCCACGAGGAGCCGTCGCGCGCCAAGAGCGACGCGCAGAATGCGCTGCGCCTCGACGCGCTCGAACCGCTGCTCCGGCGGCTGACCGCGATCGACGCGATCGCCAAGCAGGCCGAGGCCCAGCTCCATGGCTGATCGCTCGCTGGCGCGCAAGGTCCTCGAAACCGAAGCGGCCGCGATCCTCGCCCTCGTCGATCGGCTCGACGAGCGGTTCGACCTGGCGGTGCAGCTCCTCCGCCAGTGCCAGGGCCGGGTGATCCTCACCGGGATGGGGAAATCCGGCATCATCTGCCGCAAGATATCCGCGACCCTGACGAGCACCGGCACGGCCTCCTTCTTCTTGCATCCCGCAGAGGCGATCCACGGCGACCTCGGCGTCATCCAGTCCGACGACGTCGTCGTCGCCCTGTCTTACAGCGGCGAGACGGCGGAGCTGCTCCACCTGCTCGAGACGATTCGCCGCCTCGGCGCGAAGCTCGTCGCGATCACCGGCGATCCGGCGTCCACGCTCGCGGAAGCGGCCGACGTCGCGCTGGACTGCAGCGTCACGGAAGAAGCCTGCCCGATGAACCTGGTGCCGACCGCCAGCACCACCGCGGCCCTGGCGATCGGCGATGCGCTGGCGATGACCCTCCTGGTAGAGAAGGGCTTCCGACAGGAGGATTTTGCCAACCTGCATCCCGGCGGCAAGCTCGGCAAGCGGCTGATGCGCGTCGAAGCGCTGATGCACGCCGGCAAGGACTGCCCGGTGGTCCGGTCCGACGCGCGGATGCGCGACGTCATCTACGAAATGTCGAGCAAGCAGCTCGGCATGACCTGCGTCGTCGACCGAGACGACGACACCCTGCTCGGCATCATCACCGACGGCGACCTGCGGCGGCGCATGGAGCGCGGCGGTGAGATCCTCGATCTGACGGCGGGGGACGTGATGTCGCGTCACCCGGTGTCGGTGCCGCGCGTCACGCTCGCGGCCGAGGCGCTCAACATCATGGAGCAGCGTAAGATCACGTCGATTGTGGTCGCGGAGGACGGGCCGCCGACGCGCGTCGCCGGCGTGCTGCACATTCACGACCTCTGGCGGATGGACATGTTTTAACGGATGGCTACCGGGTTCATGGTTCAGGGTTCCAGGTTCAGGGTTCGTTCTGGGTTCCGGGTTCCGGGTTCTGGGTTCACGCCCGAACCCAGAGCCCAGAACCCCGAACGCCGAGCCCCGAACCAGAACCCCGAACGCCGAACCCCGAACCTGGACCCGGAACTCCGAACCCCGAACCCTGAACGAACCATGAACCCGGAACCATGAACCCAGAACCCGTGATCGAAGCGCGCGCCGCCCGCGTGCGCTTGATCCTCTTCGACGTCGACGGCGTGCTGACCGACGGCACGCTGCTGCTGCACGCCGACGGCTCTGAGAGCAAGGTGTTCGACATCAAGGACGGGACGGGCATCGTGTGGGCGCAGCGGCTCGGGCTCACCGTCGGTCTCTTGTCCGCGCGTTCGTCCGCTGCCACGACGCAGCGCGCCGCGCAGCTGGGGATCACCCTCGTGCATCAGGGCGTCGGCAGCAAGCTCGAAACCTTCGAGCAGATCATCGCCAGCCTGATGATGGACGAAGATACAGTCGCCTACATGGGAGACGACATCCTGGATCTGCCGGTGCTCGCCCGCGTCGGCCTGGCCGCGGCGCCCGCCGATGCGGTGGAGGACGTGCGAAGCCGGGTCCATTGGGTGGCGCGGGCCAAGGGCGGCGCCGGCGCCGCGCGCGAGCTGATCGAGCTGATCCTCCGGGCGCAGGGGCGCTGGAATCCGCTACTCTCGACGTATCTAACGGCGCCGGAGGGTCAACAGCGATGAGCTCGTACGCCCTGCTTCTGACCGCGCTGATGGCGCTGCTGGCCGGCCTGACGATCGGCAAGGCGTGGGAGCGCTACAAGCTGAGCGACGGCCGCTGGATCGACCGGCGCCGCGCCCGCGAGTCGCCGCACTATATCCTCGGCCTCAACTTCCTGGTGGCGAACCAGATCGATCTCGCGATCGAAGAGCTGAGCAAGGCGGCGAGCCTCGACGGCGACGCGCTCGAGGTCCACATGATCCTCGGGAATTTATATAGAGAAAAAGGACAGGTCGGCAAGGCGATCACCTTGCACCAGAACCTGCTGCAGCGGCCGACCCTGAGCAAGCTCGAACACGCCTACGTGCTGCTGTGCCTCGGCCTCGACTACAAGCGCGGCGGCTTCGTGGACCGCGCGCTCGAGGCGTTCAACGAGGTGCTGCGGCTCGACCCCAAAAACGAGTACGCCCTGCTCAACCTGCAGAAACTGCACGAGGAGCAGCATCAGTGGACCGAGGCCTACGATACGCGGCGCCGGCTCTCGAAGCTGGCGGACATCGACGCGAGGCCCCAGAGCCAGGCGATTCTCGCGTTCCTCGAAAACGAGATCGGTCTCGAAGCGGTCCGGCGCAAGGAGTACGCGGACGCGATCCGGCGGTTCGAAGCGGCCATCGACCTCGACGCCCGCGCGGTGCCGGCCTACCTGAATCTCGGCGACGTCCGCGTGACCCAGGGCAACGAACGCGAAGCCGCCGCGGTCTGGGAGCGGCTCATCGAGGTCGCGCCCGATCGCGCGTACCTGGCGTTCGATCGGCTCGAGGCGCTGGCGATTCGGACCGGCAACCCGGATCGGTTCCCACGGCTCTGCCGGCGGCTGATCGACGAGAACCCCCAGGACTGGCGCGCCCGGCTCGCCTTGTCGCGCCATCTGGCCGCCGGAGGCCAGCCGCGCGAAGCGCTCGACCTGCTGTTCGCCGCGCTGGTGCAGAACCCCCATGCGCTCGGCATCCACCAGGCGATCTGGCGCGCCCTCGGACAGCTCCATCATCCAGCTGCGCTCGTGGATCGCTACGGCGAGCTGACCCAGCACGCCGTCTTCTATCTCGATCCGCACGTGTGCATGCGCTGCCGCTACCGCAGCACGGAACTGCTGTGGCAGTGCCCGCATTGCCACGACTGGAACACGTTTGTGGAGGAGAGGATCGCGCCCGCACAGGACACGACGGAGGTGGAGGTTTGAATTAAGAAGTAGGAATTAAGAATTAAGAATTAAGAATTGAGAATTCTTGATATCGCGTCGACCTGCCGGTCGGTCTCCTCGAACGTCCCCTCCGTCGTCACCACAAAATCCGCCTGCGACGTTTTTTTGTCCGTGGGCCACTGCGCCGCCAGGCGCTGTTGCGCGGCAGCTTCGCTCAGTCCGCGCGCGCGAAGCCGTGCGATTTGGGTGTCGGGCGCGCAGGCGGTCACGATCACGCGGTCGAAGCTCTTCTCGGCGCCGGTCTCGAAGAGCAGCGGCACCGCCACCACGGCGAAGTCGCCGTCGCCCACCAGTTCGAAGCCGCGCAAGCCGGCGGTGATCGCGCGGTACACGGCCGGATGCACGATCGTCTCGAGCTCCCGGCGAGCGGAGGCGTCGGCGAACACGATCGGCCCCAGCTTCGTGCGATCGACGGCGCCGTCGGCAGCGAGGACGTCCGCGCCGAACCGCGCCGCAATCGCCGCGGTCGCCTCGGTGCCCGCTGCGGTCACCCCATGCGCGAGCTCGTCCGCGTCGAGACACGGCACCCCGAGGCGCCGGAACCGATCGAGCACGTAGCTCTTCCCCGTCGCGATGCCGCCAGTGAGCGCGATTTTCAGCATGTGTCGTTTCGGGTCGCGCTGCACGCCTGAACACCACCTTGACCACGAAGACACGATGACACGAAGAACGCACGAAGAAGAACGTCTTTGGACATACGGGTTTTCTTCGTGCGTCTTCGTGTTCTTCGAGCTTTCGTGGTTACGGCAGATCTCTTCGCAGTTTGCTTAGGCCTGCCCTCTCCTCTGCAGCACGCAGCGTATTCTTCAACAGCATCGCGATCGTCAGCGGACCGACGCCGCCGGGCACCGGCGACAAGGCGCCGGCGATGTCCGCGACATCCGGATGCACGTCGCCGACCACGATCGATCCGCGCCGCGCGAAGGCGTCGCGGCGCTTCGAGCCTGGCGGAAACAGCCGCTCGACCAGCGTCCGATCGGATACCTGCGTGGTGCCGACATCGACCACCGCCGCGCCCGGCTTCACGAACGCCGGGGTCACGAAACCGGCGCGGCCGATCGCGGCAATGAGGATGTCGGCTTCCGACGCCACCGCGGGCAGGTCCTTCGTCCGCGAATGACAGATCGTGACCGTCGCATTGCGGTGCAGCAGCAACAGCGCCATCGGCTTCCCGACGATGTCGCTGCGACCGATGACCACGGCACGGGCTCCGGCCATCGTGATGTTCGACCGCTCGAGCAGCTCGATGACACCGGCCGGCGTGCACGACACGAGCGATCCGCGGTTCTGGACCAGATGGCCGACGTTCAAGGGATGGAGCCCGTCGACGTCCTTCTCGGGCCGGATGGCGTCGAACACGCGCCGCTCGGCGTCCTCGCCCATCGCGGCCGGCAGCGGCGACTGCACCAGAATGCCGTCGTGCGCCTCGCTGTGATTGAGGCGCTCGACGACGGCCAGCAGCTCCGGCAATGTGGTCGTCGCCGGCATCTGCTCGAGGTCGGTCCGCAGTCCCGCCTCGGCGCCGGACTTGAGCTTGTTCCGGACGTAGATGGCCGAAGCCGGATCGTCGCCGACCAGCACGATCCCGAGGCCCGGCGGCCGCCCGGCTCGCGCCGTGAACGCCGCCACCGCAGGGCCGACCTCCGCCCGAATCGCGTTCGCGACCACCGCGCCATCCAGCACTCGAGCCGCCATCAGCCCGCACCCTCGGCGGCATCGGCTTCCAGCTGCTTCAGCGACTCCGGGTGCCCGAGCACAACCAGCTTGTCGCCGGACCGGATGGGCGTGTCCGGCTCGGGGTTGAACTCCATCCGGCTGTCCTCGCGCTGAATGCCGACGACGATCACGCCGTAGCGCTGCCGGAGGCCCGCCTCGACGATCGAGCGGTTGGACAGCGACGAACGCGCGGTAATCGTGATCTGCTCCATCGCCAGCTCGAGATTATCCGAGTTCGTCGCCAGTTCCATGAAGTCCACCACCGCCGGCCGCAGCGCCGTCTGCGCGATCTGCATCGCGCCGATCTGATACGGCGAAATGACGCGGTTGGCGCCCGCCCGCTTCAGCTTGAGCGTGGCGTCCTCGGTCTCGGCCCGGCTGACGATGAAGAGGTCGGGCCGCATCACGCGCGCGCTCAGCACCGCGTAGACGTTTTCGGCGTCGGTGCCGACGGCCGCGATCAGACCGCGGGCGCGCTCGATGCCGACGCGCTTCAGGACGTCCTCGCGGCTGGCGTCGGCTTCCACTCCAAGCGCGCCGTCCTCGATCGCCACCTGCACCCGCTCGGCGCTGTGCTCGACGACCACGTACGGGATGCGCTGGCGGCGGAACTGCTGGGCCACGATGCTGCCGATGCGGCCGTAGCCGCAAATAATAAAGTGATCCTTGATCGTGTCCAGCATACGTTGGTGGCGGCGCCGCTGCAGGCGCTTGGGGAGCCCGCCCTCGACGACGACCGTCGCAAGCAGAGTGAACGTGTAGAGCGCCGCGCCGACACCGCTGAGCAGCAGCACGACGGTGAACGCCTGCCCGGCGCGCGACAGCCGGTGGACTTCCTGATAGCCGACCGTGGTGACGGTGATGATCGTCATGTAGAACGCGTCCCACGCGCCCCACCCTTCGATCGCCATGTAGCCGACGGTCCCGCCGGCGATGATGCAAACGAGAAGGGCGACCGCGAAGACCGGACCTTGCGCCCGGAACCAGCGGTCGCCCTTGAGCACCGTCACGAGTGCGGGTCTAGCGTCCGGCTTCGCTTGGATGGCTCTGAAGCCGGCTGTGCTTCATGCCGTACCCGAAGTAAAACACGAGGCCGATCGCGAGCCACACACCCAGCCGAAGCCAGTTGGTCCAGCCCAGCCCGTAGATCATCGATCCGCAGACCACGATGCCGAGCACCGCGACCAGCGGCAGCGCCGGCACGATGAAGGCGCGCGGGATCTCCGGCCGCCGTACCCGCATGATCCACACGCCCGCGCACACCAGCATGAACGCGAACAGCGTACCGATGCTCGTCATCTCGCCGACGATGCTCTCCGGCAGGAACCCGGCGAACGCGGAGGTGAACAGGAAGAACAGCATGTTCGCCTTCCACGGCGTCTTGTAGACCGGGTGCACCTCGGAGAAGATTTTCGGCACCAGGCCGTCGTGGCTCATGGAGTAGAACACGCGCGACTGCCCCATCAGCATCACGAGAATGACCGACGAGAAGCCGGCCAGAATCGCGATCGTCACGAACTTGGACAGCCACTCGTAGCCGATCATGTACTTGGAGATCGCAAAGGCCACCGACGCTTCCTTGCCGGCGGTGCGGAAGTCCTCGACCGTCGCCACGCCGCTGAGCACGTGCGAGAACAGCACGTAAAGGATGGTGCAGACGATCAGCGAGCCGAGAATGCCGATCGGCATGTCGCGCTTGGGGTTCTTGGCTTCCTGAGCAGCGGTGGAGACGGCGTCGAAGCCGATGAACGCGAAGAAGACGACGCCAGCCGCGCCGAGGATGCCCATGATGCCGCCGTAGGGGTGGGTGATTCCTTGCGGCGTCGTGTAGGTGGTCGCCTCGGGGATGTACGGGGTGTGATTCGCCGGGTTCATGAATCCCCAGCCGATCACGATCACCATCAGGACGATCGCCACCTTGGTAACGACGATGATGCTGTTCACCGTCGCCGACTCCTGCATCCCGCGGATGAGCAGCGCCGACAGGATGAACAGAATGACGATTGCGGGAATGTTGACGATGCCGTTGGCGATCACCGCGCCATTGGCGTCGGTCAGGTGTTCGAGCGGCGAGTGACACCACTCGTAAGGCACGTGCATGCCGACGTACTCGAGCACCTTGTTGAAGTACTCGCTCCAGGCAATCGCGACCGTGGCGGCGCCGACCGCATACTCGAGGCAGAGGTCCCAGCCGATGATCCACGCGACCAACTCGCCCATCGTCGCGTAGGAATAAGTGTAGGCGCTGCCGGCGATCGGGATCATCGAGGCGAACTCGGCGTAGCACAGGCCGGCGAAGGCGCAGCCGAGGCCCGCGACCAGGAACGCCAGCGTCACCGACGGGCCGGACCGCTCCGCGATGGCGGCGGCGGTGCGCACGAAGAGGCCCGCGCCGATGATCGCGCCGATGCCGAGCGTGACCAGCGAGAAGGGGCCGAGCGTCCGCTTCAGGGTCGATTCTCCAGTCGCCGCGACGTCGGCCATGAGCCGATCGATTGACTTCGTCCGAGACAATGCTCCAGCCACTATGTACCCTCTCAGTTTGCGAAGATGTCGTGTGAGACCCGGCGATTATACGCGGGGCGGTTCCCAACGCGAGAGCCGTTCGAGATAGGCCCGTGCCCGCGCCTCGGGGTCGCCGCCGGCAACGAGATCACCGATCACCGCCACCGACGCGGCGCCGGCCTCCAGCACCGATGCCGCCGTCTCCAGCGTGATCCCGCCGATCGCGACCAGCGGCAGGCCGCGGGCTTTGGCGCGGCGCGCGGCCTCCCTGACCATCTCGAGCCCGACCTTGTCGTAGCCGGTCGCCTTGGTCGCGGTGGCGAAGACCGGTCCGATCGCCACATAGGTCACCGGCTCCAGCACCGCACGGTCCACCTGCTCGGCCGTGTGCGTCGACAGACCGACGATCGCCCCGTCGCCGAGCAGGCGGCGGACGGCCGCGGGCGACAGGTCCTCCTGACCGACGTGGACGCCGTCGGCATCGGCGAGGCGGGCAATGTCGGACCGGTCGTTGATGATCACGCGCGCCTGGTGGAGACGGGCGAGCTGCACGAGGGCGGCAGCCGTCGCGAGGAAGGCGTCGCCGGGCATCGACTTGGCGCGCAACTGAAGCCAGCGCGCGCCGCCGCGCAGGTACGCGGCCGCCAGATCCAGGATCGGCCAGCCGGCGCGAGCCGCGACGTCTGCGTCGAGGATCGCCATCAGCGGGGTCAGAACGCCCTCCGCCTAGACTGCTTCGGCGAGCCGGCCGCCGGACGCGTTCGGGCGAGCGAGGAACCGCTCCATGAACGACGTGCTCAGCTTCCCGGCGACGAACTCCGGGTCGGCGAGGATGCGCAGATGCAGCGGGATCGTCGTCTTGATCCCTTCGATCGTCGTCATCTCGAGCGTCCGCTTCATGCGCGCGATCGCTTCCGCGCGATCCCGGCCGTGGACGATCAGCTTCGCGATCATCGAGTCGTAGTACGGCGAGATGGTGCAGTCGGAGTGCGCGAACGTCTCGACCCGCACGCCGGGCCCCCCCGGCACGCTGAAGACGTGGATCAGTCCCGGCGACGGCACGAACGTCTCCGGATCCTCGGCGTTGATGCGGCACTCGATCGAATGCCCGGTGAACACCACGTCGGCCTGCTTGAACCCGAGCCGCTCGCCCGCCGCGATCCGGATCTGCGCCTTGACGATGTCGATGCCGGTCACCATCTCGGTCACCGGGTGCTCGACCTGGAGGCGGGTGTTCGCCTCCATGAAGTAAAAGCGCCCTTCGGGGTCCATCAGGAACTCGAAGGTGCCGGCGTTGGTGTACTGCACCGCCTTGGCGGCGTCGATGACGATGCCGCCCATCCGGCGCCGCATCTTCTCGCTCAGCGCCGGCGACGGCGACTCCTCGATCAGTTTCTGGTGGCGGCGCTGGATCGAGCACTCCCGCTCGCCGAGGTGGACGACCTGGCCGAAGTGATCGCCGAGGATCTGGAACTCGATGTGGCGCGGCGACTCGACATACTTCTCGATGTAGACGTCGGAGACGCCGAAGGCGGCCTCCGCTTCGCGCTGCGCGGTCTTGACGGCGTGCGACAGCTCGGCCGGCGCGCGCACCACGCGCATGCCGCGTCCGCCGCCGCCCGCCGTCGCCTTCACGATGACCGGGTAGCCGATCTCCTTGGCGAGCTTGAGCGCCTTTTCTTCGTTCTCGATCGGGCCGTCGCTGCCGGGCAGAATCGGCACGCCGGCCTTCTTCATCACCCGGCGCGCGCGCGCCTTGTCGCCCATCAGCCGGATGACCTGGGGTTCGGGACCGATGAACTTGATGTGGCACGCTTCGCAGACTTCGGCGAGGTAGGCGCTCTCGGACAGGAAGCCATAGCCGGGATGGATCGCGTCGGCGCCGGTGATTTCGGCGGCGCTGATCACCGCCGGGACGTTGAGATAGCTGTCGGCGCTGCGCGCCGGGCCGATGCAGACGTCCTCGTCGGCGAACTTGACGTGCAGCTGGTTCTCGTCCGCTTCCGAATAGACCGCGACCGTCTTGATGCCGAGCTCGCGGCAGGCGTAGATGATCCGCAGCGCGACTTCGCCGCGGTTGGCGATCAGTATCTTCTTGAACATGGTTGATGGCTGATGGCCGTCATCGTGTCCGGATCGCGAAGAGCCGCTCGCCGTACTGGACCGGCTGGCCGTTCTCCACGTAGATGTTCACGACCTCGCCGTCGTATTCCGAGTCGATCTCGTTCATCAGCTTCATCGCCTCGATGATGCAGAGCACGTCGCCCTTTTTCACCGCGGAGCCGATGTCGGCAAAGGCCGGCGAGCCCGGTTCGGAGGAACGATAGAAGGTCCCGACGATCGGCGACTTCACCACCGCGAGCTCGATCTCGGACTCTCCGAGATCGGACTCCGGCGCCGGGCTGCCGGAGACCGGCGCCGGCGCGGCTGCCGCCGGCGCGGCCACCGCGGGCAGCGCCGGAGCCGCGTGGGTCACGACGTGGGCGCCGTTGACGTCCTTGCGGATCTTGAGCCGCAGCCCGTCGTGTTCGACTTCGAACTCTGACAGTTCGTGCTCGCGCACGAGGTCGAGGATCTTCTTGATCTGGTCTAGGTCCATGGATAGGAATAGAACTTAAATCTCAACGAGGTCCGTGGTCACGTGCGTGAGCACTTCCACTCCCGTGTCGGTCACCAGCACGTCGTCCTCGATCCGGACGCCGCCCCACCCGGGAAGATAGGCACCGGGCTCTATCGTGAAGATCATACCGGCCGCGACCGCCTCATCCCCGGCGTCGACGTCAGGCCGCTTCCGCGAGATGCGCGGATCCTCGTGCACTTCAATCCCGAGACCGTGACCCGTGCCGTGCCCGAACGCCTCACCCAGACCGCGGCCGCTCAAGACGTCCCTGGCCGCGGCGTCGATCTCGAACCGCGACCGGCCCGGCGCGACCACGGCAACCGCCCGATCCCGGGCCTCGCGAACCGCCGCGTGGACCTCGCGCGCCCTGTCGCTGGCTCGTCCGACCGAGACCGTGCGGGTCAAGTCGACGCAGTATGAGGCGTATACGCCGCCGAAGTCCAGCACTACGAGGTCACCTTCGGTTATTGTTCGCTCTCCAGGACGCGCATGCGGCAGGGCGGCGTTCGGTCCACTGGCCACAATCGTATCAAACGCCGGGCGCTCGAACCCCGCCTGGCGGACCCGGCGGTCGATTGCGAGCGCCACGTCCCGCTCGCTGAGGCCGCGGACGACCT
>Ga0268266_10005119_pt1 | contig 12356 bp, 14 predicted proteins | sample KBSS13metaG_FD_190356 | JGI IMG/M metagenome (GOLD analysis project Ga0268266, IMG submission 190356) | Switchgrass rhizosphere microbial communities from Kellogg Biological Station, Michigan, USA - KBS S1-3 metaG (SPAdes) (version 2) | ecosystem: Host-associated > Plants > Roots > Rhizosphere...
CTATCGCGGTATCCTGCCTTTCGTTCTCCTTTATCTTATCGCGCTCGTCCTGATTACCTATGTGCCCGACATATCCCTTATTGGCATGCGTCTGTTGTTCAACTGAATCAAAATAGACCCATCTATGCCTGCAACCTTGGTACCAGCTTGATTGCGTTCTCGCTGCCGATGGCTTTGAGATCGGCGGCCGAAAGCCCGAGTTCTTCCAGGTTTTTCATCTGGTCGAGCCCGAAATACGGATAGTCAGAACCGTAAGTTACCTTCGACACAGGCACGAGTTTCAGCAACGCTGCGATCGCTGGGGCGCTGGTCGCATTCGCGGTGTCGTAATTGAGACGCCTCAATTCGCCCTCGATACCTTCAGGTGCGAACTCCTTGAGGTTAGGCCGCTTGGCGTAAAATGAATCGATGCGGCCGGCCATCATCGGGATGGTGCCGCCCGCATGCGAGAACAGCCATTGGATGTCGCGCCAGCGCGCGAAACCACCGGAAAGAAGAAGGCTCGTGACGGTGCGCGTCGTGTCGTGTGGCACCTCGATCACCGCGGGGAATGTTCCGACGCTCAACTGGCCGCAGCAACTCGCGACCAGCGGGTGCACATACACCACCGCTTTGCGACGATTGAGCTCGTCAAACACTGGCTTGTAAGCGGCATTGCCAAGCCATTTGTCGCCATAGTTTGACTGCAGGCCAACGCCGTCGGCCTTGAGCGTGTCGAAAGCGTATTCAATTTCCTTGAGTGTCTTGTCGATGTCCAGCATCGACAGCGTCGCAAACAGACCAAACCGGCCGGGATTGTCCCGCATCATTTCGGCAGCGAAATCATTGCAGCCACGTGCAAGCTGGTTGGCTTTCTCCGCGCCAAGATCGAACCAGACGCCCGGCGTCGAGGCGAGTGAGAGCACGCCGACCCGGATGCCGGCCTTGTCCATATCCTCGATCGCCTTGGCCTTGGACCACGCGACCTGGCCAGGGAAATGCGGAATCTTACGCGTATCTTCCCAGCCGAGCCAAAGCTCCTGGTATTCCGGTGGATAGAAATGGTGGTGGGTATCGATGAGCACTTTCTGTTGGGCGCGCGCCTGCACGCCCGGCAACATCGCCGCGGCGCCGATGGCGGCTGCACCGGCGAGGAACTGCCGCCGCGAGGTGGGCAGCGCACAGCAAGCGCAGCCTCGGAAATGAAGTTTGCGCAAAGATGAAATGGGCATGGTGTTTCTCCCAATTGGCGCCAGCCCGGTGCGGAGATTTCACACCGGGATGGTCGACAGCAGCTATTTCTTGGCTGCATCCGCGTACGGATAGACCATTTTTCCGGTCTTAAATTTGTCTGGCCACAAGATCACCTGATGGTCAGTCTTGCTGAATTGCTCCAGATCGTTAGGTGCAACGTCCTGGAATTGGGTGAACACCGTGCGCGGCTCAGTCCAGTCACCGTTTTTGTTGTACGCAATCTCACCGGCAACGGTCGAGAACTTGTTCTGGTGGATGTACGCGGCAAGCTTGCCATGATCGAGGCTTTTCGTGGCGGTTACGGCCGCAGCAAGAACTTGGCCGGCTGCATAGGCAAACGGGACGAAACCATAGCCGAAGGGATCAATCTTCTCGCCGGCTGCCTTGACCCGGTATTTGGCCAGCACGTCCTGCAAGCCAGGAAAATTGAACTCGGGTGACGGCACGAAGCTTTCCATGATGACGATGCCGTTCATGAGAGGACCAAGCCGCATTTTGATCGGCGTCACCAGGAGACCCACCATGGTGCCGCCAAAAATTTTTGGCGCCAGTCTGACTTCGTGCGCAGCAGTCACAATACCGACCGTGTCCGGTGGATAGGCCGCAACGAATACAACGTCGGCGTTGGAGGCCTGCAAAGAGCGTACGACGGCAGTAAAGTCGGTGGTGGTCGGCGGATAGGTCTTGTCATAGACAATGTCGAAACCCATTGCCTTCGCATTTTCGCGCGCGCCATCGGAGGCCGTCTTGGCGAATTCAGCATCTGCCGCCAGCAGCGCGACAGTTTTCGGCTTTGGATTCTGCGCCGCCGCCAACTCGAAAAAGCCGCGAGAGAACGCTTTCACGCCTTCGGGCCCGACCGGCACCATCGAAAAGTAGCGATCGTAATTGAAATGGCTGTTCACACCGATCGCCAGCATGGTGATTGTGGTCTTGTTGTTCTGAGTGATTGTTGGCATGGCCGCGGCAGCCATATTGGTTGCATAGGGGCCGAGGATCAGATCGACTTTGTCGACGCTGATCAGCTTGCTGTAAATCGTGGGAACGTTCGACGGATTGCTCTGGTCATCGTAATAAACCAGCTCTACAGGACGGCCCAGCAAGCCACCCTTGGCGTTGATGTCATCGCGCCAGATCTCCAAAGCGAGCAAAATCTGTTTGCCGTTCGGCGCGACACTTCCGGTCAGCGCCATTGAAAATCCGACCTTGATTGGATCGGCGGCCCACGCCGTCACCACTGCCGACATTCCCACGAAGGCGGCAACAACCACGGCGGCAATCGAGCGAATCGCGCCGGTCATCTTTTTTTCCCACATGACATCCTCCCAGTTCGTTTTGCAGACAAAACTACTTCATCATTTCCTCCGGCGGCATCGGCCCCCACAGATTGGCGGCCGATGGATCCTTGGCCCAAACCTTAGGCCGCTGCGGATTATCGCGGTGCCACGGACGTGGTTCGAAATAGCCAAGCGCCTCGTCCTTCATCTGATCGAGTTCGGCAAACAATTCCGTGATCAATCCACATGGACTGCGGTGGTAGGCAAACAGATTGTGGCCGATACCGTGTCGTCCGGGGCCCCAAAGCATCTTGTAGCCGTTGAGACTGAGAAAATCGCAAGCGGTTTCCAGATGCGACCAATCGCGCAGTTCAAAGGCCGTATGGAAATGCCGGTTCGAACCGGTTTCCATCAGATTGATGGTGTGATGATCGACACCACAGCGCAGGAAGGAGAAAAATTCACCCATCCAATCGGACACGCGGAAGCCGAGCACATCGCAATAAAACTTGGTGACCGCTTTGACGTCAGTCACATGAAACGCCACATGACCGAGCTTGTGCGGCACGATGCCCTTGCGCTGGAACTTCTGCGTCAGCATTTCCGGCTGCCTGAACACCTCGATGACGGTGCCTTTGGGATCCTCGAAGGAAACCAGCTCGGAAATTGTCGGCTCAGAATCTTTTTTAACTACGGTCTTGATCCCATGCGCGGCGGTCTGGCGCTCAAACGCGCCGAGATCATCGTCTGGCTCGATCTGAAAACCGAGGCGCACGCACTTCGCTTCACTTCCTTTTCGCAGCACGACCGCATGATGATCGATTGTGTGGGCGAGATAGACCGCATCCTTGTCTTTTTCGATCAGGGTCAGCCCGAGAATATCTGTGTAGTATTCCGCCTGCTGCTGCGGGTCAGGCATTTCGTAGCAGGCATAAACGATCTTGCGCACGCCGATCATGGGCCTCTCTCCAATTGCTAGGTCCGTTTTCGAGATTCTGGATCTGGCTCTGACTCGAAAATTTCAAGAATGGCGGCCACGTCGCGTTCACCGATCACCGGCACCGCTTTCTGGAAAATATCGATGAGGCAATCGAGCAACGGCGTCGCCGCGCCGACGCTGTCCGCCAATTCCTTTGCGCCATGCAGATAATGGGCGAGACCGCCCGCCGATCCCTGTTGAGGCATGAACCGGCGCTCCGCCATCCACGGCGCCCGAATGCCAAACTGAGCCGACCCACCGCTGCCATTGGCGATGGCCTTGATCATCAGCGAAGGGTCGACACCGGATTTCAAGCCAATCGCCATGGCCTGCGCCGTGCCCGCGATATTCAGACCTACCAGCAGATTGTTGATGAGCTTGACCTTGGTCGCGGCGCCAAAGGCTCCAAGATAAAGGCAGAGATCGGCAAAATCGTTGACGATCCGCTCGACTTTGGTTGCGGTAGCCCGATCGCCGGCCAGATAGATGACGCCCTTGCGTTGCGCCACCATGCCAGGCGTTCCGCTCACTTCACCGTCGAGAAAAACAACCCCCTTTGCAGCCAGCGGAGCAACGTAGCGTTCCTTCACAGGTATGGAATGCGAGCCGAACTCGACCACGATCTGGCCCGGTCGCGCGGAGTGGATGAGACCATTCGAGCCCATCACGACTTCCTCAAGCGCTTCGTCGCTTGGAAGGCATGTGAAAATGAGATCCGTTTGCGATCCGATATCGGCCGGCGATTTCGCCGGAACGCCGCCAATCTTCGCAAAATCGGCCAAGGAGCTCCGGCGATAGCCGAGCACGCGATGGCCCTTGTTGATCAGATGTTCACAGATCGGACGACCGATCTTGCCGATGCCAACGAACCCGATGGTTTCCATGACTGCCCTGCTCAGTGTTCGATTTGCCTCGGCATGGTGTTATGTGATCTCGATGCTACGGTCGGAGTAGTTCACGTTAATTCCGAACGAGCCCTCCATCACCGTCCATTCCCGGATGCGAAAGCTTCGAATGCCGTTGACCACGAACGGGTCGCGCAAGGCGAGCGCGCGCGCCTCATCTGCGCTTGCTGCGCGCAGAATGGTAAGTCCGTCACTGCTTGCGCCGAAATCGAGCGGCCCCGAAGCGAAGAGTTTGCCGGCCCGCTCCAGACCAATCATGTATTCGAGATGCTCAACCAGATGCGGCTTTAGGTCCGCGCCGTTTCCATCCCACAGCACGACATAAAATTTCTTGCGCCACATCCGTTCAGTCAATTCGCGAATACGCGCTTCCGTGGTTGACGACACGCCTCCGCCTCCCGAACTCACTGACTCCAACACTACGCGTCGTCGGCCACCATGCGATTGACCAGACTGCCGCAGCTATCGATCTCGATCTTCACTTCATCGCCGATCTTGAGGAATTCCCCACGTGGCATGCCCACGCCCGCCGGGGTACCCGTCGCAATGACATCGCCAGGCTGCAGTGTCACATGGCGGCTCAAATAGGCGATTTGCTCGGCGATGCCATGCACCATGCGACTGGTGTTGGAATTCTGCTTGAGCGTGCCGTTAACCCAGAGCTTGATGGCCAGATTGTTTGGATCGGGGACATAGGCTGCCGGCGTGAACCACGGCCCCATTGGGGCTCCGTGCTCGAAGCATTTCTGCCCGACCCAGTCATAGATGAAAGGAGTTCCCTCGCGCTTCATCAGATCGCGTGCCGACAGATCGTTTACGATCAAATATCCGGCAACGGAATCGAGCGCCTTAGCCTCTGAAACGTTTCGGGTCGGACGGGCAATCACAACGCCGAGTTCAGCCTCCCAATCGACTTGCCTGGAAAAGTTCGGCAGCTTGGCCGGCGTGTTGTGGCCGATGATCGAACCCGCGGTGGTCTTGAGGAAGAACCAGGGCTCTGCTCCCTTGGTCATCGAAGGCGCTTTGCCGGTGGTGCGCTTCGCTATCTCCGCCATCTCCTCAAGATGGTCCCAATAGTTTGCTCCTGCGCAAAACAGCGTGCCGGGATAAAGAAGCGGTGCAAGCAACGCGACTTCGCCAAGCAACTTGCCCCCGCGCGTATTTTGCGCTGCCTCGTGCAGGCGCGGATGGACGCGGTCCCACGCGTTGAGCAGGCCCATCACGGACGACGAATTGGGAATCCCGTCGAGCAGCGGGGCGACCGGATGAACGCGATCATCGACCAGCATACCCGCCTGCGGTTGTCCGCCTGTGTCGCGATAGCTCAGCAGACGATAGCCGCTGGACATTACTCACTCCCCGACAACACTCTTACGCCGCGCGAAATCCGGTTTGGCGACCGGCTTGTTGTACTGTAACGTACAGTACGTTCCTCACAAGAGGATGCAAACGGAAAAATATATGCGCCGCAACAAGTCGAGTGCGCGGGTCGGTACACACACGAGACCCACGATTCAGAGATCTTCAGGAACGCGCCATGTTCCTCGGGATCGTCCGGGCAATCGGATGACCGAGGCTCGGCGGCAAGAGATCGTGCGCAAGGCCGCGGCGCTATTCATCGAGAAGGGTTATTCGAACGTCACTATTGACGAAATCATCAGGCTGGTCGGCGGATCGAAAGCGACGCTGTATGCGCGATTTGGTGGCAAGGAGGGTCTGTTCGAGACCGTCATCAGACAGCCCTGCATTGACGTCACTCACGCGATCGACACTGATCTGGTGGGCGACACGGAAGCGCAACTGACACAAATTGCCCGCAACTTCCTGAAGTCGGTGCTCAACCCGAAGATTGTCGAACTGCATCGCCTGATGGTGTCGATTGGCAAGACGTTTCCCGCAGTCGGCTCGCTCTTTTATGAATCGGGGCCCAATACGGCCTATCAAATCGTCGCCAGGTGGATCGCAAAGCAACAGGCCGCCGGCAAACTTGCTGCCGGTAACCCTCGTCAACTTGCGGTCCTCTTTCTTGATATGCTCATAGGCGAACATCAGCTTGCGTTGCTGACATCTCCGCGCCGGTCGACGTCAAAGGCCATCGACAAGACCGTTCGCGCGGCTGTTTCGGTATTCCTGCACGGAGCTGCCACGCGACCTTCTTCACGAAGGCAATACCGCTAAGTCGGGCCGAAGGCAGCTGGATCGCACTATCCAGACTCAACAGTTATCGGCCTACGCGATCTTAACGTACTCGAAGTCGCCAGGCTGGTTATCGATTCCGACTTTAGGGGCGCGATCCAACTCGCAAACTTCCCGCGTTCGACCACCGGCTGCATAAGGCAATAAAATCTCCATCGGAGCTCGAAGGCAACCAAGTGTCCTTGCTCTTTTCCAAGCAGCGTTGTCGATCAGATCACCGGCTGGCGTCGTCACAACATCGCGAAACTCACCGATATGGCGGTGGAAAGCAACGTGCAGCAGTTTCAATTCGAACTTGATACCGGTCGCCTCGATGATCTTGTTCCACCGTGCGACGCCCTTATGCAGTCGTTGGTATAGTCGAACCCCGATTGAGCTTGGGCTACTCCTGGAAGCCCTCCGGAAGCTTCGGTCCTTCGCCAGGCGCGCTGAGGCCGAGGCGGCACTCGCGGCAACGGTTTCCCAGCAGACACGGGTCGCGACGTCGTGCGGCGCACAAGTCGATGTCCGGTTAGGGCCAAAAGCGGACATGAACGATAGGTCTGGTTGTGTTGATTTCGTTAGAGAGCCCGTGTGACAGGTGGTTAACTCTGGAGCTCAGCGACGCCCTCCCGGCAAGCCATAAATATCGGGATCCCTTTGTTCGTTAGCGCTCGGCGCGTTCTCGACTTCACCGTCGACATTTTCTGCACCCGACACCAATTTGCAATTTTTGTCGGCAGCGGTCTTCTGTAACTGGCTCATCATACCGCGCAGTTCCGCATATTCCGGCCGGTAGGCTGCGCTGCTAACTAGCACCCCGACTGAATCGGTTTCCGCCTTCGTCATCAGCAACTCCAATTTCCGCTGACGGCTACCGATAGCCTGCGCCGCCTTGGCAAGTTGCACGCAGTTGTAGAGAGCGTACCTGCCCGGCGCGACCAGGAACCGGTCAGCACTTTCGTCGGAGACCGCACAGCCGGCAAGTGCTGTAGCGATAATTGCGGTCAGGAACATCACGCGACTGGTTATTGCCATTCAACTAAATGTGCACCTCGCTCGTTAAGGGGGCCCGGACGTGGATTTGAACCAAAAGTGGGACATTTCCCCTCTAAGCATATGTTGGCCACAGATTAAGTTGCCCCTTGGGGCAATAGCAATCGTCTTTGCTTTTCTTAAAACTTAGATGAACGGAGGATTTCCGCCAACTAAGAGCAGCAATGGGACGCGCCGGACTGATCGTTGCCTTGTCGATTAGCCTCTGTGCCGGGCTGACTTTGGCTCTTTTTCCCTTCATCGATTTGTGGGTCGCAAAAACTCTTAACGACAATGCGCTCGCTTCGAGCCCGATGATACCCGCCGTCCGAAATTTTGGGCTTTGGATCGAATTGCTTGTTAGCGCATTCCCGTTTATAGCCTTGATCATCAAGCTTTTCTTGCCGCGCAGCAGAATGCTGATGCCCGGTTGTGCCGTCGTATTTCTAATCACGACCTTGGCCCTCGGTCCCGGACTTCTTGTGAACGTCGCCCTCAAGGATAACTGGGGCCGGCCACGGCCCGGCCACTTGAAACAATTTGGTGGCGATCAACATTTCGTCGCTTGGTGGGATCCGACTGGCCCGTGTGAGAAAAACTGTTCTTTTGTGTCCGGTGAGGCAGCGGCGGCCTTTTGGATGATCGCACCCGCCGCGCTCGCGCCTCCGGGATGGCGAGCGCTCGCTTACACTGTGGCGATCGCTTTTGGCGCAACCATCTCGGCATCGCGCATGATTGTGGGCGGGCACTTCCTGTCCGACGTAATCTTCGCCGGCATATTCACGTTCCTAATTATTTGGCTGATGTACGCTTTGATCTATCGTTGGCCGCGCACCCGATTGGACGACGCAGCGGTTGAAAAGGCACTCGCGCGTTTTTCAACTTACTGCCGAACCGCCATCGACAGACTGCTACAAAGGAATTGACGCGAATCAAATAGCTCGCCGATGTTTTAATGTCCGCTTTGGGTCACAAGCAGACAGGTGCAGTAACTAACAATGTCCACTAAGGGTCGTAAGCGGACCTTCGAAGCGCAACTGGCGATGCCCGGTGTCGCTTAGCCCTCGAAATCGAATGAGACTGATGGCAGTTTAATTTTTGTTAGCCGTCCTACCCGAAGATCGCTAGGTTTCGTTCTTTTAAGAATGCTGATCGATGGCCGCTCAAGGCAAAGCACGATGCGGAATGTCGAAGCCACGCGCAATCTAGTGATCGTGTATACCGAGCATCTTCAAGATCCCGCCGATTGGGATGCTGTGAAAGAGCGAATAGAACGTGACGCGCCTGACATTGAAGTCCGCATCGTCAATAATTTTCACCGGAACTCTGTGACTGCGCGTTGGCAGGTCCGACGCCCGTCTCTAGTCTTCTCGCCCATCCGCCTAGCTGAATTCGTCCCTAGAGGTGGCGCAGTATTTTGTGGCCACATTCTGGGCAAGGATGAACAAATCCGTCGGCTGTCTTCGATCGGCATCCGAACGCCAAGGACAGAAACCCTTTCTCCCGAAAGCTCCTTCAATCCTTTGGAATGGGGTGAGTTCATTGTCGTCAAGCCGAACAAATCAAATTCAGGTAAAGGCGTAAAGCTCGTTCGCTCGTCTGGCCTTTCCGCGCGGTACGCCGAATTGACTGCCCAGGCCAATGATCAAATTCTGGTTCAACCATATATCGATCATGCCGAGGACGGATACCCAACGATCTATCGCGTGCTGACCATGTTTGGCCGCGCCCTTTATTGCGTCATGAACCGATGGGCCAACAAGCGGCCATCGCTTGCTCAGATCGCCGCCGACCCTGCCGGTGTAATCGCAACCAACAGCGATGCGATGGGTCAGGTGCGTGCGCTCTGTAACAATACTGAGATCATCGCTCTTGGTGAGCGTACCCACGAAGCATTCCCTGAATGCCCCGTGCTCGGCGTCGATATTATACGCGACATACACACGGACAAATTCTATGTACTGGAGGTTAATCCGCACGGTAACGTATGGCACTTGTCGTCACCCTTCGCGAGAAAAGTTGATCCAGAATATGTTCGTGCGCGATATGCCCAATTCAATGCTCTCGGTCGCGCGGCCGAACTTTTGATCCAAAAAACGCGCTCCGATGCGTGCTGACGTAAGCTTGTTGACGGACTTGACCCCTACGGGCATCTTTAATTGGTTCACCTTCGCCGGCTCAGAATGTCTGAAGTCACATTGCGCAAACTGTCAGATGGTGACTTACCACGAGTCATCGAAATTTTGTCATTCTGGAACATGGCTCCAATCGCGCCGACAGCGGCTGTGCCGGTACCGGAAACAACGGGGCTTGAGCCTGATCGCACCACGCTAGCAACCATGCAGCAGAAGATCGTGGGCGTCGCCAGTTACATCTTGTTGAAAAACGCTTGGGCGGAAACGACCAGTCTTGCAGTCGATCCTGCTTGGCTCGGCCACGGTATTGGTGAGAAATTACAGATCGCTCGTCTCAAAGAAATGAAGATGATCGGGATACAAAATGTGAAAACCGAATGCGACCGCCCCGAAGTGATCAATTGGTATGTCCGAAAATTCGGCTACCGAATTGTCGGCACTTCACCAAAGAAGCATGACTTCTGCAGGCACGATGTAGATCACTGGACCGTGCTCAACCTCGATCTTCGCGACTGGCAACCACGCGAAGTGTTCGTCACAAGCTCTTCAGCCAAAGGGTAAATATTCAGACGGCACTAAATGTCCGCTTTGGGTCATAAGCGGACGTGTGCGATGCAACTAGCGATGTCTACTAACGGCTAAAAGCAGACATGTGCGGTGCAAGGAGGAATGTCCGCTTTGCCCCTGAAAGCGGACATTGAATCACCACTGAACTGTCAAACCGGTCACGCAGTCGTACATCAAAGCAGTCTCCATTCGCTTACTCTGGAAAACGGGAATTTTCTAGGAAACGCGCAGAGGCGTTTTGCCCGAATCGGAATTTTTGCTTGAGTTCAGGGCGACTGGAGATCGCGTCGTGCGCGAAAAGCCCCGACGGCGCGGATTCTTTCAACCATTCAGCCAACCAACTTTGGGAGACCGGACTGTATGGCTGGTGCGGCAGTGCAGAGTCCCCCCTGCTCTGCCCGTTTTCGCTGATAACAGGGAATTTTACAGGGAATTTTGCAAAATCGCGGTTTTGGGAACACTAGAGACTGCAACTAATTGCGTAGTAAGGGCGCCTCAGGGGCGCGAATTCCCTGCTCAACGGAACAGGGAATTATTTCATCCGAACAGGGTCTCTGGCGTGTGAGAACAGGGAAATTTGTCGGCAAGAGAGCCGCATCAGACATGCGGTCTTATTTTGCTGGCATCAGCCCGGTCGCCAAAGTGATTTTCCTCCGACCGGTCGCGTAGGCGCTAGAGGGCGACAAGGGTGGAGCTTCCCGCGATCGTTCGAAGAGGACGACACCTGCGTTGCCGCCCCAATCGGTAAGATCGTCTCTATCGCAGGTAGCCGCAATCGCTAATCCGATCGACGCAAGGTGGGCACGACGGTAGCAATAGACGGCCAGCAAGACCCTGACGGCCGGGGAGATTGTCGCAATGAGTTCATTCAGCCCATGTGCGTTAGCGCGATACATTTCGCCGAGGATTTCATCGGGGACAGGACAAGGCTCGTCCTCAAGAAGTGCGCGGTGTTCGGGCAGCATCGCGAGGCCTCCCCAACGGTTGTTCCCGTAGTGACCATTCGATGCGCCGCGTTAACGTAGCGTTAATCCGACAAGCTCCTTTGAGTCCAAAGCGAACGTCATTGCGTTTAATTGCAATGTCCGCTTTACCCCCGAAAGCGGACATGTGCGGCGCAACTCGGGATGTCCGCTAAGGGCCAATAGCGTGGCAAGTGAGCATTGGCAGCACCGCCTATGCCGCATCAGAATAGACGTCAAAATCCGCGATACCGTTTGCACACACCGTCCTGAACCGAGTAACCCCGCGGGCAGGTACCGTATCGTCCAACTGGGTACCATCTTTCTGGTTGCCCATAGTTGTTCTGTCCGATCACCGCGCCACCATATCCATAGCCTCGCCCACCGTAGTATCCGCCGTCGTAGTAGCGATAACCGGGACCGGGAGCACCATAATAGCCACCGCCATAGTATTGCGCTGCGGCAATGCTCCCGGAGCCTAAAAGAGATGTCGCGGCAAATAGGATCAAAGCAAGTTTCTTCATCATCGCCTCCCATTAGTGGAACTTAAACGCAACAACCCAAAATCATGTTCCCTCGAAGATGAATGCCGCCAAAACAAAATGGGATTGCCCAAATCAAGTTTTCGCAATGTCCGTTTTGCCCCCCGAAAGCAGACATGTTCAGTGCATCGGTCCATGTCCGCTTTGGGTCAGAAGCGGACATTTGCGACGCAATAACGCATGTCCGCTTTAATTCCGATAGCGACTGGAAAAGCAGACATCCGTCTGGGCTCGGCTCGCAGCAAGAGGTTCAAGGGCTAGTGCAACCTTCGTATCAAATGCTTGCCCGGTCACGCAGTCGACATCAAACCGGTCTCCGGCCTCATTCTCCGAAATTCGGGAATATTTCGAATTCAGAGCGGAGATTTTCAGCGTACGGCTGAGTTGAAGGTTGGAATTTGTAACTCAGAGACGGTGTTCGAATTTCGAGAGGCGCCGCTTTGGCAGCTTCTTCGCGCCAACAGCCTAAGTATATGAAGAGACTGGACTGGTTGGCTGGCGCGGCAGTGCAGAGGGCCCCCTGCTCTGCCCGTTTTCCCTGCTAAC
>Ga0268266_10005122_pt1 | contig 12353 bp, 13 predicted proteins | sample KBSS13metaG_FD_190356 | JGI IMG/M metagenome (GOLD analysis project Ga0268266, IMG submission 190356) | Switchgrass rhizosphere microbial communities from Kellogg Biological Station, Michigan, USA - KBS S1-3 metaG (SPAdes) (version 2) | ecosystem: Host-associated > Plants > Roots > Rhizosphere...
CGGGGCGCACCCCGTGCAGTCTAGGAAGGCGGGATGACCCGGATGACCCGGTCGTCGCCGTTGCGCTCCTGGCCGTAGTCGTCGCGGTTGGACGTCGTGATCCAGATCGTCCCATCGGGCGCCTCGACCACCGCGCGGATGCGGCCGAAGTCCTCGACGACCTTCTCCTCGCCGGTGATGCGGCCGCCGTCGACGTCGAGCTTGCGCAGCGCGCTCCCGCGCAGCGTCGCGACGAGCAGGTCGCCCGTCCAGGACGAGCCCTCGCGGGAGACGAACGACGCGCCCGACGGCGCCACCGCGTCGCCCCAGAGCCACACCGGACCGGTCAGCCCGGCCGCGCTTGCCTCGCCCTGGACGCGCGGCCAGCCGTAGTTGCCGTCCTCGCGCACGACGTTGACCTCGTCGTCGCCGCCGGGGCCGTCCCAGCCGCTGGGGCCGTGCTCGCTCGCGAACAGGCGCCCGCTGCCCGGCTGCCACGACAGGCCCTGCGGGTTGCGATGGCCGACCGAGTGCATCGTCGGGTCGACGACGGGGTCGTCGCCGCGATACTCCTCGGGCGTCAGCCGCAGGATCTTGCCCGCGAGGCTGGCCCGGTCCTGGGCGCGCTCCTTCTTGCCTGCGTCGCCCGTGGGCACATAGAGGTCGCCGTCTGGACCGAACCGCAGCGTGCCGCCGTCGTGGTTGGGCGCACCTGGGATGTCGTCGATGAGGACGGCGTCGCGCTCGAGCCGACCGTCGTCCCACGCCCAGCGCTGGAGCTGGTTGGACTCGCCGACGGTCGCCATCAGGTACGCGAACGGCTCGCCCTCGGCGAACTCGGGGTCCAGCGCGATACCCATGAGGCCGGCCTCGCCGTCGTCGCGGACGTCGGTCACGGCGACCGGCTGGTCCTGCAGGCGTCCATCGCCATCGATGAGGCGCACGCTGCCGGACCGCTCGGTCACGAGCGCGCCGCCGCCGCCGGGGAGGAACGCGATGTCCCAGGGCACGTCGAGCCCGCGCGCGACGACCTCGATCTCCGGCTCGTCGCCGTCCACGCGCACGGGCGCGTCGCCCGGCGTCGTCGTCTGCGGCGTGGTCACGGCCGGCGTGTCGTCGGTGTCGGCCGCAGGGGTGCCGGGCTTGCCGGTGTCGGAGCCGCACGCCGCGAGCGCGGCGGCGCAGGCCAGAGCCACGATCGAGAGGAGTCGGGACATGGGCGTCCCCACGGTAGACGCCGAGCCTCAGGCTGCGGAGAGCTTGCGGCAGATCGACGCCAGCGACCGCTTCTCGCCCTCGTCGAGCACCGCGAACGCGTCGGCCACCCGGCGCGTGTGCCCCGGGAAGAGGCGCTCGACGAGCTCCGCGCCGCGCGCCGTGACCGCGATCGTCGCCGCGCGCTTGTCGGCGAGCAGGCGCCGCCGCGTCACGAGGCCGCGCGACTCGAGGGTCGTCACGACCTCCGTCGCGTTGGCCTTCGACGTCCGCAGCCGGGCGCGCAGCGTGCGCAGCTCGAGCTCGCCCCCGGCGGTGGTGAGGACGACGAGCACCGAGAAGCCCGTGGCCGAGATCCCCTCGCGCTCGAGGTCCGCGGTCAGCCGGCGGCGCACCGTCGCCTCGGCGCGCAGCAGCGAGTCGAGCGCGCGGTGGGCCAGCGGGTCACCCGGCACGAGGGCCATCTCGTTCGGGAGCGTACGTCTTCAGGCGGACGAACGGAGCGCTTCGCGGTTCGCCTCGCGCCCGTCCAGGTGCCCGATGATCGTGTCGCGCGCAGCGGAGGCCCGCGGCCCGAGGCGGGGCACGGTCGAGGCGCCGTTCGCCGGCAGCGCGCCGCGGAAGTCGAAGACGCCCACGCCGGTCCCCGATCGTCTGGCGACGTAGACGAGCCGGCCGAGCGCGTCCAACGACGCGCGGTGTCCCGTGAGCAGCACGACGCGCGGCGTCAGCGTCTCCAGCGCCCGGGCGAGACGGCCGGGCTCGAAGTCGAACGCGAGGCACAGCGCGCGCACGCCCGCACGACGCAGCAGCAGCTCGAGCGCCTGCGCGTGCAGTCCGTCGACGTCGGGGCGGCGGCTCGCGTCGAGGACGAGCACGCCCTCCTCCCGCGCGACCTGGGGGGCGGCGCGGCGCGCGGTCGCCATCCACGCGCTCGCCCAGCCCCAGGCGAACCCGTGCTCGGGGCTCGGAGGATCGCCGACGGGCGTGGCGATGAGCTCGACCCCCGGGAGCAGGACCTCCTCGACGGTCCGCTCGACCGAGCGGACCATGAGGCTCTCCTCGAGGACGCGGTCGGCCTCGTCCTCGTCGTAGCGCATGAGCGCGCTGCGCAACCGGCGCGGCGAGGCCGGGCCTGGGCCCCGCTCGCGGGCGAGCCGCACTGCGGAGGACACGTTGTGCGTCTGCTCGAACGCCTCGCGCAGCGCCTCGAGCTCGCGGACGTCGAACTGGCGGTGTCCGCCCGCGGTCCGGCGCGGCGTCGGGTAGCCGAAGCGCCGCTCCCAGGACCTCAGCGTGTTCGGGCTGACGCCGAGCATCGATGCCGCGGCGTTCGTCCGCACCGTCGTCATGACGGACTTATCGCCGCCGGGGTGCGCGCGCTCAAGCCGCGCAAGCGCCGCTGCAGTGGGGCCGGGACCTACTCCGAGAGCACGATGAGCGCGGCCTTCGGCGGGCCGCACGGCCCGATCCGCGCCCGGTAGCGCACGCCGAACTCGCCGACGGGGCGGACGACGACCGTCTGCGCATCCTCCTCGTTCGTCGCCGCGACGACGAGGCTCGTCAGCAGATCCTCGGGGCTCGTGGCCTCGGCGGCGGCCGGCGTCAGGAACTCGGAGATGTGACGGTTCACCGCGCGCGTCTCCGGGACCCCGAGCAGGTCCTCGGCCTTGCGCGACAGCGCGCAGACCTCCAGCCGGGAGTCGACGACGAGGAACGGCTCGCCGACCTGCGGGGCGATGCCCTTGGGCGCCTGGAGCACGAGCCCGAGCCCGCAGCGCCGGCACACGCGCGTGGACGGCTGCTCCTCGGTGACCTCGGGCGGCCGGCCGCAGTGCCCGCAGAACGCCTCGACAGGGCGACCGTGCGCGTCGACCCGGACGGCGCGGAGCGCGCGGGTCACGTGCCGACCCTCCGCCGCGCGGCCGAGACACGGCGCGCCCCGGACTGGAACCGGTTCTCCTTCTGGCCCGGCGTCTCCTCGAGCACGCCGAGCGCGACGCGCTGCGCCTCGAACGGGCCCTCGGGGAGCGCGCGTGCTGTCGCCCGGACGCTGCCGGAGGGTGCGGGGCGACGGAAGAGCATGACCGGGAGCGGGCCCGACGCGCTGCGCGCCTGGTACGCCCAGCGCGCGACGTGGTCGTCGGGCACGCTGGCGCCGGCGATGATCACGAACGTCGGCGGATGCGCCTCGAGGACGTCGCCGAGACCGGAGACGCCGGTGACCGGCAGGCTCAACACGCGCGCGCCCGCACGCGCGAGGAACAGCTCCAGGGCCCGGACGGCGAGCGCGTCGGGGTCGAGCTCGTCGCGCGTCGCGTCCCCGACGAGCACGCTGATGTTGCGCGCCGGCGCCGGCGACAGGCGCTGCGCCCGGCGCAGCCATCCGTCGGCCCAGCGGGCGGCGAAGGCCCACGGCGCGCTCTCGATGCCGTTGCGGCTGGCGAGCTCGTCGAACGTCGGGAGGAGGACCTCCTCCACCGACCGCTCCAGCGAGCGCAGCGCCAGCGCGGCCTCCATCGAGGTCGGCGCGCTCCAGCTCGAACGAGCTCAGCGCTCCCACGAGCGAGTCCGTATCCGCGGTGAGCGCCTCGCGTGCGCGGCTCACGGCGGACGAGATCGACAAGCCCTCCTGCAGGGCGTCACGAAGGGCAGCGACCTCGCCGTGGATGTACAGCCGGTGCTGACCCGACGAGCGCTGCGGGCGGGGGTAGCCGAACCGCCGTTCCCACGCGCGGAGCGTGTTCGGGCTGACGTTGAGCAGCGCTGCCGCTTCGCTGGTTTTCAGTGTCCTCATGGGGTGATCGCAGGGTGGCTGGTCTCGGTAGGAAGTGCGTCGATTCCCGCGGCTTTGCACACTATTTGCTCCAGAAGCGGTGCGCTTTGGACAGTTTGAGTCTACGGTCGCTGGACGTTCAACCGACTGCCGGAGGCCGAAAATGCTGTCTCAGCTCAAGACCCGTTCGTATGGAGTGCTGTTCGTCGTCGTCGGCGCCCTCGCCGCCACGGGCGGGAACTTCAAGATCCGCTGACACGAGCTCTCCGCCGTGGGCCCGTGCCGCCGCACCGTCCGGGCGATAACGTCCTGGCATGGCGGTCGGAGCCCGGGCGGGGCATCCAAGCTGGTCCCTTGCCGCAGCAGGGACGCTCGTGGCGATCGCGGTCGGCTGGTCGGCGGTGCTGCCGCATGACGACATCGGCAACGGCCTGGCGATCATCCTCGCGCTCTGCGCCGCGCTCGGTTCGCTCACCGCCGCACAGTGGCAGGGAGCGATGGACGTCTCGGCGTCCTTCGTGTGCATCATGCTCGCCGCGGCGTATCTCGGCCCGGCCGAGGCGTTCGCGATCGTCGTCTTCTCCGAGAGCGTCGCCTGGCTGAGCCAGCGGTACCGGCCGCAGGCGTTCGTCGTCAACCTCGCCGCGATCGGGATTCCCGCGCTCATCGCGGGCACGATGCTCGACGCGCTCGCGTCCGATGCGATCCCGCGCGTCGAGTTCCTCGCGGTGCTCACGGCGGCGGCGGTCGTCGACCTGACCGTCAACTTCATCCTCGCGTGCAGCCTGCTCGCGCTCATGGACGGGCTCTCGCTGCGCCAGGTCCTGCGGCCGCCGGCGCAGCTGCTGCCGGCGCTGGGGCTCACCGTCGCGCTCACGCTCGCGGTCGCAGAGGTGTACGAGCGCTTCGGCGTGGGGGCGAGCGCCCTCGTCCTCCTGCTGATCGTCGCCTTCACGTACATGGCGCGCCTCGTCGTCACCGCGCGGGAGCGCACGGCACAGTACGCCTCGCTCTCGTGGGGGGTCCTCTCAGGGCTCATCCGCACGCTCGACCGGCGCGACGGCCGCGCGGCGCGGCACGCCGCGGCCGTCGCCGCGTTCGCGCGGGACATCGCCGCGGAGGCTGGCATGACGCGCCGCGACCAGGAGCTCGCGCACACCGCGGGGTTGCTGCACGACATCGGCAAGTTCGCACTGGCCGACCGGGTCCTCGAGCGCGACGGCGCCCTGCGCGAGGCCGACTGGGACGCGATCCGCCGCCACCCCGAGCTCGGCGCGGACCTCCTGCGCGACCTCGGGGTCTACGGCCCGGTCGCGGAGATCGTGCGCGCGCATCACGAGCGGATGGACGGGCGCGGCTATCCGGACGCCCTCGGCGGCGACGGGATCCCGGCGATCGCGCGGATCGTGGCGGTCGCCGAGACGTACGACACGCTGACGGCGGAGGACACGTACCGTACGAAGATGACCTCGTTCGAGGCGCTCACCGAGCTGCGGCGGGTCGCGGGCCGCCAGCTCGATCCGGCGTACGTCGAGGTCCTCGCGAAGCTGCTCGCCGGCCGCGGCCTGGACTACCGCCACGCCGACGGCGCCGACTTCGACCGCGAGCTCGCCATGGAGGAGCGCATCGCGAGCTCGATCGCCCCGGCGACCGGCGCCGAAGGCGCCGCCTGATGGGGCGGCTCGACGAGCTCGACCTCACGCGGCGACTCAGCCGCAAGGAGCAGAAAGCACGCCTCGAGGAGGGCGGCAGGCGCCTCCTGCAGCTGCGCCTCGCGTGCGGCGGGCTCATCGGCGACGGCACCCTCGGGCCGCCGGTGTGCGCGGTGTTCGAGGGCTGGGACGCGTCGGGCAAGGGCGGCGCGATCAAGCGGCTCGTCGCCGACCTCGACCCCCGCCACGTGCGCGTCACGTCCTTCGCCGCGCCGACACACGACGAGAAGCGCCACCACTTCCTCTGGCGCTTCTGGCCCGCGCTGCCCGGCTGGGGCGGGATGTCCATCATGGACCGCTCCTGGTACGGCCGGGTGCTCGTCGAGCGCGTCGAGGGCTTCGCGAGCGAGGAGGAGTGGCGTCGGGCGTACGGCGAGATCGCGGACTTCGAGCGCTCGCTCGTCACCGAGGGCATGGTCCTCCTGAAGTTCTGGCTGCACGTCTCGCCCAAGGAGCAGCTCGAGCGCTTCGAGGCGCGCCAGGACAATCCGCTCAAGGGCTGGAAGCTCACCGACGAGGACTGGCGCAACCGCGAGAAGCGCGCCGCCTACGAGGAGGCGATCGAGGAGATGCTCGACAGGACCGACGTCCCGGAGGCGCCGTGGATCCTCGTCGAGGGCGACTCCAAGCGCTGGGCGCGCGTCCGCGTGATGGACGAGACGATCGGTGCGATCGAGGCGGGGATGCGCCGGGCCGGCCTCCCGGTGCCCGACCCGCTCTGATGATCCATCACACCTAGGCGGTCACGCCGACGACGGCCCAGCGCCGTGACCGGAACCGGATAACGAGCGCCACGAGGCGCACGAACATGAGCGCGAGCAGGCCCAGCCACACGCCGCGCACGCCCCACCCCTCGGCGAGCGCGAGCAGCGCGATCGGCACGTAGGTCAGGGGCCCCGCGACAAGCATCGAGAGCGCGAGGTAGCGCGTGTCGCCGGCGCCGATGAGGACCCCGTCCAGCGCGAACACGACCCCGCTCAGGGGCTGCATGACGATGAACAGCGGCCAGAGCGCCTCGGCGCGATCGATCACGGCGGGATCGTCGGTGAACGCGTGCGGGAGCACGTCGCGGCCCAGCAGCAGCAGCGCGCCGACCAGCAGGCTGAACGTGAGCGACCAGCCGATGACGCGCCGCCCCGCCGCCACCGCGCCCTCGACGTCGCCGGCCCCGAGCATGCGCCCGACGAGCACCTGCGCCGCGATCGCCACGGCGTCGAGCACGAGCGCGATGAAGATGAAGATGCCGAACGCGATCTGGTGCGCCGCCAGGGACGGCGCGCCCACCCTGGCCAGGACGGCGCTGGCGGTCAGGAACGCGATGAGCAGTGACGCCGAGCGCAGGAAGAGCTCCCAGGAGATCCTGACGAGCGGCTTCATGAGCTCGGGCGCCGGTCGGCGGTCGACCCCCGGCCCGCCGGCGCGCACGAGCAGGACGGCGAACGCGCCTCCCATCCCGACCTGCGCGATCACGGTGCCGATCGCCGAGCCGTCGAGGCCCCAGTGCAACCCGTAGACGAACAGGACCTCCAGGAGCGCGTTCACGACCTGGGCGGCAGCGACGATGATGAGCGGCGTCCGCAGGTCCCCGATCCCGCGCAGATGCCCCTGTCCGGCGAGGGCGATGAGCGCGAGCGGGAGCCCCAGCGCGGAGATGCGCAGGTAGCGCTCGGCGAGCCCGCTGGACTCGCCGCTCCCGCCGATGAGGTGGATCATCGGCCCCGCGAGGGCGATGCAGAGGACCGCGATCGCCAGGCCGATCGCGAGCGCGAGCCAGAGTGCCTGCGCCGCGAGCTGCCCGGCGCGCCCTTCCTCCCCGGCGCCGTGCAGCCGCGCGACCTGCGCGGTCGTCCCGTAGGTGAGGAAGATGCACAGCCCGGTGAGCGTCGAGAGGATCGACGCCGCGAGCGCCAGCGCGGCGAGCTGCGTCGTGCCGAGGTGCCCGACGATGGCGGTGTCGACGAGGAGGTACAGCGGCTCGGCCGCGAGCGCCCCGAGGGCGGGGGCCGCAAGGCGCAGGATCTCCCCGTCCAGCGGGCTGCGGCGCATCGCGGCGAAGATACGATGCGTCGATGCGCCGCAGGTGGATGCTGCTGGGCTGCGCCGGCGTGGCGCTGCTCGGAGCATGCGGTGCCGGGGACGAGGTGCTCTCCTCCGCCTGCACCGACCGCGCCCAGGTGGAGCGCGCCCTGGCCCGCGCGCCGGACGCGGTGAGGCTCCCGGACGGCACGGGCCTGTCCGCCTGCCTGCGGGGCGCCACGACGCCCGCGCTCCTGCAGGACCTGGGCATCACGTTCACCGCGGTGGCGGAGAACCTGGAGACGAAGGCGGACGGCGATCCCACCGCGGCGCGCCGGCTCGGCTACCTCATCGGCGCGGCGCGACGCGGGATCGAGGGCTCGTCGGGCACGAGCGCCGAGCTCACGCACCGGCTCGAGCGGACCGGGTCGGAGGTCGCCGACCCGGCGTCGGTCGCGGCGCTCGGCGAGGGCCTGCGCGCGGGGGAGGCATCGGGATGACGCCGCTGCGGCTGCGCCTGTTCCACGCCGCCGACGGGACGCGCGTCGCCTACCGCGAGGCGGGCGTCGGGCCCGGCCTCGTGCTGCTGCACAGCGCGGGGCTGTCGCACCGGGAGTTCGAGCCGGTCGTCGAGCACCTCACCCATCGCTTCCGCCTGGTCCTCCCCGACCTGCCGCTGCACGGCGACTCCGAGGATCGCCCGCGCCACCCGTACACGCTCGACTGGTTCGCCGAGGTCATGGCGGCCTTCTGCGTCGACACGGCCGGGCCGCGGCCGCTCGTCGCGGGGCACGGCGCGGGCGCCCAGGTGCTGCTGCGCGCCGTCGCCAACGGACAGCTGCATCCCGGACGGCTCGTGATCATGCCGACGCGCCTGCACCGCCCACCGCAGCACCCTGCCCGCCGCGACCTGGTGCGCGCCGTCGCCCGCGCCGGGTCCGTGCCGGGCCTCGACCGGGCGATCGCCCACGCCGCGAAGCTCGCCGTCCGGCCGGAGCGCGGCATGAAGCTGACGGTCCGCAACAACCCCGCCGCGCGCGATCTCGTCCGCCACGCCATGGCCGACGTCGGCGGCAACCCGAACCTCGCGCGCTCGTGGGCGCGGGCGGCCCGCGCATGGCCGGGAGGCGCGCAGCGCGCCGTGCTCGACCAGCTCGGCGGGCTGGACATGCCCGTGCTGCTGCTGTGGGCCGACGAGGACGAGGCGCACCCCCTCAGCGAGGCCGAGGAGGCACTCGACCTGCTGCCCGACGGGCAGCTGCGCATCCTGCCGGGGACCGGCTACCTCATCGCCTACGACGACGCGGTCGGCGTCGCGCGCGAGCTCGTGTCGTTCTGCGGCTAACTTGAGTGCGTCCGACACAGCACCTGAGGAGACACCGAAACATGGCGACCATCGAGCAGCTCTGGGGTGGAGAGACCACCAAGGCGATCGACAACTTCCCCGTCTCCGGGGAGCCGATCCCGGCGTCGGTGGTCCACTGGCTGGGCCGGATCAAGGCCACGGCGGCCAGGGTGAACGCAGAGCTGGGGCTGCTCGACGGCGACATCGCGGAGCGCATCGGCGCGGCGGGCGACCAGATCGCCGCCGGCGAGCACGACGCGCAGTTCCCGATCGACGTCTTCCAGACGGGCTCGGGCACGAGCTCGAACATGAACGCCAACGAGGTCATCGCGACGCTCGCCGGCGACGCCGCACATCCCAACGACCACGTGAACATGGGGCAGTCGTCCAACGACGTCTTCCCGTCGGCCGTCCACCTCGCCGCCCTCGACACGGCGACGAACGAGCTGCTCCCCGCCCTCGAGGAGCTCGAGCGGTCCTTCGCGGCGAAGGCCGATGCGTTCAAGGACATCGTGAAGTCGGGCCGCACGCACCTCATGGACGCGGTCCCCGTCACGCTGGGCCAGGAGTTCGCCGGCTACGCCGCGCAGGCCCGCCTCGGCGCGCGCCGCGTGCGCAACGCGCTGCCCCAGGTCGCGCAGATCCCGCTCGGCGGCACCGCGACCGGCACCGGCCTGAACACGCACCCCGAGTTCGCCGCGCGCGTGCGCGCGCAGCTCACGGAGGCCACGGGCCTCACGATCAGCGCCCCCGAGGATCCGTTCGAGGCGCAGGGCAACCGCGACGCGCTCGTCGAGCTCTCCGGGGCCCTCAAGGTCATCGCCGTCTCGCTCACGAAGATCGCCAACGACCTCGCGCTCATGGGCTCCGGCCCCCGTTCCGGGATCGGCGAGCTGTTCCTGCCCGAGCTGCAGAAGGGCTCCTCGATCATGCCGGGCAAGGTCAACCCGGTCATCCCCGAGGTCGTGCTGCAGATCGGCGCCCAGGTCATCGGCAACGACACGGCGATCACCGTCGGCGGCCTGCAGGGCAACTTCGAGCTGAACGTGCGCATCCCGCTCATCGCACGCAACCTGCTCGGCTCCATCCGCCTCCTGACCGCCGCCTCGACGCTCCTCGCGCGCAAGTGCGTCGACGGCATCGAGGCGAACCTCGAGGGCTGCGAGCGCTCGGCCGAGGGCACGCTGGCCGTCGCGACCGCGCTCAACCCGTACATCGGCTACGACAAGGCCTCCGAGATCGTCAAGGACGCCTCGGCCTCGGGCCGCACGCTCCGCGAGGTCGCGCGCGAGCACGGCGTCGACGAGGAGACACTCGACAAGGCGCTCGACCTCCGCAAGATCGCAGCGGGGAACGCCGCGCAGTCCTAGCAATTCCCCACATCTGAGTTTCCGCCTGCCGCCGACCGGACAAGCCCGTTCCGTCAGCGGCAGGGGAGGCTCTGATGTACAAGCAGGTCTACGACCCGGTGTCCGACTCGCTCGGGCTCTCGTCGATCTTCGCCGTGTTGCCCCTCATCGCACTCTTCGTGCTGCTCGGGGGCGTGAAGCTCAAGGCATGGTGGGCCGGCCTCTCGGCCCTTGTCGTGGCGCTCATCGTCGCGATCGCCGTCTACTCGATGCCGGCCGGTCAGGCGCTGCTGTCCGCATCCGAGGGCGCCGCGTTCGGCCTCTTCCCGATCATGTGGATCGTCGTCACGGCGCTGTGGATCTACAACATGACCGTCGAGACCGGCGAGTTCGCCGTCCTGCGACGATCGTTCGGCGCGATCTCCGACGACCAGCGCGTGCAGGCCGTGATCATCGCGTTCTGCTTCGGCGCGCTGCTCGAGGCGCTCGCCGGCTTCGGTACACCGGTCGCGATCACGGCCGTCATGCTCATCGCGCTCGGGTTCACGCCCATCAAGGCGGCGTCGGTGGCGCTCGTCGCGAACACCGCGCCCGTCGCGTTCGGCGCGATCGCCATCCCCATCGTCACGCTCGCCGAGATCACGGGTCTGCCCAAGGAGGACCTGGGCGCCATGGTCGGTCGCCAGACGCCGCTGCTGGCGCTCTTCGTGCCGCTGATCCTCGTCGGGATGGTCGACGGGCTGCGCGGCATCCGCCAGACCTGGCCTGCGGCCGTCGTCGGCGGCCTCGTGTTCGCCATCGCGCAGTTCGCGACCTCGAACTACATCTCCGTCGAGCTGACCGACATCGTCTCGTCGCTGCTCGCGACCGCGAGCATCGTCCTGCTGCTGCGCGTGTGGCAGCCCTCCGAGCCGCTGCTGGGTGAGGCCCCCGAGACGCGCCGTGGCGGCGGCCCGGCGCTCGCCGGCGCAGCGGCGCACGATCCGGAGTTCGAGGCCGACGTCCGCAGACGCCAGGAGGGTGGCGAACGCGATACGCCGCGTGAGGTCGCGCTCGCCTACGCGCCGTACCTCATCATCATCGTGATCTTCTCGCTGGCCCAGATCGGGCCGATCAAGGACTTCCTGGCATCGCCCACGCAGGAGTTCACATGGCCGGGCCTGGACGTCCGGAACGCGGACGGTGAGGCGGTCTCCTCGATCACCTACGCGTTCAACTGGCTGGCCGCCGCGGGCACCCTGCTGCTCATCTCGGGCCTGCTCACCATGCTCGTGCTGCGGGTCAGTCCAAAACGTGCGCTGCACGTGTTCGTGGGGACGCTCGACCAGCTCAAGTGGGCGATCCTGACCGTCGCGTCCGTGCTCGCGCTGGCGTACGTGATGAACCAGTCCGGACAGACCACGACGCTCGGGCTGTGGGCGGCGGGCGCCGGCGGCTTCTTCGCGTTCCTCTCGCCGATCATCGGCTGGCTCGGCGTGGCCGTGACCGGCTCGGACACGTCCTCGAACTCGCTGTTCGGACAGCTCCAGGTCGCCGCCGCGAAGGACGCCGGCATCGACCAGGTGCTCATGGCCGCGGCGAACTCCTCGGGCGGCGTCCTGGGCAAGATGATCTCGCCGCAGAACCTCGCGATCGGCGCCGCCGCGGTCGGCCTCGGCGGCCGGGAGGGCGATCTGTTCCGCCGTGTGGTGGGATGGAGCCTCCTGCTCCTGCTCATCATGTGCATCCTCGTGTACCTCCAGTCGACCAGCCTCCTGAGCTGGATGGTGGTCTGACCCGGGGAGCACCCTCACCTCGGAGGCGACCATGGGTCTCGACGTCGAGCTGCACCTTCCCCCTGACATCCAGGTCGGGGGAGGGGTCAGCGAGCGGGTCGGCGAGCTGGCGGCGGGCAGCGGCCTGACGCGCGTCCTCGTCGTCACGGATCCCGTCATGGTCGACTCTGGGGTCGCCGGGCGGGT
>Ga0268266_10005123_pt1 | contig 12353 bp, 4 predicted proteins | sample KBSS13metaG_FD_190356 | JGI IMG/M metagenome (GOLD analysis project Ga0268266, IMG submission 190356) | Switchgrass rhizosphere microbial communities from Kellogg Biological Station, Michigan, USA - KBS S1-3 metaG (SPAdes) (version 2) | ecosystem: Host-associated > Plants > Roots > Rhizosphere >...
CGTAAAGAACCACTTAAACCCGCGCGCTCATCAAAGTCATAGAAATAAGCAGGTGACCATTCTCTGAATTCAGGGCGATTCAGCGTTTTGCCATATGCTACCCTAACGAGGCTCTTCTCTGTGAGATTGTAGGAAATATTAACAGACGGCAACCAAAATTTTGTTGCAACATCCGGCCCTATTTCATTTTGGTTCAGATATGTCTTCAAGCTTTGCCTGTTATCTTCATAACGCACGCCGCCTGATACATTTATCTTTGTTCCCAAAGGAAGCTTTACAGATACGAAACTCGCTATCATTCTATTTTTAGCGCTATAAGAATCGTACTTATTCGTCGCCTCGTCTATTTTAAACTTACCGGTTTCGCCCACATTTTCTGCAGCAAAAATTTCATTAACTGGCAAATGTTTAAGCGGGAACGCAAAAGGCCCAGGCGCAATAGTATAGCCCAACTGTCTGGCAGAAAATATTCGGCTTTTATATTCTATATAGTTACCCAGGCTTACATCAAAACTGTAATTATCATTCACTTTAATTTTTTGAGACAGCTGGTGACTGAAACTATATACATGCTCATACAGGGATGAATAATATCTTCCGCCTCCGTTTACAATATCTACATAAGGCGCTACCTGTGCCGAATACATGGAATCAGGATTGGGATATTGATTGGCATATTTTATACGTCTCAGGTCTGGCTGGTTCTTAAATAAGTCACTATAACCCAGTGTCCAGGTATATTTCTTGTTATCATCCCTGCTGGTGTGTGTGCCGCTAAGCTGACTGGCATAAGTAGCACGACTCTCATAACCTATAGCATACGAACGCTCTTCACTTGTACTGTCACCGGGCGTAAAATTGCTGGTACGAACTGTAAGACTGGAGACTCCGATCTGATTGTATAAATTTTTAAACTCGAATTTAGAATTGCCTACAGTAGCTACAAGATTTTCCAAAATACCGACACTTACATTGCTTTTGTACTGCTGATCATTATAATCAGTATTTAAAGTAGCAGAATCCCAATCCTGCCTGTGTATTTTATAATTAGTTGCAGTATTGGTATAGGCTACCCCAAGTGTATTACCAATTTTCACCTTTTTTATATTGAATACATTAGCCAGGGAGAAATTAAACCTACTATCCGGGCTAATTGTTTTGTTCTTTATAATCCAGTCGTTAGAGAATAATTTGGTAATACTATTATTTTCAACGTCTGCTTTATTTATATAAGCAGGTAAATTTCCAGGCAGACCTCTCATCCCATCATCATATCCCAGCCAGTCTGTTTTGGAACCAGGGCTATAGCTCGCATTGGTACCTGTAGAGCCATCGCGAAAGGAAGTTTGATAACCCACGATAACCTGATTTTTTTCAGGCATAGAGCTTGTATAAATTTTTACCATACCGCCGGCAAAGTCGCCAGGCAGTTCAGGGGAAGGCGTTTTAAATATCAATATCCTGTCTATCAGCCCACTTGGAATAAGATCAAAGGAAAATGATTTTTTATCTACCTCGCTGCTTGGGGCTCCGGCATCATTCAGCCATACTGCATTGTACCTGTCAAACAATCCCCTGATCATTATAAAGCGATCATCCTGTATTGTTACACCCGGCACACGTTTTACCACGTCTGCTGCATTGCGGTCCATGGTTTTGCTAATCTGAGCAGAACTTATACCACTTACCACACTATTGCTCTTTCTTATTTCCATTAGCACCGCGTTCTCGGTATGTGTGATGCGGCTTGTCTTTACTGTTACGTCTTTCAATTCATTACCTTCCGGCAGCAACTTTACATTTACCACAACATCACCATTTACTAATACCGGCAATAATTGTTTCTTGTATGTGATGTAGGTAAACACTAACTCATAACTGCCATTGGCAATATCGCTAAATTCGTATTCGCCATTTTCATTTGTCTGTAATCCTTTGTCAGTATTTTTAATGCTGACAACCACCCCACTAAGGGGATTTCCGGTGGATGCATCGGTCACTTTTCCCTTTATATTGCCTGCAAAAACAGAAAGAGAAATGATAGATAAAAAGAACGTAAGAAGGAGCCTATTCATATTCCTGCAAAATTCTTCAGCCTGCTCCTTAGAACCCAATGAATTACATTAACAAATTGTTTCTAAATCATTAATTTAATACCAACAGAATATAAAATATATATTTAATAATAAGTAAAGTGCCAGCAAACAGCATAAAAATAGTTGTGGTTTTAATTTAATGATATCATTCAGCATATCTTTAGTGCATAAATAAAATGAGGAGTTATAAAAGTTTAACAAGGCGCATTTTGATGACAATATTTGTTATTATTCCAATAATAATTATTGCAATGCCTGTGTACACCAGTTGCCTGAAGGTGAAAATTTTCAGCAAAAGCAAGCTGATAAATTTAAAGGATAAGCAGAAGTTCGTTTTACATTTTCAAATGGAAAATTGCGGGAATGCCGATCTTCCATTTGATTTTTATGCAAGATTAGGATATCCGCAAGATTCATCCTGTAATATTTACTTTTCCATTGAAAAAGCTAACAGCAATAATCAATATGAAGCCTATAATTATCAACCTGTAGATTATGACAACGTAATAGACAGCATAATGATTTTACATCCTCATAAAATCTATTCATTTTATTTACCCATTTTTACCTTGTACGATATAAAGGATTTCGGCAATTACCGCATACAAGGTTTTTATCGGTTTAAAACCGAAACCGGCAATTATTTTGTCCAAAAATCAGACTATCTATACCTTGCAGTTGCTAAATAAATAACACTAAAACAACTACTTGTGGCATCACTTTTGATTTATTATATTTATAAAAAGATCGAAAGCTATGACACTAAGCGAAACATGGTTCATGGATGGATATATCGATTTTGAACTTCAGAAATACCGCTTGTTATCCTATCTGCAGGAAATAAATAAGCACTTTACCGAAAGCAAACTATATCCTCAGCTCTCGGATATTATATTCCACTATAATAATCTGCTGGTATTTCGTGATAATAAAAAATTGCTTCAGGATCAATTTCCAAAACAACTTGGCCAGATAAATCTGCCTAAGCTGGAGCTTGTATATGAAAAAATACTAGCAGACAGCGAAATGATGGAAGAGCTGGAACGCATAACCCAATATGCGCTGGAAGAAATGAAAGGAACAATAAACAATGGCGCAGAAATATATGACTTTATAGAAAAACAGGTGCATATAGAGCCTGTAGGTATTATGCCACTATACAATAAAGAAGGCTATATGCTGGTACGCTATGGTAAGTATGCTGAGATACGGGCATATTCATACACTATTACACTATTCGAGCACCAGGCAGCACGCTATAAAGGTATAAAGGTGCAATATATAGATAGCTGGGGAAAAAGTCTTGCCAATACATTTGAGCATGTGAAACTGGACATTATACGCTCTATACGCACCCTACCCAATCCTGCGGTATACAGTGTAGAATCGCCACTGAAAGTGCCACTGGACGAAACGTTGCTGCCAATAGCAAAACGTATGCTGGTACGCATGATAGAAGTAGACAAAGCTGCTTAATAGAAAGAAAAAAGGTGAAGCATATGCTTCACCTTTTTTAATATTGCTATCGCAACTATCTTATCAATGTCACGTTTCCTTTAAAAGTTTCTATAAAACCGTCAGGGAATCCTACGCGTACCAGGTATTCGTAAGTACCAATATCCTGCGGTACATTTTTCCAGGTGCCGGTCCAGCCGCTATTGTCGGATGCATTAAACACTTCCTGACCCCAGCGATTAAATACACGGAACTCCAATACTTTTTCAAAAGTAAAGTTTGCTACTTTGAATCTGTCATTCTTACCATCTCCATTAGGTGTAAACGCCGATGGTACATATAATTTGCTCCTGTAGTTGATATTAACCCGTACAGAATCCTCCGCAGTACAGCCATCAGTAGCGATACCCGTTACCACGTAAGTAACTGCTTCAGTTGGCGATGCAATAGGATTCACAATATTAGGATTACTTAATGTAGCGGCAGGCGACCAATTGAATACATTAGCACCTATTGCTGCCAATTGTATACTTGATCCATAATTAATAGTGGTGTCATTATTTACAACTTTCACAACAGGAATCGGTTTCACGTTAATTCTCGCATACAATGTATCGCCACAGAAAACTGAATCTGTAACAATCACCTGGTATGTAGTAGTATCGACAGGTGAAGCAACCGGGTTAGCACAGGTCTGGCAACTTAACGAGCTAGCTGCCTTGAAACCGTTTTGATACCATTGATAGCTGAAGCCACCTTTGGCATGTAATGCTACAGTGTTACCCGCACATACTGAAGTATCCTTAGGATAAACGCTGAAATGATGCACCGGCACATAAATATGGACAGAATCTTTTACTAAACAATGATTACGGCCTTGTGTATATACAGTATAGCTTGCAGAATGAGGTACATATACTTCCGGTGCCTGAACATTAGAGTCACTCAGATATAAACCAGGTACCCATGTATAGCCAAAGTTTCCCCCAGGAGCGGAACAATACTTAAATGTTACTGCCGGAATATTCCTGTATACCACAGGTGTATAAGGGTCATTAGCAATATAGCCACAATAAAAAGCATTAAAACCGTAATACTGCACCATACTATTATATGAAGTAGGAACATTCGCAATGTATGCCTGTGGAAAACGACTACTCGCATCACCATAACATATTTGTATAATGAGATTTTGGGTTGTGTCCCAGTTATATGGTACCGAGAAAGGTATGCTTAGCGTACCAGGTGCAGGTACGGTTAAAGTACTTGCTGTATATACCAATACCATACCCCTGATACTTACTGTATCGGCAGCAGATGTGAAACTGCTTTTAGGTGTGCAGCCTATTCTTACTTCCACATTTTTAAAGGTAGAACCATCAAAGCCGGCCCCCCAGCATTGCAAATCCATTTCTCTTATTGTGCCGGAATTCATTCCACTATTCATAAGAATCTTACTGGTAATAATCCATTGCGTTTTATTGGAAGTATTTTTAAAGGGCGTATAATCCATGTTCCCTATTTGCGGCTTAGCTCCATTAGCTATGGTAACTACATCTGGCGTAGTGCAGACCTGGGGATGTTCGGTACCACAGGGTAAATTACTTAGCGGCCTTTTACCCCTTGCTTCAGCACCCAAATATGTATATCCCGGCCGGCAAAGTATTGTGTCCTGCGCATGGGCTGATATCATTGTAGAAGTATCGACAGTAATATATACAGTATCGGTACTTACACAACCCGGACTGCCATTGGCATTTGCCTGCACCCAATATTTTATGCTTTTACCAATGTTACTTGCTACCGGATTATTGATAGTTGCGTTGTTGAGGTTGGTAGCTGGGTTCCATTTTATCGTATAGTTGCTTAAAGACTGGCAGAAATTAAACCTGGTGACCGGGCGGGAACTGGCTACACTATTGTTATTTGCATTATTCGGCCATGCACATCCGTCCGCAAGCCCTGAACTGCAACAAGCAAAGTTATCCCAGGTAAAGATGGTTTGTGCATTTTCTGTAGGCACCAGGTACATGTTGTCACCATTGGGCGTGAAATATGCAGTGTTGCCTAACTTCTGAGTGCTTGAACAAATTTCAACTACCAGGTTAGACACGCCATCCCAGTAATACGGCGTACTGAATAAATATTGATTCCAGCCTTGTAAAGTACCCGTTATTTTCCTGTTATAAACTGTAGTAAATGTATAAGAGCCAAAAACAAAATAGCCTGAATACGATCTGCTGGGTAAAAAATGGTCGTCTGTAGTACAAGCCATTTTAATGGTGAAGTTTCTAAAACTATCACTGCTGGTACTTATTTTTTTTGCTACATCAAACGCTATTGAATTTATATAGCCTGCATTTAACCCTGCTTTATAAAGCTCTTTAGCTGTGTATATTATTTGCATCCTGTTGCCCCCTGTATAGTAATACAATTGGTATGGCGTAGGATCCTGAGCATCAAAGCTATTATTAGTTCCCATAAAAATATTCGGGTTACCCAGATCTATGTTTTTATCAATAGCTGTTCCGGAACATTTACCAATACCTGCGCCACAAGCCTGTTCTTCAATATTTACCAGCAACTGCGCAGAGCCTCCGGGGCATACTGTATCAGGCATCGCAAAGGCCGCGATATTTGGCGCTATATCCCTGGCTATCACACGCGATGAATCATTATACTGGCATTTATTCACGTCAGTGATAACGATAAAATATGTGTTCACCCCAAGATTTACTGGCTTTACCGTAGGCTTACGAATAGTAGTATCACTAAGTGTGGGATCAGGCAACCAGACAAATGTATCCAGCTTGCTGAATGTCGGGTTTAATATTGCAGTCTGGTTCAAACAGATTATCTGGTCAGGTCCGCCATTATGCGCCTGGGGAGGAAATACAAGCACCCTTACAGTATCCGTATTCTTACAGGCTAATGGCGTCCCATCTGCTGTGGTATAAGTGACAACGTATGTAGTAGATGTATCAGGATAAGCAAATGGATTTGCAATTAAGGAATCTGTTAAATGGTCTGCAAAACCTAAACCAAAAGGGATAGGATGAACCCATCTGAAGCTACCATCCGGTGGCACACCTGTAACATTAAGCTGCGGCATACGCGCTGTAGGGCCACAGTAAGATAAGTCAGGACCTGCATCGACTGATGGTAAAACATTTATGTTAAGTGTGTAATAGCTTTGAGGCAATTGTCCATCGCCTTTACAACTGGAATCTCCAGTAACAAAAACAATTGTATGAATACCTATATCTTTACCCGTAGGTGTCCACCTGAAAGTGCCAAATATAGTCTCAGTGGCATAACCTGTAATGAAAAAACCGGAGCCAGGCGCAGAAATATCGTTGTTTGCATGCATAACAAGTATAGTACCCGCAGGCGCATTTGAACCAAGATTAAAAACCAATGGAGTACCCGGGCACACACTTATAGTATGAGTAGGAATATCATAAGTACCCCCTGTCAAACTTTGAGGTATAGTATCCATTACAGGCGGAGCAACTGCACAGGACTGTACATATATCTCTACATCGCGCTGACAAAAGCCCAGGTTGGTTTTGTTATATGGGTCATACTTGTCTGTTTGCATTGATATAGCATATACGCCATTGGTAGTAGGCGTGATGGTACCTGTACCTGTATAGCCATCTACGGTATAAGGATCAGAAGACAAGCCATCAATTGGATAAACTGAATATCCTACCTGCGGTAAAATATGGCTGCCCTGCAAACAACCTGATGCTTTCCATGGCCCTTTATCTGTTGTATATAAAGAATCACCATTAGGGTCATAAGGTGATGTAGGCACTACATCATGTTGATTGATACAGTAAATAAATACGGGAGGCATTAAATAACGTGGGGAGCTGGTATTGTAATAGCTACCTGTATTATTTATTCCGCAACGTACATCAGTTGTTGTCGGCAATAGAAGAGTAAGGTTTTTTATTGCTGAATTTCTATAGTTAGCACCACTCCACCAACCGAATTCCCAGTCAGAGCAGGCACCATAAGCAGAAATATTTACAGTATCATAGTACACAGCCCTGTAATAGCCCGGGATAGTGCTTGCAGGATCAGTACATGAGTTACCTGCAACCGGGCAAGATGTTTTCAATGTATCGCAGCTCCTGAATCTTATTGCCTGCGTTACAGCTCCGGGCTTACAAGTATTTGATGCGTAGCAGATGTCTTCCGTTGCTGCCGGCCCTATTGATAGATCCGGTGCTCCTTCTGAGCATGCATGATATACAATGAGTGTGACTTTATAGCGCAGATCTTTAGGCCCGCTTCCTACATAGTCTACATATATTTCTGCTGCTGCATATTTTGATGCAAAGGCTTCCCCATTTATAAGCAGCAATAGGATGCTGAGTATGGGCAATAAGCGACGTGATATGGATCTTGCGATCATATTTATAGTTTTGTAGGGTTCGAAAAATTAAATTATCTATTCGCTTATCGAAGAAGAGTTATGTTGCCTTGCTTATTTATCTTTTTTCCTTTAGCAGTGTAGGCCTCGACTGTGTATACGTATACTCCCATAGCTTGCGGCTCACTATTATAAGTCCCATCCCAGCCACTATTTACGTCAGATGTTTCAAATACTTTAATACCCCATCTATTGTATATAGCAAACCGTTTAAGGGTGGCATTACCAAGATGCACAACCTTTAATACAGCATTAGGTCCTGTTCCAGGCGTAAAGGCATTGGGTACATTTATATACGAATCATCAGATAAAAACACATTTATAGCATCTGAAGTGATACAACCTGCTTCTGTTCTTGCCTGCAAGGTGTAGCGCGTACTTACATCGGGTTTAGCTATAGGATTAGAAATGCCTGTTGCACTTAAGCCTTGTGGCGGAAACCATTGGAAATACAAGCAATTGGTAAGTGGGTTCATCTGGTATGAATCGCCGGGATATAGCAATACAGAATCAGGCAGGCTAACCAGTGCAGCAGGATGAACAACTACGTATATGCTGGCCGTGTCATTGCAATGTTTTGTATTGGTAGCATAAATGGTGTAGTACTGGCTGGCTGTAGGCCATACATCCGGAGTAAGGCTTAGCGCATTACTTATATAGGTATTAGGGTCCCACATAAAACTTACCAGGGAATCGCCACTGGCACGTAAATGTGCAGTATCGCCCGGACAGATACCGGTATCTTGCGAAACATGCAGAAAATTAGCAGGCACTACGTTTATAATAGCGGTATCAGAAGCAGCACAACCGGCTGTAGTAGTAACACTGAACACAACTGTTGTTGTTGTTTTGCCTATAAATGTAGGATCAAGTATGTTGTAAGCGTCAAATACTGAATTAGGGGTCCAGTTATAAGTATATGTATTGTTTGTCGGATTTACTGTTCCAAATAAATGTGCAATATCTCCGGAACAAATTGTTCTGTCCACACCTGCATTTACCAGTGGGGTTGGCTGCACAGTAAGAGTAAAAGAAGCAGCGCTATCCGGGCAACCAACATGCTTTGCAATTACAGTGTAAGTGCGTGTTGAATCAGCTATAATAACAGGAGTAAGAATATCAGGATTTGATACTCCATTTACCGGAACCCAGGTATAGCTATATTCTGCATCACCTGTTGCATTTACAATAATGGCAGTATTGCGACATACTGATGTATCGTGTGTGAATAACTGGAAATATTTTAGTGCTTTAACGTTTACAGTATCTACCGTTTTACATCTTGCTTTCCCTCCATAGGTGATATCAACGAGATACTTCATGCTGCTCAATGGTGTAACCAACGGATCTGCAATTGTTGCACTGCTTAAATACATAGGAGGCGTCCAGGCAAATTTTGTACTTACACCCGCCGGTACTGTAGCTGCAGTCACATCTAGTTGAATGGTGCTGCCAATACAGGCAGCTGTATCTATTCGTTTGTTATCAGGTTTTGGCAAAACGATTACGGTCACTGTATCTTTATTTTTATCACAATAAAGATTAAGGCTGGAACGCACTATATACTGAGTAGTGACAGTAGGTTTTACAGTAGTTACCGTACAACTGGTACAGCTCATAGAGCTGATTGAAGAGCCGCCGGGGACTACACTCCATATGAACCCACCACCGCCAATAGCTTTCAACGTCGTAGAATCACCACTGCATATCACTGTGTCATTCAGTATTTTGGTTACAGGCCACACGTAGATGGGGATTACAAACGTGTTAGATATCGGTACTGGTATCACGGCGCAATTCGAGTCTTTGGCTGACACAGTAAACACTTTCAAGCCTACATCCGTAATACCTGGTGTCCAAGAAAAACATCCCCTTACCGAATCTGTAAGCTCATTAACATAAGTCACGCTCGGTTTGGTGGAAGTCGAAAAGTATTTACTATTGTCTGTTACAGCCAGGATGGCGTTGCTATCTGAAGTAACATCAAAACAAAAATGTAACGGAAATGTAGCGCAGGCATTTATTATACCTCCGGACATTGTAGCACCGGTTATTGTTGATGCAGGGGTATTTAATATAGGGCTAGGTGTATTGCAATTAAGCACTACTATTTGTATATCGCGCATTACTGAACCAACCTTTACCCAGGTTCCAGACATATATTTATATTCAGAAACACGTATAGTAATCACGTATTTACCTCCCGCATTAGGTGTAAATGACATTTGACCTGTGCTGTTATTGAATACAAAAGTTCCACCACAAGCCAATGGATTGCTTGGAAGCGAGAATCCTGTTTTATATGTTTCATCAGTATGTCCCCCACAATCAGACCCATTTTCCTCAGGGGTAATACATTCAAAATAAAGAGAATCCCCATTGGGATCGAAAGCACCATTGTTATACGTATAAGGTATGTTATCACAGATGTATGGTACCGGCTTCACGGTAAAGTAAGAAGATGAATTGCCCTCATCATCTTTATTATTCAGTGTAGCTTCAACATACAGGTTAGTACCACTTGAACTGACCAAGTTGTCAACATCATTTCTTGAAGGCTCCCCATGAGCAAAAGTCCAATGGTCACAACCTGACGGAAGCGTTACATCAGCCGTATACCACCACTCTGCATATCCAGGCAGTGTTCCACCTGCGCAAGTAGTTGGAGAACCTGGACACGCTTCTAATACTTCCGTACCGTTGTCTACGCCACCAATAATTTTAAAGGTTTTCTTTAGAGAGACTGTATTCTGATAACCATCGCAACTATTGTAATAGCATACGGAAACCTCATTGGGCTCTTCTATACCGCTGCAATCTCTATAAAAGTGATACACTATTGTATAGGTAGAGCCGGTAATCCAGGTGTAGGTTATCTCTGCACCTGCAGCATGTGTAGCCCGGGCCTTAAAAGAACTAAAGAACAGCGATACAAGTAGAATTGCAATGAAGGGTAAGTATTTTTTCATGGCTATATGATTTTAGAAAAGCTATTGCAAAACTTTTTGAGTATTGCATTTCACCATCATAGACCATCGAAAATATTTTTTTGGTTGGGCAGTCTTTTAACCTAAAAATTTGTCTTCGTCATTACATTTAAATAAAAACTAATTGATAGTTAATAATAAATACCTGTACTTCATCCCTACAGTTATAAAAAAAATTAAAAAAACTTTCGCACAAAAAAATCATTTTTCTAACACGGCGTCTTCATGAAAAAAATGATGTTCGTCCACAAGCTCTACCTGTTTTTTACTTGGCAATAATATTAAACGCAGCGTAGTATCATTAGTAAAGTAGCTTATTGCCCAGTTAATAAAAATGATGAGCTTATTCTTTACACTCAATATCAGCATAAGATGCAGGAACATCCAGGTAAGCCATGCGAATACTCCCTGGAAACTGAATGAGGGAAGATCAACAACGGCCTTGCGTTTGCCTACAGTTGCCATGGTGCCGGGGTTTTTATACTTAAAAGGTTTTAGCTCTTTATTCTGAAGCATATTCTTCATGTTTGCAGCCAGGCTCTTTGCCTGATTTATAGCAACATTTGCCAGCTGCGGGTGCCCCTTAGGCCATTCTGCCGTTTCCATATAAGCAACATCACCTATTGCATATACATTGGAAAAGCCCTTTACTTTATTATATTCATCTACCTGCAGGCGCCCTCCTCGTACCATTACTTCTTTTGGAATACCATTTGGCACGCTCGCTTTTACCCCTGCCGTCCAAATCAGCGTTTTCGTTTTTAGCGTTTTACCATCTTTAAATGTTATTTGGGTTCCATCATAGTCCTGCACTAAAGTATCTACCAACAGTTTAACGCCGAGCTTTTCAAGATATTCCTTCGATTTGTCCTGAGATGCTTTGCTCATATTTGCCAGCGTATTATGTAAGCCCTCCACCAGGTATATATTCAATCTGCTAAAGTCCATATCAGGATAGTCCTTGGGCAATACATTCTTTTTCATCTCTGCAAGTGCGCCTGCCAATTCTACTCCCGTGGGTCCGCCACCCGCTACCACTATATTCATTATTGACTCAATGTCACCGGGGCCTGCATTTAAAGCATCTTCAAAATTTAGCAATATCCTGTTTCTTAATGCTATCGCATCAATTGTTGACTTCATTGGAAATGAATGCTGTTCTATGTTTTTATTTCCAAAAAAGTTTGTCGTACAGCCCGTTGCTATAACAAGATGGTCGTATTCAAAATCTCCTTCTGTAGTTTTTACTATTTGCTTTTGTGTATCAATTTCATCCACACAGGCTATACGCACATGAATATTTTTTTCTCCCTGAAAAACTTTGCGCAGCGGAAAAGAGATAGCACTGGGCTCCAGCCTTGCAGTAGCCAC
>Ga0268266_10005124_pt1 | contig 12352 bp, 15 predicted proteins | sample KBSS13metaG_FD_190356 | JGI IMG/M metagenome (GOLD analysis project Ga0268266, IMG submission 190356) | Switchgrass rhizosphere microbial communities from Kellogg Biological Station, Michigan, USA - KBS S1-3 metaG (SPAdes) (version 2) | ecosystem: Host-associated > Plants > Roots > Rhizosphere...
CCCGCCGCCCTTGTGAAACTGCAGGACGCCCGCATCACCGCTTCGGCGCTGCAGGGCCGCAGCGCGGAAATCACCGTCGCCTTCACCGCCGAATTCGCCACCGGCAATGTCATCGATGTGTGGACCTTCGAACGCAATCTGGATTCCGCCGATCCCAACTGGGTGCTGGTGGCGACGTCGGGCGATCTGCCGGAAGGTGACCTGCCTGGGTAAGACAGCCGGCCTGACCAATCTGGGGTTTGTTGTTCTTTTGCTGGCCGTGGCGGGCTGTACCACGCCGCCGCCGGCGGTGCCGCAAACGCAGGCAAGCTTGCGTCTTTCCATAATGAGCTTTGCCGCTCTGCCGCAATGGCGCGGCGCGGACCGGCAGCAGGCGCAGCTTTCCTTCCAGCGTAGTTGCGCGGTGCTAATGGCCAAGTCCGACGGCACGGCCCTCAGCGGCAGCGGCTATGGCGGAACCGTGGCGGACTGGCGCGGCGTGTGCGACAGCGCCAACAGCGGGGGAGCGGATTTCTTCGAGAAGAATTTCACGCCCTTTTCCGTCGGCGGCGACGCTCTCTTCACCGGCTATTACGAGCCGCAAATTCGCGGCAGCCGCAGCCGCGGCGGCGCGTTCCAGACGCCGGTCTACGGCCTGCCGTCCGACCTGGTGCGCGCCGATCTCGGCCTGTTCAACAGCAAGCTGAAGGGCGAGCGCATTTCCGGTAGGGTCGATGGCCATGCCCTGGTGCCCTATGCCGACCGCGCCCAGATCGATGCGGTGGGCCTGACGACCGCGCCGATCCTATTTTACACCGACGATCCCGTGGCCTTTTTCTTTTTGCAGATTCAAGGATCGGGGCGCGTTGTGTTTGACGATGGCAATACGGCCCGCATCGCCTATGCCGGTGAGAATGGCCAGGCCTATACCGCCATCGGCCGCACCCTGATCGCCGAGGGCTCGCTGACCCGCGAAGAGGTTTCGCTGCAAACCATCCGTGCCTGGCTGATTGCCCATCCGGACCGGGCGCGGGCGGTGATGCAGACCAACCGCAGCTATATTTTCTTTGCCGAGACGGTCTTGGGCGATCCGGCTTTGGGCAGCACCGGATCTCTGGGCACGGGCCTGACGCCGCTGGCCAGCCTGGCGGTGGACAACCGGATTCACGCCCTGGGCGCGCCCTTCTATGTCGCGGCCGATGGGCCCGATCCGGTGCATGGCGTCATGGTGGCCCAGGATATCGGCGGCGCCATTCGCGGCGCGGCGCGGGGCGACATGTTTTTCGGTTTCGGTGCGGAGGCGGAACGCCGCGCCGGGGCTATGAAAGCGCCGGGCAGGCTGTATGTGCTGCTGCCCAACGGGCTGGCGCAAAAGATCGGCGCGGGGCGCGATTATCCGCCATGAACCGCCGGACCACCAGCGATGACGAGCGCAAGCTGTTCGAGCAGACCTTCAAGGAGGGCCGGCCGATCAAGGTCGGGGCGCCCAAGAAAGCGGCGTTGAAAAAGTCCAAGAGCAGCGGCCCCAGCGGCATCAATGGCGCCACCCAGGACCGCTTGCGGCGTGGGCTGATTGAGCCCGACGCCCGCATCGACCTGCATGGCAGGACCCAGCAGGCGGCGCATCGCGCTCTGTTCACCTGGCTGGTCTCGGCGCACAAAAGCGGCCACCGGCTGGTGCTGGTGATCACCGGCAAGGGCAATTCCAAGAATGACGAAAACGCGCCCTGGATGACGTCGCCGCACGGCGTCCTCAAACAGATGGTGCCGCGCTGGCTGACCGAACCGGAACTGGCGGGACTGATCGCCAATGTCCGCCCCGCCCATGCCAAGCATGGCGGCGGCGGCGCGCTGTATGTCTATCTGCGGAAAAAGGCATGAAACAGTCTTTCCAGACCGTGACGGTGTCGACCAGGGGGCCGGGCCTGTATGAATTCACCGATGAGGCGGCGGCCTTTGTGCGCGGCGAGAAGATCGCCGACGGGCTGCTGACCTGTTTTGTCCGCCATACCTCGGCCTCGCTGGTGATCCAGGAAAACGCCGATCCCGATGTGCAAAAGGATCTCCGCGATTTCTTCGCGCATTTGGCGGCCAGCGGCCCGGCCTTTCGCCATACCGCCGAAGGGCCGGACGACATGCCGTCGCACATCCGCGCCGCGCTGACCCAGACCAGCATCGGGATTCCCTTGCACAAGGGCCGCCTGGCGCTCGGCACCTGGCAGGGGATTTATCTGTTCGAGCATCGCGACGCGCCGCACAGGCGCGAGGTGATGCTGCATATCATCGGCGATTAGAGCGAAGCCCTTCAGATGAAATCGAACTATCGCAACCTGTCATTCCCGCGAAAGCGGGAATCCAACTTCGAGCAAACGCCGCCGATAGAAAGGTGGATGCCCGCTTTCGCGGGCGTGACAAAGAAGTATGGCGCTCTAGATCAGCCCGGCCTTTGTCGCCAGCTCTTTGAGCGAGACTTCCGGCCGCGCGCCGTAATGCGAAATCACCTCCGCCGCCGCCAACGCGCCTAGCCGGCCGCAATCCGCCAGGCCCTTGCCGTGGGTGAGGCCATAGAGGAATCCGGCGGCGAACTGATCGCCCGCGCCGGTGGTGTCGATCACCTTGGCAACCGGCGCGGCAGGAATCTCATGCACCACGCCGCCTTCGATAATCACGCAACCCTTGGCCGAGCGCGTCAAGGCGGCGATGCCGCCCCAGGCCTGCGCCGCCTTCACCACGCCGGCGAACTCTTCAACTTCGTACAGCGCCTTGGCTTCGTCTTCATTGGCGAACAGGATGTTCACATCCTTGGCCAGCAAGTGTAGGAACTCGTCGCGGAAGCGCCCGACGCAGAAGGGATCCGAAAGCGTCATGGCGATGCGGCCGCCCGCGCCTTTGACCGCCGCGATCGCCTTGCGCGAGGCTTGCTTGGCGCTTTCCTCGTCCCAGAGATAACCCTCGATATAAAGGACGCGGGCCCGCGCGACCTGGCTTTCGTCCACATCGTCGGGGATCATTTCACGGCAGGCGCCCAGAAAGGTGTTCATGCTGCGCTGGCCGTCCGGCGTCACCGCGATCATGGAAGAAGCGGTGGACGCACTGGTCTTGCCGGTGCCGTTATGGAAGGTCACGCCGGTGGCCGCCATGGAATCACCGAACACCTTGCCCAGACGGTCTGCGGAAACCTTGCCCAGGAACAGTCCGCGACCGCCCAGCGAGGCCAGGCCCGCCATGGTGTTGGCCGCCGAGCCGCCCGCGACTTCGTGCAAAGGCGATTTGGCCTGGTGATGGTCGGCCAGCGCCTTGAGCAGCTCCTTGGCGCGGAACTCGTCGATCAGGGTCATGGTGCCCTTGGCGATCTGATGCGTCAGGAGGAAGCGGTCATCCACCGAGGCGATGACGTCCACGATGGCATTTCCCAGACTGGCAACGTCATATTGCTGATGCGTCACGCGACCCCCAATTTTCGACAAAACTGCAAGCCCCTTACACGCGGCGGGCGTGCCGGCGCAAGCTTTTCGGCTTGTCGCCGGCACGCGGCTGGTGCAGAAGGCCCAGGATGATGCGCCGCCTGACAATCCTGCTGATGCTGCTGGCGGTTGCCGGTTGCGCCGAGAAGGGGGCACCGCCCTCGCTTGTGCTGGCTCCGGCCCCGGGCGCTATTCCGCCGGCGCCGCCGCGCGGCGAACCCGGCCAGTATCTCAACATGGCGGCGCCTGGCCTGCAGGCGGCTTTCGGACGCCCCGCCTTTGTGCGCAAGGACGGCGGCACCGAAATGTGGCGCTATGACGGGACGGCGTGCCGCGCCTTCTTTTTCCTTTATGGATCGCCCTTGGCGGTGCGCCATGTCGAGACGCTGCCGCATGGCGCGCAAAGCGCCGCGGATATCGAGTGTCTCAACGCTTTGAAGTCTTCGCCCGCAAAGACGTCTTGAGCTTCGGCTTCACCACCGGAAGCTCTTTGGTCTTGTCCTTGAAGCGGCAAAGATCGCGCACCACGCAGGTGGGGCAGAGCGGCTTGCGCGCGACGCAGGTATAGCGGCCGTGCAGGATCAGCCAGTGATGGGCGTGAAGCTTGTATGCCTCCGGCACGATCCTTTCCAATGTCTGCTCCACCTCCACCACATCTTTGCCCGGCGCCAGATTGGTGCGGTTGGAGACGCGGAAAATGTGGGTATCCACGGCGATGGTCGGTTCGCCGAAAGCGACATTCAGAACGACATTGGCGGTCTTGCGGCCCACGCCGGGCAGCGCTTCCAGCGCCTCTCGGTCCTTCGGCACCTGTCCGCCATGCTGTTCCAGCAGGATCTTGGACAGCGCGACGACATTTTTGGCCTTGCCGCGATAAAGCCCGATGGTCTTGATCGCGTCCGAAAGTTTTTCCTCGCCCAGCGCCACCATTTGCTCCGGTGTTTTCACCGTCTTGAACAGCGGCGCCGTCGCCTTGTTGACGCCCTTGTCGGTGGCCTGGGCCGACATCACCACCGCCACAAGCAGGGTATAGGGATTGACGTATTGCAGTTCGGTCTTGGGTTCGGGATCGAGCTTCTTCAACCGCGCGAAAAACTCTTCGGCTTCCGCGCGGGAGAAGGGCTTGGGCATTAAAGACCCAGGACGTCGGTCATCGCATAAAGACCTGGCTTCTTGCCGTGTCCCCATTTCGCAGCCGTCAGCGCGCCATGCGCGAAAATCGAACGGTCCTCCGCCGAATGCGATAGGGTGATGCGCTCGCCCGTACCGGCCAAGATCACCGAATGCTCGCCCACCACGCTGCCGCCGCGCAGAGTGGCGAAGCCGATGCTGCCGTCGGCGCGCGGGCCCAGATTGTGGCCGTCGCGGCTCTTGACCCAATGCTTGTCCAGCGGCACGCCGCGCCCCTTGGCGGCGGCGTTGCCCAGCAAAATCGCGGTGCCGGACGGCGCATCGACCTTGTTGCGGTGATGCATTTCCAGCACCTCGACGTCGTAGTCGGGCAGGGATTTGGCGGCGCGCTCGACCAGCGCGGCCAGCAGGTTGACGCCCATGCTCATATTGCCGGACTTCACAATCACGGCATGACGGGCGGCGGCGGAAATCCGCGCCTCGCTCTTTTCGTCAAAGCCGGTGGTACCGATGACATGGACGATGCGCGCCTGAGCGGCCAGTTCGGCCAGCATGGTGGAAACCATGGGCGTGGTGAAATCCACCACCGCCTGGGCATGCGCCAGCAAGGTCAGGGGATCGGCGGTCAGCTTGATGCCATTGGGCTGCATTCCCGCCAGGGTTCCGGAATCCAGGCCCAGATTGGGATGGCCTTCCATCTCCAGCGCGCCGCAAAGCGTAAGGCCCGAGCCTTGCGCGATCTCGCGGATCAGGGTCCGGCCCATGCGCCCGGACGCGCCGGTGACGACGATCTTCAGCTCAGACATGGAATGCCCCTCTCAGGCCCGATTCAAACCTTAGTATCCACGCCGGCAGGCTGTGCAGGCATGTCTTTTTTTGCAACCGTGACCATGGCGGGACGCAGCAGCCTTTCGCCGATCATGAAACCGGACTGCACCACCTCCACGATCGAGCCCGGCGGCTTGCCGCCCGCCGGCACTTCCGCGATGGCCTGATGTAGATTGGGATCGAACTTGCCGTCGCTGGTGTCCACCGGCTTGACGCCATAGCGCTCCAGGGTTTGCAGCAGCTGGCGCTCGGTGGCCTCCACGCCGTCCAGCACCGCCTGAACCTGTGGATCGGCGGCGGCGCGCACGTCGGCGGGCACGGCCGCCAAGGCGCGGGCGAAATTGTCGGCAATGCCCACCATGTCGCGGGCGAATTTGGTCACCGCATACAGGCCGGCTTCGTTCTTCTCCCGATCGGCGCGGCGGCGGATATTCTCCACCTCGGCCAGGGCGCGCAGGCGCTGGTCCTTGAGGGAGGCCACTTCATCCTGCAGGGACTGCAGCACGGCGAATTCCGCGGCATGCGGATTTTCGGAATCGGGGAGCTGGGTCGGTTCGTCGGTCATGATGCTTCACACTCATTTCTCGGGGGGCGTCCATAAACCCTAAGCAAGCAATCGTCCAATGACTTTGGCGGTATGGTCGACCATGGGGATGATGCGGCCGTAATTCAGCCGGGTCGGCCCCAGGACCCCGATCACGCCCACGATCTTGCCCTGGGCATTGGCATAGGGGGCGGCCACGATCGAGGAACCCGACAGGGAAAACAGCCGGTTTTCCGAACCGATGAAGATGCGGACACCTTCGCCTTCCTGGGCCAGTTCCAGCAGCCGGATCAGGTCGGCTTTGCGCTCGATATCGTCGAACAGGGTACGGATCCGGTCCAGGTCGGCCTGGCTGTCCAGCAGATGCGAGGTGCCGCGCACGATCAGCACTTTTTCCGGCCCCGCCAGGGTCGCCAGTCCCGTGGCCACCAGCTTGGCGGTCAGGGTGTCCAGCTCGACCTTTTCGCCGTCCAGCTCGGCCAGGATTTCAGCACGCGCCCCGTCAATGGTGCGGCCGCGCAAGCGCGCGCCCAGATAATTGCTGGCCTCCGAAAGGGCCGAAACCGGAAGGCCGGCGGGCGTGTCGATGACGCGGTTTTCCACCTGGCCGTCCTCGCTGACCATGATGACCAGCGCCTTGCCGGGCGCCACAGCGACGAATTCCACATGCTTGAGGGCGCTGTCCTGCTTGGCCGTCAGCATCAGCCCGGCGCAGCGCGATAGGCCGGCAAGGCTTTGGGTCGCCTGGGTCAGCACATCCTCGATGCGCTGGCCGCTTCCCGACATGCGCGCCTCGATGGCGATGCGTTCGTCCGGCGCCAGCTGGCCGATTTCCAGCAACCCATCCACGAACAGCCTGAGGCCCTTTTCGGTGGGAATCCGTCCGGCGCTGGTATGGGGGGCATAGAGCAGGCCCATGGATTCCAGGTCTGCCATCACATTGCGGATAGAGGCCGGGGACAGGGCATGGGGCAGGCGTTGGGACAGGGTACGCGAGCCCACAGGCTCGCCGCTGGTGAGAAAAGCCTCCACCAGATGGCGGAAAACCTCCCGGGGGCGGTCGGTAAAGCCTTGCGGCATTACGAAAGGGGTACGCGGTTCCAATGCCAAGATATTGATATTCCTGATATTTCTGCTTTCGATTGCGTCCGGCAGGCTGCTGACGCTAGGTAACGCCCCACGTTAGCAGACCGATATATGAGGCTCCATGCGCCCTTCCAACCGCGCCCCCAACCAGATGCGCGCCGTTTCCCTCACCCCGGGCTTTTCCCGCCATGCCGAGGGGTCGTGCCTGGTCAAGTTCGGCGACACCCATGTGCTGGTCACCGCCAGCCTTGAAGAGAAAGCGCCGCCCTTCCTCAAGGGTTCCGGCAAGGGCTGGGTGACGGCGGAATATGGCATGCTGCCGCGTTCCACCCATGACCGTATGCGGCGCGAGGCGGCTGCCGGCAAGCAGTCCGGCCGCACCCAGGAAATTCAGCGCCTGGTCGGGCGGTCCTTGCGCGCGGTGTGCGATCTTTCCGCCTTGGGCGAACGCCAGATCACCATCGACTGCGACGTGCTGCAGGCTGATGGCGGCACCCGCACCGCCGCCATCACCGGCGGCTATGTTGCGCTGGGCCAGTGCATCGCCTTCATGAAAAAGGTTGGCATGATCACCGTGCCGGTGATCAAGGATCATGTCGCGGCTGTGAGCTGCGGCATCGTCAAGGGCAATGCCGTGCTGGACCTGGATTATGACGAAGACTCCACCGCCGAGACCGACGCCAATTTCGTGCTGACCGGCGCGGGCGGGCTGGTGGAGATTCAGGGCACCGCCGAAGGCGCGCCTTTCAGCGAAGAACAATTGGTGGCGCTGCTCCAGCTGGCCCGCAAGGGCATCGGCGAATTGGTCGAGCTGCAGAAGGCGGCTTTGGCGTGAGACTGCCGCGCGGCAGCCAGCTGGTTGTGGCCTCGCACAATGAAGGCAAGGTGCGCGAGATCAAGGCGCTGCTGGGCCCGCATGGCATCCATCCCATCAGCGCCGGATCGCTGGGGCTGCCGGAACCGGAAGAAACCGGGCTGACCTTCGCGGCCAATGCGCAGATCAAGGCGTTGGCCTCCGCCAAGGGCAGCGGCCATGCGGCGCTGGCGGATGACTCGGGCCTTTGCGTCGATGCGCTGGAGGGCGCGCCCGGCATCTATTCGGCGCGCTGGGCGGGACCGACCAAGGATTTCCGCATTGCGATGAACCGCATTCACGACGAGCTGCGTCATAAAGGTCTTTCCACCAGCGCGGCGAAATTCGTCTGTGCCTTGAGCCTCGCGCTGCCTTCCGGCGAGATGCAGACCTTTGAAGGCGAGGTGCATGGGCATCTGGCGTTTCCGCCGCGCGGCGATCACGGTTTCGGCTATGATCCGATCTTTATTGCCGACGGCATGGAGCAGACCTTCGCCGAGATCGATCCGGCCAGGAAACACGCCATGAGCCATCGCGCCAAGGCGTTCGAGAAGCTGCTGCATTCGGGCATCTTCACCGAGAGCCTCTAACGTGAGCTTCGGCGTTTACGTCCACTGGCCGTTCTGCGCCGCCAAGTGCCCCTATTGCGATTTCAATTCCCATGTCCGCACCGCGATAGACGAAGACGGCTGGGTGGACGGCATTCTCGCCGAACTGGATTGGGTGGCGCACAACCAGACCGAGCGTGCGGTCGTCGAAACCATTTTCTTCGGCGGCGGCACGCCGTCCCTGATGGCGGGCAAATCCGTGGGCCGCATCCTCTCAAAGATCGCCGCGCTCTGGCCGATGGCCAATGATCCGGAAATAACCCTGGAGGCCAATCCCGCCAGCGCGGATGCGGCGCGCTTCGCCGATTATCGCGCCGCCGGCGTCAATCGCGTTTCCCTGGGCGTGCAGGCGCTGAACGATGCCGACCTGAAAAAACTGGGCCGCCTGCATGACGTGGCGGAAGCCAAGGCGGCGCTGAAGATGGCGATGGGGCTTTTCAGCCGGGTTTCACTGGATTTGATCTATGCCCGTCCCGAGCAGAGCGACGCGGCCTGGCGCGCGGAATTGCAACAGGCGCTGGCTTTCGGCACCGATCATCTGTCGCTGTATCAGCTCACCATCGAGCCGGAAACGCCTTATGCACTGCTGCACCGGAACGGCCAGCTGCAAATTCCCGGCGAGGATCTGGCGGCGGGCCTGTACGAAACCACCCAGGAATTGACCGAAGCGGCAGGCCTGCCTGCTTATGAGATCTCCAATCATTCTCGACCTGGGCAGGAAAGCCGCCACAATCTGATCTATTGGCGCTATGGCGATTATGCCGGGGTGGGGCCGGGCGCGCATGGCCGCGTCAATCTGGGTGGACAGCGCACCGCCACGGCCGCGATCAAGCTGCCGGAACGCTGGCGCGATGCAGTGGGCAAGGCCGGCCACGGCTTTTCCGAAAGAATGCCGGTCTTGGACGAAGAAGCGGCGCGCGAACATCTGCTGATGAATCTCAGGCTGTCCGAAGGCCTGGATCTGGCCGCTTATGAAAAGCGCTGGGGCGCGGGATTGGACGCGGCAAAGATCGCGATCCTGACCGAGCAGGGATTCCTGACGCGCAAGAACGGCCGGCTCACGGCAACACCCAGCGGGCGGCTGCTACTCAATCGTGTGATTGAGGAATTGCTGGTTTAATTTCGACTTCTTGTCATGCCCGCGAAAGCGGGCATCCATAGTGCCGCTTGAAAGATGGATTCCCGCTTTCGCGGGAATGACAGGTAAAGTTGGGCTCTAACTATTCTTCCCCAAAAACGTGGTCGGCGCGGGGCTCACCACCACCGGGCCGGTCGCGGTCACTTCCAGCACCGCCAATCCGCGTTCGGAGGTACCGTCGGTCTTGAAGCGGAAGATGCCGTTCACGCCCGAAAAACCATTGGGATCCATCAGCGCGCTCATGGTGAAACGGTGATAGGGCTTGCCCGGCGCCAGCAGCGCGACAAGAGACACCGCGTCATAGGCCAGGCTGGCCAGCCCGGCCGGCGCGGTGCCGAAGGCGGCGCGATACTTGCCGGCGAAGTCGGCGTCTTTGTTGGGCGCGGGCGCGGCGTACCAGCTTCCCAGCAGGCTGGCCTCGCGCATGATCTGGGCATCATCGTCCCACAGTCCTGTGCCCAGCAGCTTGACCTTGTCACGGCTCGCGCCGTCCAGCGACAAGGTGGGCGCGATGGCACGCAGGATCACGCCGCCCTGGGCGATCAGCACCGCGTCGGCGCCGCTTTTGGCCACCGCGCTGGCCGGTGCGGCGACCGCCCCGGAATTGGGCGGATAGCGTTCCACATCCACGACATTGCCATGCACCGCGGCGACGGATTCGGTGAAGGCATCCTTGGCGACATCGCCATAGGCGGTCTGCGGCGCCAGGGCGGCGAATGCCTTATGGCCCTTGGAGGCGGCATAGCTGATCACCCGGCCCACTTCGTTCTGGGGCATGAAACTCAGCAGATAGGCGCCGTTGCCCGCCACGGTCTTTTCGGTGGAGAAGGCCAGCACCGGCACGGCGCGGTCGCGCGCGATGGGCGCCACCGCCGACACGGATGGTCCGAACAGGGGCCCGACGATCACTTCGGCGCCCTGCGCCAGAAGCTGCTGGGCGGCGGCGGCGGCACTGGCGCCGCCATTGCCCTCATCGGCGGTCATCAAAAGGATTTTGTTGTTGCCGGAATCGAACATCGCCAGCTGTGCGGCCTTCATCATCGAGGCGGCCAAAGCGCGGGTGGGCGCCGAGCTGCTGGTGAAGGGCAGGATGATCCCAACCCGGACCGGCGTGACGTCGGGCGCCATGCCGGGCAGGCGCAGATAGCTTGGCAGGTCGTGGTCCAGCGGATTGGCCGCGACAGGGGCCTGCGGCAGCGGCGCACGGGTCACGGGCGCGGGGGCTTGCGGCTTGGGCGTGCAGGCGGCTATCGCAACGGCCAAGGCAATGGCACAAAAGCGGTTCGGGAACGTGACGGAAACAGGCATCGGAAAATCCTTTGACGCACAAACCTAAGCCTTTGGACGCGGGCGGTAAATCACCGGAAAAAGGCGATTTGGCGGCTGGGCTTTATATCCTGGCCACCCCCATCGGCAATGCCCGCGATATCTCCTTAAGAGCGCTGGAGGTTTTGAAAGGTTGCGATGTGATCGCCGCCGAGGATACCCGCGTCACCTCCAAGCTCCTGTCCATTCACGGCATCTCCCGGCCGCTGATCCCCTATAACGATCATAACGGGCCGCAGATGCGGCCGAAAATTCTGGCCCGGCTGGAGCAGGGCCAGGCGGTGGCGCTGGTGTCCGATGCCGGAACGCCGCTGGTATCGGACCCCGGCTACAAACTGGTGCGGGAGGTGATAGGGGCGGGCATCAGTGTCGTCGCTCTGCCGGGGGCGTCGGCGGTGCTGGCGGGGCTCACCTTGAGCGGGCTGCCCTCCGACCGGTTTCTGTTCGCGGGCTTTCTTCCCTCCAGGGCCGGCGAACGCAAGAGCGTGCTGGAAGAGGTCGGTGGCGTGCGCGCCACCCTGATCTTTTTTGAATCCGCCCAGCGGCTGGACGACTCGCTGCCCGCCTTGGCGGATGTGCTGGGCGACCGCCAGGCGGTGGTGGCACGCGAGCTCACCAAGATGCATGAGGAAGTGCGGCGCGGCAGCTTGCGCGAACTGGCGGCGCATTACGCCAAGGCGGGTGCGCCCCGGGGCGAAGTGACCTTGCTGGTGGCGCCGCCCGATGCCTCGGCGGCGAAGGGCAGCGCCCAGATCGATGCGGCGCTGAAAGCAGCCCTGGCCTTCATGCCGGTGAAAGCGGCGGCGGAGATGATCGCCGATCTCACCGATGGCTCGCGCAAGGCTTTGTACGCCCGCGCGCTGGAGTTGAAGGATGGCGATTGATCGCCAAAAGGAGCGTCAAGCGTCCGAGCGGCGCGGCCACCGCAGCGAAAGCGTCGCGGCGCTGTGGCTGCGGCTCAAGGGCTATCGCATCCTGGCGCGGCGGCTGAAGACCCGGGCTGGGGAAATCGATCTGGTGGCCGCCGCCCCCTTCGGCCCGGTCTGTTTTGTCGAGGTCAAGGCGCGGGGGCTGGCGCGAACCGCGGCGGAATCGGTGGGGCCGGCCCAGCAGACTCGCATTGCCCGCGCCGCCTCCTTATATCTCGCCAGCCGTCCGGGCCTGGCCCGGCGCGGCAGCCGCTTTGATATTGTCGCCATCGCGCCCCATGCCTTGCCGGTGCATCACCGGGATGTGTGGCGGCCGGATTTGTAAACGAGGCTTTCATGGCATTGACCGTCGCGATCCAGATGGACCCGATCGAGAAAGTCGATATCGGCGGCGATTCCACTTTCGCCCTGGCCCTGGAAGGGCAAAGGCGTGGTCACGGCCTGCTTTATTACGGCCCGCGCGATC
>Ga0268266_10005127_pt1 | contig 12349 bp, 6 predicted proteins | sample KBSS13metaG_FD_190356 | JGI IMG/M metagenome (GOLD analysis project Ga0268266, IMG submission 190356) | Switchgrass rhizosphere microbial communities from Kellogg Biological Station, Michigan, USA - KBS S1-3 metaG (SPAdes) (version 2) | ecosystem: Host-associated > Plants > Roots > Rhizosphere >...
GTGCACACCATGAAGATCGAGCGCGTGTGGCAAGCCCCGCGCGTGACCAAGCCGTATACGGAGGAACAGTGGGCTGCCGTGCAACGCCTGGGTCACGAGGTCGATGCGAAGCTCGAAGCCCTCGATGTCCGCCTCACCATGGGCGGCGAGCCGACTTTCGTGTCGATCGATGATCCGGATGGCGCGGAATGGAATACAGCCGCACTGGGTCCTGACAAGCGCCGTCTGTCGATTGATCTGTACCAGCGACTGAAGTCTCAATATGCCCCGAAGGGGTTGGCTCACTTCGGTCAGGGCAAGTGGTATCCCGGCGAGCCGTTGCCGCGCTGGTCGCTCAACTGCTTCTGGCGGCGCGATGGGGAGCCGATCTGGCAGGACCCTGCCCTGCTTTCCGATGAGAGCCGCTCGGGCGCCAGTGACGACACCGCCCAGCGTTTCTTGCGGATGGTAGCCACTCGGCTCGGGCTGTCGCCCACGTTTGTGTTTGCGGCTTACGAGGATGCTTTCTACTACCTGTGGAAGGAGCGGAAGCTGCCGTCCAACGTAGATCCGTTTGAGTCGCGGCTCGAAGATGCCGGCGAGCGCAAACGCCTGATGCGGATTTTCGAGCGGGGGCTCGATCGGCCGGCGGGTTATGTTTTTCCGGTGGTGCGGGATGCAGCGGGGCAGCACTGGCAGACGGGGCCCTGGTTCCTGCGTCAGGAACGGTGTTACCTGGTGCCGGGGGATTCGCCGCTCGGGTTTCGGTTGCCGTTGGATTCGCTGCCCTGGGCAGCGAAGGGTGACTATCCGTACATCAATCCGCCTGATCCAACACAGGCGTTTCCGCCGTTGGCGCCGTATGCGCAGATTCGGCAACAGCTGCGCGAACCCGGCATTGTGAATGCCGGTGCGGTATCCGATGACCTCACCGCGGCGCAAATCGCCGCGGCCGAGATTGAGGAAACGCGCCTCGGAGGCCCGCCGCCCTGGACGCCACCCGCCGGCCCGAATGCAGGCGGAGCCAAACACGGCCGTGCCAGCGGACCGGACACCGCGGCGGGACGCCATGGTGCGGTGGATCCAACACGGCCGCCCCACTTGCGTGAGTCAGCGGGCTGGATCACGCGCACGGCCCTGTGCGCCGAGGCCCGCAACGGCGTGTTGTATATCTTCATGCCCCCCACCGGCCGCCTCGAGGACTACCTCGAGCTGGTGACCGCAATCGAAGCCACTGCCGCCACCCTGTCACAACCGATTGTCATGGAGGGCTACGAGCCCCCTCGCGACCCGCGGCTCAACAACTTCCGGGTCACCCCCGACCCGGGTGTCGTGGAAGTCAACATCCACCCGTCCGCCAACTGGGACGAGTTGGTCAATCGCACCACCCATCTGTACGAGCAGGCGCGCCAGTCACGGCTCACGAGCGAGAAGTTCATGCTCGATGGCCGTCACACCGGCACCGGCGGCGGCAATCACTTCGTGTTGGGAGGCGCGACGACCACCGACTCACCTTTCCTGCGCCGCCCCGACCTGCTGCGCAGTCTGCTCGGCTACTGGCACAACCATCCGAGCCTGTCATACCTGTTCTCCGGCCTGTTCATCGGTCCCACGTCCCAGGCGCCGCGGACGGATGAGGCACGCAACGACTCTCTCTACGAGCTGGAGTTGGCCTTCAAGGAACTGCCGCCGCCGGGCCAGGACTGCCCGCCCTGGCTGGCCGACCGGATATTCCGCAACCTGCTGACGGATGTCACCGGCAACACCCACCGCGCCGAGTTCTGCATCGACAAGTTATATTCCCCGGACGGCCCCACGGGTCGGCTGGGCCTGCTGGAGCTGCGGGCATTCGAGATGCCGCCGCACGAGCGGATGAGCCTCACCCAACAACTGCTGCTGCGCTCGCTCATTGCCCGCTTCTGGCACACACCCTACACACCGCCGCGCCTGGCCCGGTGGGGCACCGAGCTGCACGACCGCTTCATGCTCCCCTACTTCGTGCAGCGGGACTTCGCCGACGTCATCGAAGAACAGGCCATCGCAGGCTTCCCGCTGCGCCCGGACTGGTTCGCACCGCACTTCGAATTCCGCTTTCCCAAGTACGGCGAGTTCCAGGCCCCCGGTGTCGAGATCGAATTGCGCCAGGCCCTCGAGCCCTGGCACGTCATGGGCGAGGAAGGCGCGAGCGGCGGCACCGTCCGCTTCGTCGACTCCTCGGTGGAGCGCCTGCAGGTGAAGGCAACCGGACTTGCCCCCGACCGCTACGCCATTGCCTGCAACGGGCGCCGCGTCCCGCTTCGACCAACAGGCAATGTCGGAGAATTCGTGGCCGGTGTGCGTTACAAGGCCTGGCAGCCCGCCAGCGCCCTGCACCCCACCAAGACCGTGGACTCACCCCTGACATTCGACCTGGTGGATACCTGGATGAACCGCTCACTCGGGGGTTGTCAGTATCACGTGATGCATCCCGGTGGGCGCAACTATGCGACTTTCCCGGTGAATGCCTTCGAGTCGGAGAGCCGGCGGCTCGCGCGATTCTTCAGAATGGGCCACACTCCCGGCCCAGTGCCGGCACCCCCTGAGACACAAAGCCGCGAATTTCCCTTCACTCTGGACCTGCGAGCCCCTTGAGCGAATCGAAACCCAAAGCCGCGGCGCTGGCCGCCAGCCAAACTGGTTTGATTGGCACGGCCGTTGCCGTGACCCCCGGTTGGCTCGCGGCGTACGTCCCGGACGGCCGCCGCTACGACGAGTTGCTCGATGACAAGGGTTTGATCAGGCCGCACTGGCGCCCACTGCTGGACCAACTGACTGGGGACGACGCCCGCACGGTGGCCCGCCGTGGATTGGAGCGGACCCGGCGACTGATTGTCGAAAACGGCGTGACGTACAACGTGTACGCCGACCCCCAGGGCGCAGACAGACCCTGGGCACTCGACCCCGTGCCGCTGCTGTTGCTCGCAGAAGAGTGGCGCACCATCGAGGTTGGGTTGGCCCAACGGGCTCGGCTGCTGGATGCCCTGTTGGCCGATATCTACGGACCCCAGCGCCTCCTGTCCGAAGGGCTCGTACCTCCTGAGCTGGTCTTCGGCCACCCCAACTACCTCTGGCCCTGTCACGGGATCGTTCCACGGGGCGGCAACTGGCTGCACATCTACGCGGCCGATCTGGCTCGGGCACCGGATGGGCGTTGGTGGCTGCTGGCCGACCGGACTCAGGCACCCTCAGGAGCGGGCTACGCGCTGGAGAATCGCGAAATCGTCGAGCAGGTGCTCCCGGAGGCGATCCGACCGCTCGGGATCAAACGGGTTGCCGGCGTATTCAGTGAGCTGCGCGAGCAACTCCTCAGCCACGGGGACGAAGGCGAAAATCCGCTCGCGGTCATCCTGACACCGGGGCCGTTCAACGAGACCTACTTCGAGCACGCCTATCTCGCCAGACAGTTGGGTATACCGCTGGCCGAGGGAACCGATCTCACTGTGCGCGACGACACGGTGTATCTGAAGACGCTCGCAGGGTTGAAGCGCGTGCATACCATCCTGCGGCGACTCGATGATGACTTCTGCGATCCGCTCGAGTTGCGCAGCGATTCAACGCTCGGTATTCCGGGGCTGATCGGTGCGGTCCGCGCCAATCGGGTCGTCATCGCGAATGCGCTCGGTTCCGGTGTCCTCGAGTCTGCAGCCTGGATGGGCTTCCTGCCGCGCATCGCCGAACGCCTGTTGGGCGAGAAGCTCAAACTCCCCTCGGTTGCAACCTGGTGGTGTGGTGAACGGCCGGCGTTGGAATACGTGATCTCCCACCTGGACAAGCTCGTCATCAAGCCCGCCTACCCGAATCAACGCTTTGAGCCTGTTTTCGGCCGCGCACTCGAAGGCGAGAAACGCCGCCGCCTGATTGCGCGACTGCGTGCGCGACCGTATGCGTACGTTGCCCAGGAGCATCTGTCACTTTCACAAACTCCGATCTGGCGACCCCACGGCGCGCTGGGATTTGCCGCGACCCCTGTGGCAATCCGCATGTACGCCCTCGCAGGAATCTCGGGCACCACCGTCATGCCGGGCGGCCTGGCGCGGGTGGCTCCCGAGTCGTCAATCGATGTCGTGTCCACTCAGCGCGGCGGCGGCAGCAAGGACATCTGGGTGTTGCCCGACTCGGCCGAGGACTCCGGGGTGGCGGTCACCACGACGCGAGCCGCACAGGTCAGGCACGACGACATCCCATCGCGGTTGGTGGAAAACCTATATTGGTTTGGCCGCTACACAGTACGGTGCGAGGACAAGGCCCGCCTGCTCCGGGGCACGATCGCGGCCCGATCCGACGAGGCTGTCTGGACCGCGGCTGTGAAGTTCTGCCAGGAGCTGGGGGTCTGTGCCATCGATGCGGACCCTATCGCGTGCCTGCGGGATGACCGCAACCCGATGGGGGTCCTTGCCGACGTCAGGCGCTTGGCGTGGTGCGCATCGCAGGTGCGCAGCCGCCTGTCGGCGAGCTACTGGCGTGCCGTGAACGACATGCAGCGCCGGCTGCAGGAATCCATCGCTGCCAAGGAAGATCCCCGCACTGCGTTGGATCAACTCCTGTTGTCCCTGGCAGCGCTTGCCGGCTTTGCGTTTGATGACATGACGCAGGATGAGGGATGGCGCTTGTTGAGAGTGGGGCGACGACTCGAGCGGCTGCAGTTTGCCGCCGGGCTGTTGGCACAGCACCTGGCCTCCAGCTGGGCTACGAGACAATCGCACGTCGAGTGGCTGCTGGAAGCCTACGACAGCAACCGGATCTATCGCTCCCGCTATGTAGTCGCGCCCCGACTCGGGCCCATGTTGGACCTGCTGGTGCGCGATTCGGAGCATCCGCGCGCTCTGGCCTTTCAGAGCCGCGCCATTGCGCGGGACCTGGAGAAAGTGAACAACTCCCTCGGCATCACAGGTGAGCTGGGCATCGATGAGGCCATCCCACAACTGACGGATGCGAAGGTGGCGGCACTCGAAGCCGACGGCGCGGAAGCGGAACAGGCCCGGCGCTCCATGGCGGACCGCTTGCGGGCGCTGAGTTGGGCGGCCGGCCAATTGTCAGACCGCCTATCCCTGCGCCACTTCTCCCACATCGCCCAGGACGCGCAGGCGCTGGCGACATGAAAAACATCCGCTATCGCATCCGGCACGAAACCGCGTACCAGTATCGCAACGACGTGGTGCACTCCCATCAGTTGTTGCACCTGGTTCCGCGGCCGAGCGCCTATCAACAGTGCCTGGAGCACGTCATCAACGTGGCGCCCGCGTTCTACCGCAAACGCAACGAGATCGACACCTTCGGCAATCTCGTGACCCGGGTCGAGTTTGATCATCCACATCGCCGGCTCGAAGTCGCGACGGATATGGAAGTGGAGGTCTATCCGCGTCCCGCGGTGGATGTGGCAGACAGCCTGCCGTGGGAGCGCGCGGCAGCCGAGCTGACCTACCGAGGGCTCGATGCTGCCCGGGACAACCTGGAGGCGGCGAAATTCAAACACGAGTCGCCGTATGTGCGGATCAAGACGCTCTTCAACGAGTACGCCGCCGAGTGTTTCCCGAGCGGGCGACCGGTGCTGGCCGCTGCACAGGCTCTGATGAGCAAGCTGCATGCGGACTTCCGCTATGCGCCGGGCGAAACTACTGTGTCCACGCCACTCATCGAGGTGTTGAAAAGCCGCCGTGGCGTGTGTCAGGACTTCTCGCACCTGATGATCGCGTGCTTGCGCGCCCGCGGTCTCGCTGCACGCTACGTCAGTGGATATATCCGACAGATCCCTTCCAGCCCCGACGCGCTCGTGGGCTGGGGAGCCTCGCACGCATGGGTGGCCGTGTTTGCCCCACCGTTCGGTTGGATGGAGCTGGACCCCACCAACGACATGTTTGTGGGAACGGACCACGTGTCGGTCGCATGGGGCCGGGACTTCGGCGATGTGTCACCCTTGCGCGGAATCATTCTCGGGGGTGGCAGTCACCGGCTGACAGTCGGTGTCAAAGTCGAGGCGATTCAGTAAACACCTGCGTTGGCGGGGTGCGCCTTCGGCGCGGCGGACACTCAACGTTTGCGCCAGTCGTTCCAATCCTCAATGGTCGAGTTGCGCATGGCGCGCGCCGCCCGCAACAGCCAGTCACCTTTGCGCTTGCGCAGGTCCCTGCGGATAGCATCGCATTGCCGTTGGTTACCCAGGTGCGCGTTGCCGGTCTCCCACCCCATCATCCACAACAACCGACAGTCATCCTGAACACCCACGAGATGCTTCATCTCGATGCGACTACAGTCGGGTGCCAGACGTCGGACCACCCACCCGTCGTGGACTTGGAGGAAGGGATCCGCGACCCGCACCGCGCGGCGGATGATCTGGGAATACTGGATGGGCGGTGACTTGCCGCTGGTCCACCACCAGGCCGAGGTCGTCAGCGCCTTGGACTCGCGGGCGATAGTACCGCCGCGCCAGTGGGCCAACGCGGTATAGCGTTGGCGACCCAGACTTCCCAGGCCGGCCTGCCGATGCGCAACCCGAAACGGCAGGTGCTTCTCGGGCATCGCCTGCCGCAGAAGCTTCATTTCTCCCGGCGTCGGCGGCACCGTGGTGCGGGCGAGTTTCAAGAGCCTCTCCCAGTAGGCGCGCTGCTCCTTCAAACGACCCATAGCCAGGTCCCGGAGCCACCGATTACGCTCTGCGAGCACCACAGGCTCACCGCCCTCCCGCAAAGCCGCTGTGTACCCTTCCAGCACCGAGTCGCAGGCTCGCGGGGCCGGCGTATCCAGGCGCGCCTCGTTGATCGCAATCAGGGCGCTGGTGCACAGGCGCACGAGGTCGTTGGTGTAGGGAAGCGTCGCTGCCTCGTCGAAGTCGTTGATCCCCCAGATCAGCCGGCCTTCGCCATCACGCCAGGTCCCGAAATTCTCGACGTGCAGATCGCCAACGCCCAACACCTTCGGCGCCGCGGTAAGATCCGGGCACAGTTGGGGCCAGACCTGTGCCCAGCGGTAGAAAGTCGCGCGCAGAAAGGAGAAGGGATCTTCGGACATCTCGCGATGTTTGCGCCTCAGATCGCGCTTGACGATGACGCGCAGCCGCTGCGCGAGCCAGCGGTCATATTCGGCAGTTGCTACAACCACATTCACTGATATGGTCCTTTTTGAATTAGTCATCGCTTTGTTGGTGCTCGGCGCAATGCTCACGCTGTGGGCCAACCGCATCGGGGTCCCCTACCCCGCGCTCCTGGCTCTTGCCGGCGCCGCGCTCGCTCTGATACCCGCAGCACCCGCGGTCACCCTCGATCCCCAGTTGGCCCTGGCGCTGTTTGTCGCCCCCGTGCTGCTCGATGCGGCCTACGATGCCTCGCCGCGCGACCTGCAACGGAACCTCAAATCGCTGATCAGCCTCGCGTTGGTCATGGTTGTTCTCACGATTGCCGCGGTCGCATTCGTCGCCCGCCAGATCATCCCCGATCTCGGCTGGGCCGCCGCCATCGCGCTCGGCGCGATCGTGGCACCCCCGGATGCCTCGGCGGCCACCGCGGTGCTGCGCCGATTGCGGCCGCCCCACCGGTTGCTGGTCATCCTCGAAGGGGAAAGCCTCTTCAACGATGCCAGCGCGCTGCTGATATACCGTATTGCGGTCGGAGTGGCCATGACGGGCGCGGCCGTGGGTTGGAAGATCGTGCCCCTGTTGTTTCTGACCTGCGGCGGCGGCGTCATCATGGGCATTGTCATGGCCCGGTTCTGGCTTTGGGTCACCCGCTTCGTGGATGACATCCAGGTGTCTGTCATCCTCCAGTTCTGTGGCACCTTCGGTGTCTGGATACTGGCCGACCACCTCGGGCTGTCCGCCATCATCACGGTGGTCAGCTTCGCCATGACCATCGCCCAGTTTGCGCCCGGCCGGATCGACGCCCGGCACCGGATCGCCTCATACGCCGTGTGGGAAGTCGCGGTCTTCGTTCTCAACGTTCTGGCATTTGTGCTGATCGGCCTGCAACTGCGGATGATCATCACCCGCATGCATGGCTCAGACTGGCATACATATGCCATCTGCGCGGCCTCCGTGTGTGTAACCGTCATTGTTGTGCGCTTCGTGTGGGTCATGATCTACGGTTACACGAACCTCTGGTTGGAATCACGGCGGGCCACAGACCAACCCAAAAAGCCGCGCACGCGCGGCGGCGGACTGGTGGTTTCCTGGGCGGGCATGCGCGGCATCGTCACGCTCGCCGCAGCTCTGGCGCTTCCCGACGGGAGTCCGGAGACGGCGTTTCCGTACCGTGACCTCATCATCCTGTGCGCCTTCTGTGTTGTGTTGACAACGCTGGTCATCCAGGGCCTGACGCTGCGACCCCTGTTGGCTATGTTAGGTCTGAAGGACGATGGCTCGGTCGCCCGGGAAGTCAGGCTCGCCCGGGTGGAAACCGCCCGTGCGGCGCTGCGGGTGCTCGCGGAAGAAAAGGACGGTCATCCGTCAATCGACGTACTCCGAAGCGAATACGAAGCCCGGGTGCGCTCCGGCGAGCGCTCGCCCGCGGCGGAAGGTGTGGACGAAACACGCATGACCGAGTTGCAACGGCGCGCGGTCCGCGCACAGCGCCAGGTGCTCATGAACCTGCGCGCCCGCAAGGTCATTGGTGATGATGCCTTTCATGCGGCCGAAGAGGAAGTCGACCTGCTCGAGCTCACGGCCGACTCGCGCATCCGACCGGGACCTGACGGGCCGACTCCGCGTTCCTAGTTCGGGTAGACTCGGTGGGCTTGCGGTGGCTGACATCGCGGTTAAAACATTGACATGTCAGGATTCGTCGAGACTCTGGATTCATATCGAAGCGGGACGCTGTCCAGAGACGAGCTGCTTGCCGAAATAGAACGACAACTGGCAGCAGGTGGTGCCGACCCCGGCGCCCTGCTCGCTGCATTGAACAACGAGCAGGCGCGGGAGCGCCTGCCCGGCAACATCCACATTGAAATCGTGCGCAAGCTGCTGCGTCGCCGCGATACGCCGCTGGATTTGAAGGCTTTGCGGGCGCCGAAAATTGTTGCGCTTCAGCTACATGATGACGATGCGGCCACGGTGCTCGTGGACAACACGCAGAGCCGCCCGCAACCCGCCCCACCACCGCCGCGGCGCAAGTCCTTCATCTCTGTTGGAACGGTGTTGCACAACCGGTTCCGGCTGATTGAGCCCATCGGCGAAGGTGGCATGAGCACCGTGTACAAGGCCATCGACCTGCGCAAGGTCGAGGCCCGCGCGAGCGAAACGCACGTGGCCGTCAAACTCCTGACCGTACCGCTGAGTGATTTCACCGAGTCGCTCGCCGTGCTGCAGGGAGAGGCCCACAAGCTGCAATCACTGCCGCATCCGAACATTGTCCGCGTCATCGACTGCGACCGGGACGGCCGGATCGTGTTCATGACCATGGAGTACCTGAGCGGCGAATCGCTCAAGCGCAAGCTGGCTACCACGGAGCAGAAGGGACTGCCGGCCAAAGAGGCCATTGATATTGTCAAATCGATCGCCGGCGGCCTCGCCTTTGCCCATCGCAACGGCATCATCCATGGCGATCTGAAGCCGGGCAATGTGTTGGTGACCGACAGCGGCGAGGTCAAGATCATTGATTTCGGCATCGCTCGTCTCATGACGCGGCATCCGCGGGCTGCGGGTGTCCATGGCGATGAGCGCCCGCGACTGAGCGCGTTGACGCCGCCCTACGCGAGTCCCGAGATGCTGGAGAACGCGCCGCCGGATCCGCGCGATGATATTTATGCGCTCGCCTGTATTGCACATGAGTTGTTGACGGGACGGCATCCCTTCGATCGGATGGTGGCGAACGATGCGCGCGACAGCGGCCTGAAGCTGGTGCGCCGTGCCTCGCTGTCCGCCGCGCAATTCCGAGCCATCGCCCACGGACTGGAATTCGATCGCGACAACCGCACGCCCGGTGTCGAGAAATTCATGGAGGAATTTACGGCGGGCACCGGTATATCCCGCTCGCAACTGGCCGGCATCGTGGGCATCGGAGTGCTGGCGGTGTTGGTGGGCGTATATCTCCTGGCCCACCGGCAGATCGAGCACTGGCTGGCGGTGAATCGCGGCGCGGCGATTCCGATACCGACGCAGGGCGAAGTCTTTCGTGACTGCCCGACGTGCCCGTTGATGAAAGCGTTGCCGCCGGGGCAGTTTGTGCAAGGCGCTGCGCAGGCCGATGCCTCGCCTCTGGAATTGCCCCGTCACCGGGTCAACATCACCTACCCGGTCGGCATGGGGGTATACGAAATTACCGTGGGTGAGTTCAGGGAGTTCACCCAGGCCACCCACCACAAGGCCGCGGGCTGTCAGGTGTATGACGGCAAGTGGCAGGACAACCCCGAGCTCAGTTGGAACAACGCGGGGTTTACACAGACTTCGCTGCACCCGGTCGCGTGCGTGTCATGGCGGGATGCGCGCGATTTTGCTGCGTGGTTGTCGCAGAAGACCGGCCAGAAATATCGGCTGCCCACCGAATCAGAATGGGAATACGCCGCTCGCGCCGGTTCGGCGGACGCCCGTCCCTGGAAAGACAAGATCGAGGGCGCCTGCACCGAAGCCAATGTCGCCGACCAGGCCGCGGGCCAACAATACCCCGGTTGGAAGGTTCACCCGTGCAGTGACGGCTATGTCTACACCGCTCCGGTCGGCTCGTTCCAACCGAATGCGTATGGCCTGTATGACATGCTGGGGAACGTATTCGAATGGGTGCAGGATTGCTGGCATCCGGACTATCGCGGTGCCCCGGGCAATGGCTCAGCGTGGATGGCCAACGGCGATTGCAGCCAACATAACTTGCGAGGCGGGTCCTGGTTCACGGCCCCGCCCCTGGTCAGCACCTCGGCACGCAACCGCTTCGAGGACTCGTACCGCAGCAACAGCATTGGATTCAGGCTGGTGAGGGAAATAACCCAATGACCATTTCGCGGGTGCCGGCGCTGCTGGCCGTTGCGCTGGTTCTGCCGTTGGCGACAGGTTGTGTCAGCCGCCGGGCGCCCACGGTTGCCCATGTGCATATCGGACATGCCATCACGGGCGTACACGTTACGCCGAACAAGGAAGGTTACATCGTTAGTGCCGAGCGCCGAGCGAAGGAAACCGTCGACTACACGGCGAAGGCAGCCGCTTCGCATGACCTCGCTGAAATCAAGCGCGACATCGCGCTGGCCGCCCAGGCCACCAACGCGGATGACACCTTCGGTGTGAAGGAATCCGTGGTGATGGCGGTCAATCACATCACCTTTGCGGCTACCTCTGATGATGCGACGTTGAACGTGCAGAAGGCAGCGCCCGTCTTTGCGTCGGATTCGGCGCGGGTGATCGAGCGATGTGACCTGATTGGGCTCCTGGGTAAGGACGTGCAGGCGAGCACGTCGGAGAAGGAAGCCTCCCTGTTGGTGGGAGAAATTGCCAAGCTCGCGCAGGCGAATGTCACCGGCGATGACTCCAATGGGGACGGTGTTGTGGGATCGGTGCCGTCGGAGTACGGTTTGGTGCAGCTGCGCAAGGAGCTGGAGGACATGATCGCCCGGGAGAAGCCGCCTTATGTCACGGTGGATCAGTGGTACCTGTTCAACCTCGTGCGCTTGCCCAACGGCAAGTGGGTGTTCGACAAGTTTGGGCGCGGCGGCAATATTGAGGGTTACAAGTAAGGAATGAATGGTCGCCTGGCAGTCGTTGCAAGTGTCGGGGCGGGCTTCATTTTGTCCCACGCCCAGCCCGTTGCCGCTCAGGCGGACGTTCATGCGCGCGCCATTGCGCGGGCGTCCTGTCAAAGCGGGAAACACTCCGATGCCGTCGTCGATGCCAGATCCGCGGTCGAACGGAACCCAGACGACCTCGGCCCCCGCATGCGGCTGGCCGATGCGCTGGTGGACGAGGGTTGCTACCAGGAAGCCATGGAGATCCTCGAGGCGGCCCAGGAAAGCTTCCCTCGCAGCGCGGAGCTCAGCGGCAAACTGCGGAATGTCCGCAGTCTCGTCACTGAACAAACGTACATCGAGGGACTCACGCAAGCTGCAGAGAGCGCGAAGCTCGCGCGCAACCAGCTTCGCTGCACGAAGTTAAGTGACATCACTGCGTGCGAAGACGCCTTGCGCGCCAAGCCCGACGATGTGGCGCTTCTGACAGCCAAGGGCGACGCCCTGATGCAGGCCAACCGCCCCGCCGACGCGGTTACGGCCTACCACCACGTGTCGACGTTGAAGCCCGGCGACGATGCCATCAAATCCAAGCTGGCTAACGCCGAGGCGCTGGTAGCCAAAACCCAGCCGCCCGCACCACCCGCCGTGGCAGCCAACACCCCACCACCCAAGGCGCCGAAGCCCGTCAAGAAACCGG
>Ga0268266_10005131_pt1 | contig 12343 bp, 12 predicted proteins | sample KBSS13metaG_FD_190356 | JGI IMG/M metagenome (GOLD analysis project Ga0268266, IMG submission 190356) | Switchgrass rhizosphere microbial communities from Kellogg Biological Station, Michigan, USA - KBS S1-3 metaG (SPAdes) (version 2) | ecosystem: Host-associated > Plants > Roots > Rhizosphere...
GAAACCGATCGGCAGGAATTCATGGAATCGCTGCCAGTCGAGTTCGGTGATGTGAATGCGGAATTTGCCGCTGCGGTCGCGCACGTGTTCGCCGAGCACAAGGTCTTCGCCGAGCAGGCTGTTGGCGCGGCCCAAACGATTGCGCTGCTCTTCGAGAATTTCTACGCGGCGCTCGATGCACTGCTCGATGACCAGGTCTTCGTGCTTGAAGTAGTAACGCAGCACGGCTTCGATCAGCGCCGCCGAGTGCGCGCGCAAGCTGAGCAAACCGAGGTACGGCAGCAGGCGTTTCCAGTTGAGTTCCTTGGCCTTGCGGATCTCTTCGCCACCGAGGCCGATCAGGGCGAACAGCTGCGAGGAGAACGGGTCAATCGCGCCACTCTGGAAGCTTGCGCGATAGCGATATTTGCGCCAGATCGGCAGCATCAGCCGTTGCAGGCGATGGTGGAACAGGTCGAGGAAATTGCGTGTCGGGTTGCCGTCCTCGCTGTCGCCCAAGGCTTGTTCGCCGTAGAACGCCGGCAGCGGCGAACCCGAGCCGACCAGGCCGATCAGGTTGAAGCGCATGCGCGCGCGCATCTGCCCGTGCTCTTCGAAAAACTCCACGCGATCGACGTCGCTGCGCGGAAAGCCCAGGCTCGGGTTGGCCTGGAACTCCACGTGGTCGTACAGATCGTCTTCGCTCAGGTACGGGTGTGCCTCGCGCAGCCGGTCGATCACCAGCAGCACGGCCTGAAACAGCGAGTACTCGCGTATTACCTTGGTCAGCCCGCTTAAAGCAGGGGCTGCAGGCCCATACGTGGTGTCCATTGGTACACCTCTCCCTGTGTGCTTTTTACGCGCAGCTCATGGAATGAATTGAGACTGGCGTAAAGCGCGAAAAACTCGTTAAGAACCGAAGCGAAAACGAACAGGTCGCCCTCGCCGATATACCCTTCCGGGTCGATGGTCAGTTCGGTGCGCAAACCGCGCACCGGCAACCCACGGTGCAAGCGGTCGACGTGGTGATGCTTGATGTGCTTGAGGCCGCCGAGCAGGCGTTTGCTGACCTTCTCCGCGTGCTGGTCGTAATAGCGCGGCAAGTCGTAGGTTTCGAGAATCACCTTCAACGCATTGACGTCGGCCAGCGACAGATAGTTAAGCGACATGTTGCTGATCAGCTTCCACAGGAAGTCACGGTTCAGCGGCGGCGCGAAGCTCGACGTGGCCGGGGTGATGTTGCGGAAACTCAAGAACTCGGGCGTCTCTTCGCAGGCCATGCAGATGTCGCCAAGCTTGAGCTTGCGCGGCAGGTTCTGGTTGGTGCAGATCAGCTCGATCGACAGGGTTTCATGGGCTTCGGTGTGGCGGATGCCGAAGCTCAGGTAGGTGTCGAGGCCGTCGTGCAACAGCGAAGAGCGCTGGCGAATGCTGTAGTGCGGACGGCTGTTGGGCACGTCGAAACTCGGGTCGTGCTCGAAGGATTCGAACGGCACGTACTCCTGATAACCGAGGCCGCCGGGCTTCCAGCCGGTCACGGTTTCCACCGAGAACACGCCGCAGTTTTCCAGATCGTATTCCGCTGGCAGCAACAGGTACTCGTCCTGCTTGCCATCGAGGCGAATCGGCAGTGCATCGTGGGCGAACAGGTTGGCAATCGGCGTGCAGAACAGCTTCACGTTATCCAGGGTCGGCCGCATGCGCATGATGCCGCTCTTGCGGATATCGAAGCGCAATTCGAGGCCGCGCATCTGCTTGAGGGTGTCCTCCGGCAGCGCGTTGATGATGTCCAGACCATTGACGTCGACGAACAGAAATTTGTCCTGAAAGGCGAAGTATTCCTGCAGGTAGCGATAGCCGCGGAAGGTGTTCAGCGGATACGGGATCAACGCTTCTTCTTCGGCAAAGCCCACCGGTTTGACCCGATCACCGGGAATCTTGAACGCCATCGGCTTGCCGCTGACGCCATCAATCGGTTTACCGGCGCCGTCGAGCGGGATCAGTTCGATGCCTTCAAGATTGCGCAGCAAGCTCAGGTAGAGCATCTGACTGATATAGCGCTCACCGGCAAAGTGCAGACGCAGTTTGCTCAGTTCCAGCTCACCGAGGTGGCCGTCGGCGCTCATTTCCAGACGCAGGCTGAGCAGCGAGCCGTCGCCCTTCACCGAGTAGTTCAGCGCAGCCAAATCCAGCGGCAAGACCTCGGTCGGGTAGCAAGTACGGAAGCGGCAACGCACGTCTTCGATCGGCTTGCTTTCAATCGGCGTATCGCGCTCGACGCGCAACGCCGGCCCGGAACGCTTGAGCGGATCGAACTGCAAAATGCTGAACGCCGGCAGCGGGCGCATGTAGTTCGGCCACAGCAATTGCATCAGCGAATGGCTGAGTTCCGGCAGCTCGTCATCGAGCTTCTGGCGCAGCCGCCCAGTCAGAAACGCAAAGCCTTCGAGCAACCGCTCCACGTCCGGATCCCGCCCGGCCTGGCCCAGATACGGCGCCAACGCCGGACTACGCTCGGCGAAACGGCGACCGAGTTGGCGCAGTGCGGTGAGTTCGCTTTGGTAGTAGTGGTTAAACGACACGGGTTACCTGCCTGGTAGTGGAACTCATTTGAAAAAACAGCAGAACGGTTCATGCGGGCTAGGAACTCCCCGCGGGCAATGTCGGCAATGACGCCCGACAGTCATGCTTCAATTTCTCTTTTTGAAAAAAAAAGGCGATCGATTAACCGACCAGCGAATATCGCCGCAAAAGTCAGGACACCACCCATCAATGTGTAAGCCATCGCGCGGACGGGGTAGTGAGGCAAAAAATAGTACAAGATAAGCGCAAGCATAAATGAGACACAGAGGACTTTTAATTTCAGCTTGGGGATAAAAAAAGTTATAGCGTTCATCACCACAAAATACTGAACCATTAGATCCGGCGTCATACCGATGCCGATACCTCTCGATGTCAATCCACCATACACTCCGATATATAAGTCGACACCGTAGTTATGCAGCGGAACGTACAGAGCACACACTATTAGATGCGGAATACAGCCAATTAAGCGACGAGCTTTCATTTATTCCAAGTCCCGTACTGATCCATATCGCCTTGCGAAATTGGATTTATCAATTTCGCATTTGATACTGGCACATAGGGTGCATCAGTAAGTTCAATTGTGTGCGGGATACCTTTATCGTATACCGTGTCTTTTTTCACAACCAACTTGCAGTTTTCTTTTGCCCACAATATCCCTCGTAATATGATGAAGTTATCGTAGACGTCTTTCGGTCCTCGCTCTGCTCCGGTATAGGCTTTGCCGTCGCCCCAAGTCACACCGGTTTCACCAGCCATCTTTATTGCGAGCTCTACCTGCTTTGTTTCTCGCAGATACTTTCTATAGGTGTTAACCGCAAACGGCACCTGGCCAATGCCATCAGTCCAATAGGGTTTATCCTCCATGAACACCATCAAAAACTCAGCACCGCCCACGGCACGGAATTTCCAGTCACCCGGCATTCCGGAGTGAAACGTGAAGGAAAAGCGGTCAACAATTGCAAAATCGATCAGCTCCTGCCAGGTAACATGTTTATAAGCCGTATTCGACTCTGTTCCGGCCTGCGTTGTTTCTGGATTGATCCAGATAAGTTCTCTGTAATATCTGGCTAACGGTTCGAACCACTGACCCTTTTCTGCGTACAGTTTCTCCGCGGTGATGATTCTGAATGGAGAGTCATCCTTACCCGGTTTCAAAGCGAAGAGAGGCACTCCACTTTTTCGCGTAATAATCCAGGCCAACGGAAGATCAACTGTCTTAGGCTTCGCATCCTTGCTCTCAGTTGTTTCGGCAAGAACTTTAAGTGTAGTCACCTGATCCTGAGTCACAAAGGTGTAAGCGACACCATCGATGTTGATTATGGTCTCCATACCTACTAGTCCGCCGAAATGTATATAGTTACAGGCTCTGCCGTCTTTCCAGTTGAAAAACCACCTGACATGCCTGTTGACGTTGAACCTATTTTCTCAATCCCGCTATCAGAGCGCATGGTGTAGTTTAAATTTTCAACCGTTCTTCCATCTGCGGTTTTGAATTCAAAGACACGATTGAATATTCCAGGGATGATGACCGGTAACGGCGGCACAAACGGCGCCGGCGAATGCGAATTCCCGATAATCACCGTCCCGGATCCAGCCGTAACCTTGTTGCCATGGGTACCCACCGAATCAACCGTCGCGGCAGGTTTGCCGTTGATCAACACAGTGGTCGCCAAACCACCCGACATCGCACCACCACACGCCGAGGCATCGCCTTGGCGGGCGGCCGCGAGGCCGTCGAAGAACACGTCGCCGGAACCGGCGGCGATCGGGTTGGTACCGTGGCCGGGGAGTGGGCAAGCGGTGGGGTCGGATACGCGTGCTGCGGGTTTGCCAGACATCGGGGATCTCCTTAGGTGACCTTCACTTGACCGCTGCCATCCAGGCGCGCGGAAAAACTGACCTGACGCTTGAACCCTTCAACTTCCAGCAGGCCTTCGATGCTGAAGGCGAGGCGAAGTTGATCGTGGTCACGCGGCAGGGAAATGACACGCACGTTGCTCAGGCGCGGCTCGTAGGCTTCGATGAAGTTTTCGATGGCCAGACGGGCCTGACTCAGGGAGTCGTGCAGGCTCAGGCGCATGTCATTGAGATCGGGCAACCCGTAGTCGGCCAGCGTTTGCACGCTGCCGGCCCGGGTGCTGAGCATTTTGGCCAGATGGGCAGCCACTGACGCCATGGCACAAGCCTCAAGGCTGTTGCCCTTGCGTAGTTGCGCGTCGCCGTTGAGGCGTTCGAACAGGCTGCCGTATCCGTCCATGAGTCGCTCTTACTCTTTGTCCAGCTTGCCAACCAGCGACAGGGTGAAATCGGCACCCATGTACTTGAAGTGCGGACGCACGTTCAAGCTCACGCGGTACCAGCCCGGCTCGCCTTCAACGTCGCTGACGATCACTTGCGCAGCGCGCAGCGGACGACGGCCACGGACTTCGGCGCTCGGGTTTTCCTGGTCGGCGACGTACTGACGGATCCACTTGTTCAGTTCCAGCTCGAGGTCGGTACGTTCTTTCCACGAACCGAGTTGCTCGCGCTGCAGCACTTTCAAGTAGTGAGCCAGGCGGTTGACGATCATCATGTACGGCAGTTGGGTGCCGAGCTTGTAGTTCAGCTCTGCCGCCTTGCCTTCTGCGCTGATGCCGAAGAACTTCGGCTTCTGCACCGAGCTGGCGGAGAAGAACGCCGCGTTGTCGGAGCCTTTACGCATGGTCAGGGAGATGAAGCCTTCCTCGGCCAGTTCGTATTCACGACGGTCGGAAACCAGAACTTCAGTAGGAATCTTGGTTTCGATTTCGCCCATGCTTTCGAAATGGTGCAACGGCAGGTCTTCAACCGCGCCACCGCTCTGCGGGCCGATGATGTTCGGGCACCAGCGGAATTTGGCGAAGCTGTCGGTCAGCTTGGTGCCGAACGCGTAAGCAGTGTTGCCCCACAGGTAGTGCTCGTGGCTGTTGGCAACGGTTTCCTTGTACACGAACGATTTGACCGGGTTTTCTTCCGGATCGTACGGGTTACGCAGCAGGAAACGCGGCACGGTCAGGCCAACATAACGGGAGTCTTCCGAAGTACGGAAGCTCTGCCATTTGGCGAATTGCGGGCCTTCGAAGTGGTCTTTCAGATCTTTCAGATCTGGCAAGCCGGTGAAGCTTTCCAGACCGAAGAATTTCGGGCCGGCCGCAGCGATGAACGGCGCGTGCGACATGCACGAAACGCTGGCCACGTACTGCATCAGCTTCACGTCTGGCGAGCTTGGCGACATGTAGTAGTTAGCGATGATCGCGCCCACAGGCTGACCACCGAACTGGCCGTATTCAGCAGTGTAGATGTGCTTGTACAGGCCCGACTGCATGACTTCCGGCGAATCTTCGAAATCGTCCAGCAGGTCTTCTTTGGAGACGTTGAGGATTTCGATCTTGATGTTTTCGCGGAAGTTGGTGCGGTCGACCAGCAACTGCAGACCACGCCACGACGATTCCAGAGCCTGGAAGTCCGGGTGGTGCAGGATTTCGTCCATCTGACGGCTGAGCTTGGCATCGATCTCGGCGATCATGCGGTCAACCATGGCCTTCTTGACCGGCTCACCGTTGTTCTGCGGCTTGAGCAGTTCTTCGATGAACGCCGACACACCGCGCTTGGCGATGTCGTAGGCTTCGTCGTCCGGAGTCAGACGGGTTTCGGCGATGATGCTGTCGAGAATGCTGTACTCGCCGTTGCCGGCGCTCTTCTCTTGTGCTGCGCTAGTGCTCATTGTGTTGGCTTCCTTGGCTGGAGTCTCAGGCGTCCGGGGCTGCGGCGTTCAGGCCCAGCTCACCGAGTACGCGACCGCGGGATTCGTCGTCGGCGAGCACGCCTTCGATCGCTTTACGGAACGCAGGTGCGTTACCCAGCGGGCCTTTGAGGGCCACCAGCGCATCGCGCAGTTCCATCAGTTTTTTCAGCTCAGGCACTTGCTCGACCAGGCTGGCCGGGTTGAAGTCCTTCATCGAATTGACGCGCAGTTGCACAGCCAGCTCGTCGGCCTCGCCATCTTCCTGCAGACGGTTCGGCACGCTCAGCGTCAGACCCAGTTCTTGCTTGGCCAACACTTCGTCGAAGGTCATCTTGTCGATGCTGATCGGCTTGCGATCTTCGATTTTGCGATCGTCCTTGCGGTGGGTGTAGTCACCGATTGCCAGCAGCTTCAGCGGCAGTTCAATCTCTTCCTGAGCACCGCCGGTGGCGGGTTTGAAGGTGACGTTGATGCGTTCCTTGGGGGCTACCGAGCCTTCTTTGGCCATGGCTTTTCTCCTTGCGGTTGTGGCCCTGGGGCCTATTCGAGTACCACTTCGAGGTCGAGGTGGCACAGCCTGCGATAAATCTCTTCCTTGCGTTCACGTACAGCATGGTTCTGCGGCAACAATTCGCAGCAGCTATGCAGTAAATGCAGCACTTCCAATGCAAGATCGGGCTCCCAGGCGTGCAGGCCTGAGTCCTGTAATGTCTGATCGAGGGTTTCCAGCTGGTTCTTGGCCAGTTCGTATTTCTTGGCCATGAAGCACAGGCGCGCGAGGGCGAACTGCCAGAAGAAGCGTTCGCGACCGCCGTGGGCCGACTGCAAGCCTTGCTTGAGCGTCTGCACGGCAGGCTTCAGGCCTTCCTTGCGCAGCAGCGGCAGGACTTCTTCGAGGGCCTTTTCCCAGGCCGGCTGGGTTTCGACGTTTTCGCTTTCGACCTTGCGCGGCGCGCTGGCGCTTTGCAGGTGCGGCATGACGTTGGCGGCGATCCACGCGCGGGTGGACGGATCGGCAAACGGCGCGCCGTCATGGAAGCGCAACTCGACAATGCCGGGCAGCCGTTGAACCAAAAGCGCGAAGTGGATTTCCACTTCGCGCATTGCCAGCTCGGCGTTGAGGTTCTGGAGACACTCCCAGACCATCCTCTGGCCATCGAACCAGAACGGCGCCTTCGCCAGGCTCGCCTCCAGTTCCACCAGCAGGTCGGCGTATTTGCCCTGATCGAAACGGTCCTGATAGAGCTTGAGCTTTTCCAGCGGCAGGCCGCGCAGCACGGTGATCTGCTCGGCGTTGCGCTCCGGCACCGCGTCGATGGTCATCCACAGCAGCGTGCGGTTCAGGCGCAGGGCGCGCAGGTCGGTGGCTTTCTGCTTGAGCCACCAGGCGCACAGCGGGCGGGCGCTTTCCTGTTGGGCGCGCAGGGCTTTGTGCGCGTCTCGTTCGTTATCGATCGGAGCGCCGGGGGTGAGCAACTGGCTCGCCGCCTGCTTGACCTGCGCCACCGCCGCGCCCACAACGCCGGGGGCCGGCTGGTTGTCGGCCGCGCGCTGGATCATGGTTTTCAGGCGACGGGAGATCGGCAGCAGCAGCGGCGAATCATCGCCCAAGTGCTCAGCACACGCCGCTTCGAGCCCGGACAGGTGCTCGGAGAGCTGCCGGAACATCGGCAACTGCTCTTTGATCGCAATGTTTTCGGTGATGACCTGCTCGAGACGCGGCACCAGCCAGCCGATGGCGGCGGCACGGGTGCGGGGTTTGAGCGGGTGAACATCGGCCCAGTTGTTTTCCGACAGATGGTGCAGTAACCCGAGGCCGGCCAGCAGCCCGGGGAAGGATTCGCGCTGGTACAGCGACCAGGTCAGCCAAGCGCCGACACGCAGATCCTTGGATTGGGTACGCAGCAGATTTTCGCTGTTCTCGCGAATTTTCAGCCAGTCGATCTGCCCGCTTTCGTGCATCGACGAGGCTTTGGCCAGCTCGCTTTCCAGCGCCTCGAATTCGCTCGAAAAACGAACGTCTTCGCCCGCGAAATTCTCTTTGGAAACAGAGACTTTAGCGAGTTCGAGGTAATGGGCGGAAAGTTTGCTTGAGTAGGACATCCATGGCCTTTATTAAGGATTACAGTCAGGCGCCTATTGGAGTAACCGTGGCGCGGGACAGTATCGAAGAGCAGTGATGCGACTCATCCAATTGAGATGTGCTCTTTCAAGTGGGCGCATCGTAATCACTATGATGGCCACTAGCAAGCATCTGATTAAACAACAAGACGAAGTGTTCTTTGTTTGTTGTAGGAGGTTTCCCTATATTCAGTCAGGGAATCCCCGATGCTCTGTTTATATTCGAATACCCTTACAAACCTCCGGGAAAGCTTGATTTAGAGCGATCGTTCCAGCTGCCGTCGATCACCGCAAACCGGGGCAGGCGAGAATGGCGCGGAGCATGACGGGTTTTGAAAAAATCGGATGTAGGATGATTCCGAAAGACTTCGGTGTTGTTTCAACAAATCACCGCGAGACAACCAACAACTCAGAAAGTGCCATCAATATGATGGCTTTTATATATAGAGGATTGATTTAACTGTGAGGCTGATCGATAGCCAACAAATGCAATCAATTACTCGGCCTTTATTAAGGCTTTACGCCCCAATAAATAGGCAGGCATAAAAAATGGGCACCCGACCGCAATCGGTGTGCCCATTTTTTTCTGCGGTTCTCCCCGTTATTCGAGGAGTTCGCCGCAATTAAGGATTAACGCTGTCTTTCAACGACTTGCCTGGCTTGAACGCAACGGTGTTGCTGGCCTTGATTTTGACCGGCTCGCCGGTCTGCGGGTTTTTGCCGGTGCGGGCGCCGCGGTGGCGTTGCAGGAAGGTGCCGAAGCCGACCAGCGTCACGCTGTCCTTGCGGTGCAGAGCGCCGGTGATTTCTTCGAGAACGGCGTTGAGTACGCGGTTGGCCTGTTCTTTGGTCAGATCTGCTTTTTCAGCGATTGCAGCGGCGAGTTCTGGTTTACGCATTAGTGAAGCCCCTTTGACGGTTTTTTGTTGTTATGTCCGTGCTGTTCTCGTTGGAACAGCGCCCAAGGCGCCGCAGGCTCTACTCTGCGGCAGACGGGAGTGAGAATGGCACGCGGATACCGGCGGCGCCAGTCTCCCCGCGACCTTTGTAGGGGCAAAAGCGGGGTGATTCCGACAGAACGACCGGTATTTACGCCAGCAGGGCCGGAAGCTGTTTGTTCAGGGCAAGTTTTTCCATCACCGCGGCGCCGGTCAGCGCGTAGCCGAGCAATTGGCCGTCGGCGCTGTGGCACAGGGCTTTGATGTCGGCGCCCTGCCCTTCTACCGTCCAGACGCCTTCGCTGCCCCGTGGCGGCGGCGAAACCACCAGCGGGCACACCGGGGTTTTCACGGTGATCGGCATCGGCCCGTAGCTCACGGCGGTCGGGTTACCGGCGAGGGTTTGCGCCAGCGCACGCGCACAGCTCATGAGGGGCATCACGTACAGCAGATTCAACCCGTCGACCTCGGCGCAGTCGCCCAAGGCGTAGATATTGGCGTGGGAGGTTTTCAGGTGTCGATCAACCACCACGCCGCGGTTGACCTGTACGCCGGCAGCCGCCGCCAGATCGATACGTGGGCGCAGGCCGATGGCCGAGACCACCACGTCGCAAGGAATGACCTGGCCGTCGGACAGGTGCGCTTCCAGGCCGTCGGCGACTTTTTGCAGGCGGGTCAGCACCGGGCCGAGGTGGAATTTCGCACCGAGGCTTTCCAGCCCGGCCTGCACCGCAGCCGCAGCGGCCGGGTGCAGCAACATCGGCATGACCTGCTCGCAGGGTGCAACCAGTTGCACTTCGTAGCCGCCAAGAATCAGATCGTTGGCAAACTCGCAGCCAATCAGGCCGGCGCCGAGCAGCAACACACGGCGCTTGCCCGCCGCAGCGGCACGGAAACGTGCGTAGTCTTCGAGATCATTGATCGGGAATACCAGATCCGCGCCATCGCCTTCGATGGGCACGCGCACGGTTTCTGCGCCCCAAGCGAGAATCAGGTCACGGTAGGCCACCGCTTCTTCACCGATCCACAGACGCTTGTGGCCGGCATCGATGCCGCTGATGCGCGTATGAGTGCGCACCTCGGCTTTCAACTGCTCGGCCATGGCGCCCGGTTCAGCCATGCTCAGGCCATCGGCGTCCTTGTTCTTGCCGAAACCGGTGGAGAGCATCGGCTTGGAGTAAGAGCGCCCGTCATCGGCGGTGATCAGCAGCAGCGGGGTTTCGCTGTCGAGTTTGCGAAACTCGCGGGCCAGGTTGTAGCCCGCAAGGCCAGTGCCAACGATGACGACAGGTGCGCTCATGCCTTACTCCTTGATTGTGCTTAGTTGATTTCGATCATTTCGAAGTCCATTTTGCCGACGCCACAGTCCGGGCACAGCCAGTCTTCCGGTACGTCTTGCCACAGGGTGCCCGGCGCAATGCCGTCATCCGGCCAGCCGTCGGCTTCGTTGTAGATCAAGCCACAGACGATGCATTGCCACTTTTTCATTCAGGTACTTCCTCAGGGTTCAGGCTTGGTGCCGGCGCGGACGGTCGATGGAGTTGCGCTGCCATCCGGCTCAGGGCGTTTTGTACTGATGGAGCCGGGCAGATGCAAGCCTGTTCGGCGCAATGGCGCCCCGGATCAATCAATAGCGCAGCTCGCCATGGTAAGCTCGCCGCCTCATTTGCGGCCAATAATGACTCATTGTGCAACATTCAAATGCCTGCCCGACCCCGCTCTGGCTGACCCAAAGCCGACTGACGCCCCTCCCCGATTCGTTGACCCTCGATTGGCTGTTCGACGAAGGCTCCCTCACCCGCCGCCTGACCCGGCTGTCCAGCGATGGCTTCAGCGTCACGCCGCTGTTCGAAGGCTGGGACACCCTGCGCGCTGACGAATGTGCCGCGCTGGATCTGGCCGATGGCAGCGAAGGCTGGGTGCGCGAAGTGTATTTGCGCGGCCACGGCGAAGCCTGGGTGTTTGCCCGCAGCGTGGCATCGCGCGAAGCCTTGCAGGGCGACGGTTTGCACATGGATGAGCTGGGCAGCCGCTCGCTGGGCGAATTGCTGTTTTGCGATCAGGCGTTCCAGCGCCGCGCCCTCGAAGTTTGCCACTACCCTGAACAATGGCTGCCACAAGACGCAAAAGCGCCTGAGCTGTGGGGCCGGCGTTCGCGCTTTGATCGTGGCGCGCTGAGCGTCCTGGTTGCGGAAATCTTCCTGCCGAGCCTGTGGAATGCCGCCCGCGCCCATCCGGAGAACTGCTGATGTATCAGAGCCTGCTCAAGTCGCTGAATCGCTTGAACCCGCGTGCCTGGGATTTCATTCAGTTGACGCGGATGGACAAGCCGATCGGCATTTACCTGCTGCTATGGCCGACCCTATGGGCGTTGTGGATTGCCGGCAAGGGCTCGCCGTCGCTGGCCAATGTGGTGATTTTCGTCCTCGGCGTGGTGCTGACCCGCGCCGGCGGCTGCGTGATCAACGACTGGGCTGATCGCAAGGTCGACGGCCACGTCAAGCGCACCGCGCAACGGCCATTGGCTGCGGGCAGAATCAGCTCGAAAGAAGCGCTGGTGTTCTTCGCCCTGTTGATGGGCGTGAGTTTTCTGCTGGTGCTGTGCACCAACGCACCGACCATTTGGCTGTCGCTGGGCGGTTTGGCGCTGGCATTCACGTATCCGTTCATGAAGCGCTACACCTATTACCCGCAAGTGGTGCTGGGCGCGGCGTTCTCGTGGGGCATGCCGATGGCGTTCACGGCCGAGACCGGTGAGTTGCCGGCGGCAGCGTGGCTGCTGTGGATCGCCAACCTGCTGTGGACGGTGGGTTACGACACCTATTACGCGATGACCGATCGCGATGACGATTTGAAGATTGGTGTGAAGTCGACGGCGATTCTCTTCGGCGAGGCGGATCGGGTGATCATCCTGAGCTTGCAGGCGTTGTCGCTGGGGTGCCTGCTGCTGGCGGGG
>Ga0268266_10005133_pt1 | contig 12339 bp, 8 predicted proteins | sample KBSS13metaG_FD_190356 | JGI IMG/M metagenome (GOLD analysis project Ga0268266, IMG submission 190356) | Switchgrass rhizosphere microbial communities from Kellogg Biological Station, Michigan, USA - KBS S1-3 metaG (SPAdes) (version 2) | ecosystem: Host-associated > Plants > Roots > Rhizosphere >...
GTAAATTCGATTCGGACCCGGAGAAGTGGCCGGGCGCTGCGGTGTATCAGCAGACCTGCTCCCATTGCCACCAGGGGCAGGTTCCCAAGGCGCCGCAGAAGATGTTTCTGCAGATGATGTCGCCTGCCTCCATCCTCGCCGCCCTGAACACCGGCATGATGAAAGACGAGGCCGCAGCGCTGACACCCGAAGCGCGACGCCAGGTTGCGGAGTACCTCGGCGGTGAGAAGTTGGATGCCAATCGCACGGTTCGGCAGGCGCCCCGATGCACAGCTGCCACGGGTGAACCCATGCAGCAGCCGGTAGCCAACGGGTGGGGCTTCGACAACGCGCGATTTACGCCACCCGATATCGCGAGACTGACTCGCGAGGATGTCACCCATCTGCAGCTCAAATGGGCATTCGAATATCCCGGCGCCATCCGCGCCCGGTCACAGCCGAGCGTTGCGTTCGGCAATATCTACACCGGTAGCCAGGATGGAACCGTCTACGCACTCGATCTCCACACGGGCTGTGTACGTTGGGCGTCACACACAACCGCCGAAGTGCGCACGGCAATCGTTGTGGCACGCAGTAGCTTGTACTTTGGCGACGTCATCGCCCGGGTGCATGCGCTCGATGCCAAGAGCGGCAAGGAGCGCTGGAACGTCAAGGTCGACGATCATCCCAACGCAACCATTACGGGGACTCCCACGTTTCACAATGACGTGTTGTATGTTCCTGTCTCGTCTCTGGAAGTGACGAGTGCAGCCGATGCCAAATACGAGTGTTGCAAGTTCAGAGGCGCTGTCGTTGCCATTGAGGTCAAGACGGGCCACGTACTTTGGAAGGCTCATACCATCACGGAGGAGCCTGCCCCCATCCGCACCACATCCAGCGGGACCCGTGTATTTGCACCCTCCGGGGCGCCGGTCTGGAATGCTCCGACGATCGATGCGCGTCGCGGGGTGTTGTATGTCGGCTCAGGCGAGAATTACTCGTCGCCGGCCAATGACCGCAGCGATGCCGTGCTCGCGTTCAACCTGAAAGACGGTCGGCTGGTCTGGTCGCATCAGATGCTGGCAGGGGACGCCTGGAATGTCGCCTGCATGATGAAGGACAACCCGAACTGCCCCGGTGAAAACGGGCCCGACGTGGATGTTGCAGCGGGTACCATCCTGACTACGTTGCACAACGGGAAGGATGTGCTGCTCGTGGGTCAGAAGAACGGCATCGTGTACGCGATCGATCCTGACGCGCGCGGAAAGGTGCTCTGGCAGACCAGGGTAGGGCGCGGCGGCATCCAGGGAGGCGTGCACTTTGGGATGGCGCTCGAAGGCAACCGCCTGTTTGTACCGATCAGCGATCTGAAGGATGGCCATGATGGCCGGCGTTACGACATGGCGGGTCGCCCAGGTTTATACGCGCTCGATCCTGCTAACGGCCAGGTCATGTGGTCCGCGCCTGCACAGGATATCTGCAAAGGTCGCAGCTTCTGTGATCCGGGTATATCTGCCGCCGTCACCGCCATACCAGGTGTTGTGTTGGCCGGTCACATGGATGGCGTGCTGCGGGCCTATGATTGGACCACGGGAGAGGTGATCTGGAAGTACGACGCCACCGCCGGCGTGAAGACCGTTTCAGGAGCGACTGCTCACGGCGGCTCCTTTGGCGCTGCCGGCCCGGTCGTGCGGGATGGTTACGTCATCGTCAACTCGGGCTACGGACTTTATTTCCACATGCCCGGCAACGTACTGCTGGTGTTCGCAGCCCCCGGCCGCTAGGCGATCCAGTCGAAAAACTGCAGGTCCATGTCCTGGGCCAGGCTGGCCAGGATGTCCGGTACCAGTCGCTCGTGGCTCGGCGCCTGCATGTGCAGTTGAAACGCGGCCTCGTCTTTGAAACGTCCGTAAACAATGTACGTTGAGGCCTCGGTGCGATGTTTGATCACGTCGTACACAATCGTGCCGGGCTCCGTGGCATGGGTCTGCTCGGACAGCTCACGTTGCAGGCTTTCAAATTTTGCTTCCTGGCCCGCGCGGACCACCAGCCGCGCCACGAACGTAGTGGACATCGCTACACTCCGAGCTCGCGCACGAGCTCATCCCGAAGCCGGAATTTCTGGATCTTGCTGGCCGACATGGGCCACTCTGTAATGAAACGGACCTGCCGCGGCACCTTGAATCCCGCGATCTCGCGCCGGCAGAAATCCACCAGCTCCTGGGCACTCACCTCGGCGCCGGGTTTGCGCTCTACGAACGCCGCCGGCACTTCCACCAGCCGCAGATCCGGGATTCCCACCACCTGGGCAAGTTTCACTGCCGGGTGCCGCTGCAGGCAGCCCTCGATCTCGGCGGCCGCTACGTTTTCACCGCCCACCTTCAACATGTCTTTCAGCCGCCCGTGAAACATCAGCGTGCCGTCCGCATCGATCGAGCCGATATCCCCGGTGTGATACCAACCGGCCGGGTCCAGCGCCTCAGCGGTCTTACGCGCGTCCTTGTAGTAACCCTCGAGGATGCTGTAGCCCCGGACCAGGACCTCGCCACGCCCGCCAGGGGCCGCCTCGCTGCGGGTCTCCGGGTCGAAGATACAAACCTCCACGCCCGGCAGCGGCTTGCCGAGCCGCTTGATCCGCTGCTCCAGGGGATCGTCGAGGCGGCTGGTGGTGACCGTACCGGCCGTTTCGGTCATCCCGAACGTGCCGACGTACGTGGCCTGGGGCATGGCCTGTAACATGGCGGCGGCGATGCCAGGCGGCTGCACCGCAAAGTTGGAATTCATCAGGGTGATGCGCGACAGGTCGGTCGTGGAAAAGTCCGGGTGATAGATCAGATCGGACATGATCGTGACAAAACACGGGTAGGTCGCCGTTACCTTCTCGCCCGAGAGCATCTTCAGGGCCGTGCCGGCATCGAAGTGCATCATGGTGGCGAAGGCACCGCCCACATCGAAGATGGCGCACAAAGGCAGGATCGCTGCGATGTGGAAGATAGGCAGGGGCGACCAGAACACATCTTCGTGTTTGAGGGCGTAACGGTAGCGGCCCAGCGCCGCCGAGTTGCGCACCAGTGCCTCGTGCGTCAGCAGGCAGCCTTTCGGGTTCGCCGTGGTCCCCGAGGTGTACAACATGATCGCGATGTCGCGAACTCGTACCCGCAGCCGCGACTCGTGCACGCGCTCTTCGGGCGAGTGCTCGCTCAGTGACTCGAATTCACTCTGCGAAAGAAACCCGGGAGCCGTCGATCCTCCCATGAGGATGAGGTTGCGTAGTCGCGGTGTTTCCTGCAAGGACAGGTTCCGGGGATTGCGCGCCTGTTGCAACCCCGGCAGCGCCTGGTTCAGGCGCTCGACAAAGTTCACGTGTTCGGCAACCCGGTCGGTTGTGATGACGGTGACGAGGTCGCCGTTCTCGATGACGTACGCCAGCTCTGTGTACTTGTAGCGCGCGTTCATCGGCACGGCCACGGCGCCACACAGCGCTATCGCGAACAGGCATTCGATGAACTCAAAAGAGGTGGGTAACAACAGCCCGACATGATCCCGAGGCTTCACGCCGAGGGCCTGCAAGCTGCGGGCACGAGCTATCGCACGGTCTGCCAGCTGTTGATAGGTGATGCGCGCGCCGGGAAATATCACCGCCGGCGAATCGGGATAGCGGTCGGCGGCCAGCAGCAGCAGATCCCCGAGGGTCGTGACCTGGATGCGGGTCGTGCGCAGCGATTCACTTCGAAGTGCCATGGTCCCCCGGCAGCGAGTCCAGATACTCGCGCTCCCAGCTCCCATCCAGGCAGGCCGCGATCTTCGGTGCGACTTCCGCCAGCTTGGCGGACTTCATATGCAGTTCTTCCGTCTCGTGATCGGGAAAGGACTCGAGAACCGCGTAGCGATTGGCCTCGCGAAGCTTGAAGAACTCGTAGGCAAGCACCTGGGGCTCATGCGCGCGCACGTGGCCCTCGAGCTCCCTGCAATAGCCGATGAACTCGCTCTCCCGTCCCGCCTTCACGGTCATTCGGGCGATGAACGTAATCTTCGACATGCGAGTTCCCCCTATCGCAGCCGCGGACATTACCGTGCAGGATCGTACACCGGTGCCGGTTTAAAATAAACAGTCAGGACTGTTTGTTTTCAAGGGCATCAGGTACCATTCAACGGCGTTGGTCAAAGCGCCGGCCCACCATGGCGGCGGCAATGTTGACCTTCTGGATGTCGATTGCGCCCCCGGCAATTCCCCATCCCCACGCGTCCCGCAACCGTCGTTCCATGGGATAGTCACTGGAGTAGCCGTAGCCCCCCATGAGCTGCACGGCATGACCGCAGGCCTCACGCGCGATCTCGTTGGCAAAACACTTCGCCACCGAGGAGTCGAGCACATCCGGCAGGCCGTGCTGGGCGTTTACCGCAGCGCGCCAGATGAGCAGGCGCGCGGCATCGATCTTCATGCGCATCTCTGCGAGGCGCAGTTGCACTGCCTGGAATTCAACCAGCGGCTTGCCGAACTGGCGGCGCTCCTGGACATAGGTCAATACATCCTCCAGCGAGCCGCTCGCCTGCGCGAGGCCCATGGTGGCATTGCCGCAGCGCTCGAGATCGAAAGCCTCCATCAGGCTGCGAAAGCCACCCGCCGGCACAATGATGTTGTCGAGCGGCACCGCGCAGTTGTCGAAGTACAGATCGCTGCTGGGGACGCCGTGGAAACCCATCAGGCTCTCGGGCTTGCCGAAGGTCAGCCCCGGTGTGCCTTTCTCAACATACACGGCACCGATGCCCCGGGCTCCGGCATCCGCACTGAGGCGGCAATAGACGACGTATCCATCTGCGTGTCCGCCTCCGGAGCACCAGCGTTTGGTGCCGTCGATCACAACGCGGTCATTCTCGACTCGTGCCGTCGTGGTCAGGTCGGTCAGCGCGGAGCCGGCCTGCGGCTCGGACATGGAGACGGCGACAATCAACTCACCGCGGCAGACTCCCGGAACCACCCGTTGCCGCAGGTTTTCGGCGGCGAAGCGTTCGATCGCCCTGACAGGTCCGACACACGATTCGAACACGGGAAACGCGAGCGCCGCGGAGCACTTGCCGAATTCCTCGAGCACGAGCAGGGCTTCCAGGTTGCCGAGGCCGAGCCCGCCGTAGCGAGTGTCGATGTTGATTCCAAGAAAACCCATCTCGGCATATTCGCGGATCAGTTCCCGGGAGGGCGGCCGGCCGGTGCGTTCGGTGTCCTGGGCGAGCGGCAACAGGCGCTCCTGGACATACCGGCGCGCGGCGGACTGCAACGCGAGCTGTTCGTCATTCAGTTTGAAGTCCACGGCAGCTCCTTGGAGAGGTCAGCATGTTGAAAGGCATTCGGGTACTGGATTTCGGCCGCTATGTAGCGGGTCCCTACTGTGCCACCCTGTTGGGGTATCTGGGCGCGGATGTGATCCGCATCGAGCGCCGCGGCGGGGGCGAGGATCGATTCATTGCGCCGGTGACCGCGGGCGGTGAGGGCGCCGTGTTGTTTCAGACTGCCTGCAACAAACGTTCCCTGACCCTGGACATGGGCAAACCCGAGGCGGCTGGAATCATTCAGCGGCTCGTGCGGACCGCCGATGTGGTGGTGGCCAATCTGCCGCCGGCGAGCCTCGCTTCCCTGGGGCTCGACTATGCGGCGCTCAGTCAGATCCGTCCTGACATCATCCTCGCGACCCAAACTGCCTTTGGGGATGCGGGGCCGTATCGCGACCGAGGCGGTTTCGATGGAGTGGGTCAGGCGATGTCGGGCGCGATGTACATCACCGGCGTCCCCGGGTCGCCCTCGAAGGCAGCCGCACCTTACGTTGACTACACGACGGCGGTCCTCGCGGCCTTTGGAGTGCTTGCCGCCCTCATTCACCGCAGCCAGACAGGTGAAGGCCAAGAGGTAAAGGCTTCGCTGTTGGGCACCGCGCTGTCCGTGTTCGGCTCGCATCTGATTGAACAGGGTGTAACGGGACTCAACCGGGTCGGAAGCGGAAATCGCGTCCAGACCTCTGCGCCCTCCGACGTGTTCGCGACTTCCGATGGACACATCCTGACTCATGTTGTCGGCAATGGACTCTTCAAGCGCTGGGCTCGACTCATGGGTGACGAGGATCGCTGGATATCCGATCCCCTGTACGCAACGGACCAGTCGCGCGGCGATCACAGTGAGGCCATTCTTGCGCGCATGAAAAGCTGGTGTGCCGGTCAAACAACGGCTGAGGCACTCGCCGGGCTGCAGCAGGCAGGCATCCCGGCGGGGCCGGTGTACCGGCCGCAGCAGGTCCTCGAGGATCCCCAGGTGAAAGCAATGCACTGGCTGCACTCCGTGGCCGACTATCCCGGCCTCCGGGCGGCGGCTCCGGTGCCGGATCTTCCCGTGCAGCTCAGTCGTTCGCCCGGTGGCATTCGCTCCCGCCCGCCGCAGGCGGGTGAGCATACGGACGAAATCCTCACTGCTCTCAACTATGCGCCGGCGGAGATTGCGGCATTTCGCGCCGGCGGCGTGCTCTAGTGTTGCGCAAACTTGTAGCCGAGCTCGACACCGACGAACCGCGGCTCTCCGTAGAACGCCCACACCCACAACGGGTCCACGTTTTGCGCTGACTCGATGTAGTGCTTGTCCGTCAGGTTGCGAACGAACACCCGGCCAAACCAGCGATCGTCTGGTGTGTTGTAGGTCAGGGATGCGTTCACCAGCGTGCGGCCTTCGGCGTAGGTCTGCGTGTAAGCAGCATACGGCTCCGCAATGGAGTACGTGTCGAGGTTCTTCGAGACGTAGTTGGCCGATGCATCGATGACGAAGTGGCCGGGGAGTGCCGGCAGCGACAGGGTGTAGTTCAGATCGGCCGTTGCGGTCCAGGTCGGGCAGCGGTTGACCGGCAACCCCGACAGGTCGACTACATTGTCGCCCTCGCCACTGGTGAAGCTGTTGTACTTGCAGTGCTGATAGCTCAGCGGCAGCCGCAGCAGCAGCCCGGGAGCCAACTGAGCTGTCAGCTCGCTCTCGATGCCGTAGGTGGTCATCTTTGCTGCGTTACGGAACAGCGTTTCCTGTCCGGGCGAGCCGTTGAGGTTCGTGACCGGGACCACCACCTGCCGGATTGCGTCCTTGTACTGCACGTAGAACAGGGCTTCATTCAGGCGGATCCGATGATCCAGCAGCTCGCTCTTCACACCCACCTCAAACGAATCCGCCTTTTCCGGATCGGTGGGTTTCTTCTCGTCGCTGGTGATCGGATTGCCGCTGGTGCCCACCTGGTCGTTGTAGCCGCCGGCCTTGAAGCCGTGGGAGTAGGTACCGTAACCGAACAAGGTCGGGCTGAACTCGTGCGAAACCGTCGCCCGGTAGGTCGGTTGAGTCCAGGTATGGCTGTCTGTTACGACGCCGAACGGAAACAAGGCGAAATTGCCGCCGTTCATGAGGCCGCCGAGCTGCTGCCAGGTAAAGGTCGGATCAATGGCGCCGGTGGGCGAGGGCAGTTGTTGCACAAACACCTGTTGCCGGCCGATCCAGTCCTTGCTGTCGCGCGTCAGCCGAGCGCCCAGGGTCAGGGTCGTGGAGTCGGTGATCTTGTAGTTGCCTTCACCGTACGCCGCGTAGGACTTCTCGGTTTGCGCGTTGCACAACACCTGCGGATTGTTGTTGTAGCCACCTGGCGCGGTGCCCGGCGGGGCGGGCACGCCGAACAGATCGTAGATCCCCAGTACCTGAGCCACGCAGAACGCAGTCTTGTCGTGCTGGTAGAACAAACCCGCCACATAGCTGAACGGACCGATGGCGTTCGCCGCGAAACGCAGCTCTTCCTGGTATGTCTTGCGGCGATCAGAGCGGTTGGCGTCAAACACCGACAGGGGTCCGACCACTCCGGTGTACGTTGACGGAAGTGACGAATCCTGCGACCGGTAGCCCTGTACCCACGTGAGCGTACCCGGGGCAATTGTCCAGTCCGTGTTGAGATGAAACCCGTCGGCGATCACGTGGTGGCCGCCGGGCGCATCAATCAGATACCCCGCGCGGTTGGTCACGCCCGCCTGGTCCAGCGGGTCGCCGGTGAAGTGCCCCGGCAGGCCCAGCAGCGCGAATGCAAAGTAGGGCAGTCCCGTCTTGGGATCGACCGACGTCGGCGTGGTGTTGATCGCCCCCGGCGAGGGTGAGCGGTCGACGAGCCGTTCGTAAGTGAATTGTGTCTTGAACCCATCGAACGGCTGCCACAACAGTTTCGCCCGCATGGTGAAGACGTCGGTGCCACCGACACGGCTGTTGTCGCCCGTATACGTGGTGCCGCCGATGGTGTTGCTGGCGCCATTGCGCATCCAGCCTCCCTCGGTTTCCTGGCTCGCGACGACGCGCAACGCGAGCTGGTCCGAGATGATCGGAATGTTGAACGCGCCTTGCACCGTATAGGAGTCGAAGCTGCCTTCCTGCCCCTGAATTTCAAAGGAGGTGGTGTCGAGCACGGGGGCCTTCGTATGGACGATGACCGCGCCGCCCGTCGTGTTCTTACCGAACAGGGTGCCCTGCGGGCCGCGCAGTACCTCGACGTCCTGAACGTCGAATGGATCGAGCAACTGCGTCTGGACGCTCGGCATCACGAAGTCGTCCACGAGCACCGATACGGGTGCCTCGTTGTAGACGATGATGTCGGTGTTGCCAACACCGCGCATCGCAAACGATGCCGCGTTGAAACCGTTGATTTTGTTGGCCGAGAAGTTGGGAACCAGGACCGCGATATCACCCAGGGTGCGCGGGCCGAGGTCGGCCATTGCCTGGGCATCCAATGCGGTCACCGCGATCGGCGTGGTCTGCAGATTCGATGAGCGGCGCTCGGCCGTTACCACGATCTCCTGCAGGCCGACCGGTTCGGCTGAATCCGCGGCCGCCTCTGCGTCGGCCGCCACTGCTGCCACGGGCGCGATGACCGCGGCGACCGCCAGGGCCGTCGCGACAGCGTTTGTGATTGTCATGGACGTCGTACTCCCCCTCAGAAGTCTCCCCCGGGTCGCAAGCTACGCGCGGCCAATAAAAAAAACAAGCACGCTGGTTTGTTTTTTCCAACAGAAGCCTATAATGGACTCCCATGGACGAGGCAACCGTGCAGCGCTTTCTGGAAGGCATGAGGTACGAGGCCGCTCGCACGGCCCCGCCCGACGGCTTTCCGCAGCTCGCCGACATCCCCGCGGGCCGTTATGTCGATCCGGCTTTTCTCGCGCTCGAGCGTGAGCACCTATGGCGGAAAAGCTGGCTGTATGTCTGTCATACAGACCAGATCGCCCAGCCCGGCAGCTTCATGGTGACGCGCCGGACGGGCGCTCCCATCATCCTCGTTCGCGGCAAGGACGCTGTGATCCGCGCCTTCTACAACACCTGCCGGCATCGCGGTGGTCCGTTGGTGAAGAGTGATTCCGGCTGCAGTGACGGGTTTGTCTGCGGCTACCACGGCTGGACCTACGCGCTCGACGGACGGCTGCTCAATCTGCGCGACAAACGGGACTTTGTCGGACTGAACACCGAGGAGCGCGGGTTGATCCCGGTGCGCTGTGAACGCTTCTTCAACTGGGTGTTCATCAACGAAGACCCGCAGGCCGCCCCCCTGGCGGAACATTTCCAACCCTTTACCGCCCACTTCGAGCAGTTCCAGCCGCTCGAGTGGCGCTTTGTCGCCCAGCAGGGCTTTGACGTCGAGTGCAATGTCAAGGTGTTGATGGATGCGTTCCTGGAGGTGTATCACCTCAAATCCATTCACACCAACACCGTCGACCGCTTCCTGGATCATCGCGGAACCACCATTGCTCTGTATCGCAACGGGCATTCGCTGATGGTGACACCCAACCGGCGGCCGGACTGGGTAGACCCGGGAACCCGGGGCATGCGGCGCATCGAGTCGGCGACCGAGGTCTCGGCGCGCAACAATCCCTCGTTCAACTTCTTTCCCAACCTGGTCACACCGGTCGATCCGACCGGCGCACCGTTTCTGTTGTTCTGGCCGGTCGCGGATACCCGCATGCGCATTGAATGTCACTGGTTTGCGCCGGACTGGGGCGCAGGTCCCACGCCCGAGCTGTGGAATGTGCGGATTGCCAACTTCGAGCGCATCCTGCATGAAGACCTGCAGTTCGCGGCGGCGATCCAACAGTCCATGCTGTCGCCGGGCTTCCGGGGGATGCCTCTGAACTATCAGGAGCGTCGCATCTATCACTGGCACGAGGAGCTCGATCGGCGCATCGGGCCGGAGCGGATTCCACCCGAGCTGCGGGTAAAGCCGCTGTTGGCTCGGTATCACGAGAATTGATGAACCCCATCGGCCACATCCTGTCCTGCGGCGCCTATCTGCCCCGCCTGCGTCTGCCGCGGGAGCGGATCGTGGCGGCCATACAATGGCTGGGGCCGGTTTCTGCCGCTGCCGCCGCCGGCGAGCGTACGGTCTGCAACTGGGATGAGGATGCCTTGACCCTGGCCGCCGCGGCCGCGCGAAATTGTCTGCTCAATGCCGGTGGGCATGCCCATCCTGGTTCGCTCACGCTGGCCTCCACGACACTGCCGTTTGCCGATCGCAGCAATGCAACGTTGCTGGCAACTGCGCTCGATCTGCCTGAAGACATTCAAACAGCGGATGTCACCGGATCGCTGCGTGCAGGAACCACCGCGCTGTTGGACGCAGCCCGGCAGTCAGACCCTGCGCCGCGCCTCGTCGTGGCGGCAGATGCCCGCCTGGCCAAGCCAGGCAGCACGCAAGAGCTGGAGTTTGGAGCCGGTGCCGCAGCCATGCTCGTCATGGGGAGCACGGCGGGCGCCGATCCGATCGCCGCCATCCTGTCAGCGGCCCACCTGGCGGCCGACTTTGTGGATCACTACCGGATGCACGGGGAGTTGTTCGATTACTCGTTGGAGGAGCGTTGGATTCGTGACGAGGCAGTGAGCAAGCAGGTGCCGATCGCGATCACGCGCGCGCTCGCCGCCGCCGGGCTGCCTGCATCGGCAATCGATCACGTGGTGATGACCGGCAGCAGCGCGAATGCGAAGCGGGTAGTGCGGCTCGCCGGACTCGAGGGCGCGAAGCTGCAGGACAACCTGCGGGCGACTTGTGGCGATACGGGTGCTGCCCACGCGCTGTTGCTTCTGTCTGCGACATTGGAATCGGCCGAGCCGGGTCAACACATACTCGCGCTCGGCTTCGGTCAAGGCGTGGATGCGATTGTGATCAAGGTGCTGCGGACGGCGAGTCCTGCGGTGAGCGCAGCGTTGGCACGGAAGAAGACGGAAGCTCATTACACACGATACCTGTCGAACAGCGGCTTGCTCGCAGTGGACTTCGGAATGCGTGCCGAGCGCGACAATCGCAGCGCTCACAGTGTTGCCTGGCGCAAGCATCGGCAGTTGACTGCTTTCGTCGGTGGCGTCTGCCGTACCTGCGACACGGTGCAATTTCCGAAGAGCCGTGTTTGCGTCAATCCGCAATGCCGCGCAACCGACACGCAAGCGGATCATCCCTTGGCTCTGAGTGCCGGGCGGGTGAAGTCATTTACTGAAGACTGGCAGGCTTACTCGCCGCGGCCGCCGGCGATCTACGGCAATGTGGAATTCGAACGAGGCGGGAACCTGCTCATGGAGTTGACGGATGTCGATTCCGGTGAGGTCGGTGTCGGCATGCCCGTTCGATTTGCGTTTCGTATCAAGGATGTCGATACGTTGCGTGGCTTCAAGCGTTATTTCTGGAAAGCGGTGCAGGTCTGAAGCATGGCAAGCGGTATCCGCGACAAGGTCGCCATCATCGGCATGGGATGCTCGAAGTTCGGCGAGCGCTGGGACTGTGGCGCGGATGATCTCCTGATCGAAGCCGTTGGCGAGGCATTGGGCGATGCAGGCGTGGAACGCGACCAGATCGGCGCTGCCTGGCTCGGAGTGTTCTTTGACGAGCAGAGCATCGGCAAATCCGCTGTCCCGCTTTCGATGGCCCTGCGCCTGCCCAACATACCGGTGACTCGCGTCGAAAATCTCTGTGCTACGGGCACAGAGGCGCTACGGGGAGCCGTCTATGCAGTTGCCGCCGGTGCCTGCGATATCGCAATGGCGGTTGGTGTCGAGAAGTTGAAGGATACGGGCTATTCGGGCCTGCCCGAGCGCACCAAAGGCACCTTCGAAGATCTGTATCTGCCCGGTAGCACCGCGCCGGGCGCCTTTGCGCAACTCGCGAGCGCGTATGCAGCCCGGCACGGCTTCGCCATGGACGACATTCGCAAAGCCATGGCCCATGTGTCCTGGAAGAGCCACGAGAACGGCGCTCTCAACCCGAAAGCACACCTGCGTAGCCGCATTACCGAACAACAGGTGCTCGATGCTCCCCTCATCTCGTATACACT
>Ga0268266_10005135_pt1 | contig 12336 bp, 14 predicted proteins | sample KBSS13metaG_FD_190356 | JGI IMG/M metagenome (GOLD analysis project Ga0268266, IMG submission 190356) | Switchgrass rhizosphere microbial communities from Kellogg Biological Station, Michigan, USA - KBS S1-3 metaG (SPAdes) (version 2) | ecosystem: Host-associated > Plants > Roots > Rhizosphere...
TCAGTTAAATAAACGGGTTCTAATGATATGGATAAAGATGAAATACAAAATCTAACGGTACTCCATAAACAGCTTTGGCCGTTTATGGAGTTGGCTATTTTTGCTTGCAAAAATAGCTTCTAGAGGCCAGTCCTCATAAGCCGAAGAGTAAAAAATAAAGGAAAAGCGGCCGAACAGACGAGTATACGCTGGATGCGTAAATCTCAAGTCTGCCCGACCGCGTTAGATTCCCTTAGTGAGGATTGGACTCATTAGAGGACGTCATGAGGGCGCATCATTAGCGACCTTATTTATTGTCCCTGCAGTCCTTTTCCTAAACTTAGCTGGTGGCGCTGGCCGCAAAGCTTGGCGTGCCGATGCCATTCGTACTGTTCACGATAGACCAGCTAGTGCCCGCCCACTCGAGGTCGAAAATCGTTGAACCCTGATGCCAGTAGACGTCGGCCTTGCTTGTGGTGTTGTTGACGCCGCCGCCAGCCCAGTCGGGGGTGTCAATACCGCCACTGCTGCCGACAACGCTGAACTGGCCAGTACCGTTCGCCTGGAGCATGTAGAGCGTCGAGCCTTGCTGCCAGGCGATGTCGTCGTAGTTGTCACCATTGAAGTCACCGACGACCGCAGCACCTGGCGTGCCGATGCCATTCGTACTGTTCACGATAGACCAGCTAGTGCCCGCCCACTCGAGGTCGAAAATCGTTGAACCCTGGTGGTAGTAGACATCAGCACATGACCCTCCATTGCGTCCTGTCGCCATCCAGTCCGGTGGACCGAAGCCGCCACTGCTGCCGACAACGCTGAACTGGCCAGTACCGTTCGCCTGGAGCATGTAGAGCGTCGAGCCTTGCTGCCAGGCGATGTCGTCGTAGCCGTCACAGTTAAAGTCACCGACAGCCGCAAAGCTTGGCGTGCCGATGCCATTCGTACTGTTCACGATAGACCAGCTAGTGCCCGCCCACTCGAGGTCGAAAATCGTTGAACCCTGGTGGTAGTAGACATCAGCGAGGCCGCCATTCTTGCCTGCGCCCACCCAGTCCGGCGGACCAAAACCAGCGTTATAGCCAGCGATGCCGAACTGACGGTTGCCGTTCGCCTGGAGCATGTAGAGCGTCGAGCCTTGCTGCCAGGCGATGTCGTCGTAGCCGTCACCGTTGAAGTCGCTGGAGTGCCTATGCGCCGAGCCGCCGCCAGAACTACCACTCAAATCCTTGAAATGGATGAAGTTGCTGGGCCAGTTTGAAGCGCCGGCAGAGATGATTCTCCAGGTGAATGGGCCGCCAGAGTAGTTGTCTTCGGAGATAGTAATAGAACCATCACCGTTGACGGACTCCACGTAGGCGACATGCCCGTCGGAACTGGCGCCGCCTGCGTAGGCATTCCATTGGGCGACCGCACCCTTGGCGGGCGTGCCGTTGACAGGGATGCCTTTAGATGTCGCGTTGCTTGCCCACTGGTAGGCATTACCTAGGTTGTTGCCCGGGCTTGGCGCGCCGTTGACGGTCGATTCCACGTAGGCCACATAGTTAGTGCAATTATGCCCGGCAACAGCACCCCAGTAGCTCGTGCCATTGTTGGCCCCATAGCTATGGTCGGTGTAGCCCATGCTCGTGCACACAGAGTACGCATTGCCCGAACAGAGGACTGCGTTGGCCGAGGCTGGCGAGGCAGTAAATATCACACCGGTGAGCGCCAGTACGGCGACTAGGACCGTTAAAACACGCCTGAAAGCCAGTGTCCTTTTCAGTCTCACTACTGTGTCCAATCTAGGAGGATGTAGCTTTGGTCGAACGAGGCTATTCAATTGTGAAGGAACTATCTCCACTGGCTGTGAAGACGGCCTTTTTGATCTGTTACACACTAAGGGATCAATTATTTATAACATAGCGAAGCAATATAGCAAAGGAGACGTAGACTCTGAATAAAATGGGAAAAGCGGCCGAACAGACGAGTTATACGCTGGCTGCGTAAATCTCAAGTCTGCACGACCGCCTGTTTATCCCCTAGTACACTTCGAATTAGCCCGCAGCTACCTTACTCGTGCCGCTGCGCTTAGCCTACATCCCACTGGTAAGCGGTCTGGTTGGCCAGGCTTGGCCCGTAGCGGATATCGAACACGCCGTTGTTCGGGTTTCGCAGTCCGACATCCACCTGGTGATCGCCGTTGAAATCGCCGACGAAGGCCTGGTAGTTCGTGCTGTTGTCCCACTGGAACGTGTCCTGTGTGCTGAACGACGGACCGTAGCGGACGGAGAAGAGACCGCTGTGCGGATTGCGCAGTGCAACGTCGACGTTTCCATCTCCATTGAAGTCGCCGACGAACGCCTGGTAATCGGACACGCTGTTGTCCCACTGGAAAGCGGTTTGCGTCGTGAAGCTGGGACCGTAGCGGACATAGAACCACCCGCTAATCGGATCCCGTAGCGCAACATCAACGTGACCGTCGCCGTTGAAGTCACCCGCAAAGGACTGGTAGCTCGCAACGCTGTTGTCCCACTGGAACGTGTCCTGTGTAGCGAACGTAGGGCTGTACCGGATGAAGAACATACCAGTTTGCGGGTTTCGCAGTCCGACATCCACCTGGTGATCGCCGTTGAAATCGCCGACGAAGGCCTGGTAGTTCGTGCTGTTGTCCCACTGGAACAGATCTTGTGCCGCGAACGTCGGGCCATACCGCATGTAAAACATGCCGGTGTGAGTATTGCGAAGCGCAATATCCACATTCCCGTCGCCGTTGAAGTCACCCGCAAAGGACTGGTACGTACCAGCTTGCTGGGCGCCCCCACTCGATCCAACATCCGCAAGGTGCAAGAAGCTATCCGGCCAGGCCAGATAGTTCCCCGTAGCACCCGCGGCTGCAGAGATGGTGCCGGTGCCATAGGTCCCGTCGAAGTTGTGGTTGTAGTCGTCAACGACAATGGAGGCTACCGAGCCGTCGGTGTTGTAGTTGACCTGCGCCACAATGGCGACATGGCCGAGGTTGCCATTCCAACTGTGGGCGCCCCACCAAGCGACCGAGCCGACGGCTGGCGTAGCGTTCACTGAACCGGCGCCGTAGTTATTGATGGCGCCTTGCTTCCAGTTCACAGCGTTACCACTGCCGCTGGACTCAATGTTTGGCCAGCTGAACTTGATGTTGCTGGTGCTACCGCCCATTTGCTCGTTGATTTCCCACGCCGCGTAGTCCGTGCACTCGCGGTAGTAGAACCGCAGCGGCGACAGGCTGCTCATGCTGGCTGTCGGCCAGGGGTAGTCATTGCCCCCGACACTGGCAGCCTGCGCGGGCACTGTGTGCGCGAACACCACCACCAGTATGGCGGCGAGCAGTGTTGCCACGACGACAGCTTTGAGGGCTGACGCCCTCCTTACGGCTAAACTGTGCAACTGTTTATCCTTGTCTCGAGGATGGAGCAACGGTTATTTAACTGTGAAAGAGCAAGTCCCAATGGCTTTAGGAATGTCTTTTTACCTCTTTGTGTGTACTAAGGGTCAGATAGTTATAGCACAGCGAAGCAATATATACAACGTTTGATAAAAGGAAAAGCGTCCGAACACACTGAGTTAGTCATGCTGGATGCGTAAATTTCAAGTCTGCCCACCCGCCGTGCTGACCCCTTAGTACAGGGATATCAACATCTTTAGGGACGCCAGTCGCCTGCATGTAATAAAAGAGCTCTATTATTACAACTTCACGACATGCCCGAAGGTCGTTGAGGAATGCAGGGTAAAATGTCTCGTTGTTGAACAATTCCGATCGGAAGGAGCTGACAGTACTAACGGGCTTATGAAATATGCTATTCATTGCCCTGCCCCTCGTCGAGTAGATCGCGAATTTCTTTAATCTCAGCGGCTATGCCATTTACGTCGTTTAACTTTTCAAAAGTTTGGAATAGATACGCTAGCTCTAGCCAAGAAAATATTACAGACACAAAGACGTTTGGAATCAGACGTCTTTTTGTTTTGTCATCTGATAGATGGGCTCGAATCCCTTTTCTCCTTCTGGTTTATTTCCAACCTAAGTATACGCTCTTGGTATTGATAACTTTATAAAGAATAGATATACTTATAAAGTTATGAATCATCAAACACGGCTTAAATCTATTCTTCACGCAAGCGGCTGGTCTCAGGAAGAACTGGCGCGTCGTCTTAATGTGTCTTTCGTTACACTTAATACGTGGGTTAATGGTAAGTCTGAACCCCGTAAAAAAGCCCAAGAGTCTATTCAGGAGCTTTATTTTGATATTGTTGGCTTTGATAGTGTTGATCAAGAAAAACTAGACAGTCAAAAGCAATTTGCTACTTCACTACGTACTACCGCCCAGGCAATTACTCGCGACGAATCGGTTCTTAATAAACTTATCCTTCATCTGACGTATCATACAAATACTATTGAAGGCAGCACGATGACTCTGGTTGACACAGAGGAAGTTCTCTTCAATAATCAAGTGCTTAGGAATCGTACGCAGATAGAACAAGCTGAAGCTCGTAATCACCAGGCCGCGCTTCTGTGGCTGCTTGATGAACTACAAAAGAAAGATTTCGCTTTAACGGAGGATGTAGCCAAAGGGCTCCATTTACGTCTCATGAATGGCATATTGGGTGATGCTGGGCAATACCGGCGCCACAGTGTGCGGATTATGGGTACTCGCGTTATGGTGGCAAATCACCTAAAAGTGTCTGATCTTATGAGTGAGCTAGTGGGCACAGCTATTATTGAACAAGATGACGTTGTTGCAAGTCTGGCACGGGCCCATGCTGCTTTCGAAAAGATTCACCCTTTTAGTGATGGTAATGGGCGTGTTGGCCGTCTGATTATGCTTGCACAAGCGTTAAGGGCCAATGTTGTTCCTCCTCTTGTAGTTAAAGAAAAAAGACGCGCTTACTATAAATATTTGGAAATGGCGCAAACTAAAGAAGAATTTGGTCCACTTGAATTCTTTGTGGCGGAATCAATGCAGACATCAAATCAGCTATTGTTTGATGACTGAACTGACTGTAACTCGTCGAGTTCGTGCATCACTGCGGATGCTTAAGCTATGGTCATAGCAAACTCTTTCAAGAATATTTCGCGGTAATGGCTTAGTTGGCATATGCATTCACGGAGCGTCAGACTCCTGATACGGCACGCCGCAGCGGCGAAGACGAAGTCCGCTATCCCTCTGCCCTAGCCAAGAAAATGACACATGTGCAAGTATGTGTTTTTTATATATCATGATGGCTTCATTTGCGTACGTCGAATGAGCTTCGTCCAATTATTTTGGATGTAATGCAAGCAGCGTCCCCGAATCGTCCCCGGATGTCTGACATAGGTTTCGAGGTCTGCTCACAGAAAAAGAACCTGCCATAAGCAAGGTTCTTTTTCTGTAAGCGCTATGCTACTTGTGTTGTAGATATTCTCTGAGGTCGCAGTAGCCATCTGACGTATAGCTACACGGTATTACCTGTTCGAAATCATGTGAGTTATGTTTGGTGTAATTGAAATATTCTTGCATCACTTTGGACAAGCGGGTAGCAACGACTACGGTCTGTTCGTTCGGGTCGATCTTATCGGGACTCATGGTTTCCGAGTGGCTTAATGCATCACCGGTTGCGCGGTAGACGATAGCGATATGCTCGCCGACACGAAGCGTATCAAAGCTTTTAATCGTTCCCTCGTCAATCACCACAGCCTGCGGGTCGATGTGCGGGAAGGTCTGCGTAACGGTGTGAATATCAGGTCCGTTTTGGGTATAGTACGGTATATCCGACCGGATGGTAATACTACCCTTACTGAGTGCGGTAATGACGCTGTCTGCGTATCCGCCCACCAGTTTATCTTTGTTCTCCGGACGGTTTTCTATCTCGCTCATTACTGTGCCGTTAAGCTCGCCCTGGGCGTCAGCTTCGCAGGCCCCCTGGACCATACGCACAACCTGCTGGTTGGTTAATTTTGATTCAGGATTAATACGTACATAGTATATTGCGTGATCCTTACGATTTTTGTCGGTAATGTTAAAAGCGTCTACTCGTGGACAAGCTTGTGTGCCCACTTGTATGACTCTACCACCATCGCTCATCGGGGTCTGGCCGTCAAAAAACGCACGGATGCCGCTTATGCCACCTACGGCTGCAAAAGCGGTGCCGCCGATAGTCAGCGCTGCTATGAATGCTGCGGTGGCGATTGCCGGTTTATGGAGTTTCATTTGAATGTATTCCTTCCATTTTGGACGGTGTTTGGGTATGCGCGGTTTGCCTTCCAGGCCGTCGACTATGCGTGCCGTAAAATCAGCACCGAGCGGACAGCGAGGCACAGGGCTGCTGCTTTCCCGCAAACGCTCCTCTAAATGTTTCATGTTAAATCCTTTCGTAGCTGAGACTTTGCTCGATGCATCCACCCTTTGACAGTTCCTTCTGGTACGTCTACTATGTTCGCAATCTCCTGATAGCTCTTCCCGTGCCAGTAATAGAGGCTTATGACGGCACGGTACTTTGGGTGCAACCGCTCTACGCAGGCATGTAATTCGGCATCTTCGGCGCGCGCCTGCGGAGTGGGGTCCGTAGAAATGACACTGTCAATTATTGCCTCCGAATTAGTTATCTCACGCCTAGCTTTCTGTAGGTAGTTGAGTGCTTTATTGGTCGCAATCTTAAACAACCATGTACCGAGCCGGTACTCGGGATTGTATGACGCTAGTTTATAGTAGGCAGCTATAAAGGTTTCCTGAGTGATGTCTTTGGCTACCTCTTCACTGTGAACAATTACAAAACAATGATGGTAGAGTGCATTTTTGTAACGATCGATCAGCTCTGCGTACGCCAGCTGGTCACCGTCCAAACTGCGAGCTATAAGCTCTGGTTCATCTTTGTGTTGCATATCCTATATACAGTACACGGTGCCAAAAGGTTACAAAAATATACAAGAGAAGTGATCTTAGGCTAGAATACTGATAAACCTAATCTAATAAGTCTTCTCTATGTCCTCGCTCAAACTGTATGTACCCACGGTCTGAGCGGCTGTAATTATTGCTTTAGTGACAGATATTGGAGGTGGGGCAGATGGATCGCAGCAATGATGAGTATGTTCGTGAAACGGTAGCCATTATCGCTAATAAGTGGACATTACCCGTACTATACACGCTGCGGGATGGCGCCAAGCGCTATAGCGAAATAAACAAAGTGCTATCCGATATGACTCAAAAAGTCCTGACGGAAACACTAAGAAAAATGGAAGAAAATAAGCTCATCAGTCGGGCTGTGTATCCTACCAAGCCACCACAAGTCGAATACAACCTGACTGAATCAGGCAATGCCCTGCTCGGTATCATCATACTGCTCGTAGATTGGACCAAAGGTCACTTTCAACGGTTTGAGGCTGTGTCTGAGGTGTATGAAGATTCACCTGGCAGAGGTGAATCTGAATCTCGAGGCTAAACTTAGTCTTCACTCAGATATTTGGCAACAACTATGTAACGGGTGTCGCTCCGAATTATCATAAAAGTAAATATGCCTATATCGGCATCTGGTAGCCTGAGTGACGCTTCGAGCACGTACTCAACCGGCAGATCTTTATTGAAGCTGAAGGTGTCATCTCTTGGAATTCCTTGTACTTGTAGATCTAGTGGGTCCCGTTCAATCAGTCTCCTAATCACCCCTGTGTCTGCAGGTTCAAATACGATATCCTGCAGATTATCCAGATACTCAGCATCGATATTGCCAATAAGGGTGCCTACTATGTACGTAAGCCATTTGGCATCTGTTTTAGCCCGATATTCTCCTGCTGTAAATAGTCGTTGCTGCGGTATAACGCATAAGAACTCCTCGGGCACAACCTCGCTGCGAATCTGTAGATAGTATGGTTGCTGCATATCAATGATAAAGGTATGCATGCCGGCTACTCGCTTGGCCTGTGCCGTCTGGCGGCCTATAACAATCAAATCGGCGGCTGATAGTACTATTCTTGATGGTTGCATAGCTTGTAGTATATCAAAAAGATTTCCGAGGAGGTCGTTCGTAACATTTATGCCCGTAGAGTCATCGGTGGGATTATAGAGACCGAATTCATCTCATATGAAGACCTATTTGAAGCGCGTTTTTTGCACTATGCAGTACACTGAGCGCATGACTGGACTAATAACTTTTGAAGGTAACCCTTATCCTAATGGGCATGCTATTAAAGACTTTGAGTGGTTTGCTACTCAAGAAGATGATGGAAGTATATTCTTTCAACTGCATTTAGAGGCCGAAAATTACTGGGAGTCTAAGCCTGCTAACGACAACGAAGACTCAGACTGGACATCAACGATCGTATGGGAAAATTACGAGCATTGTATAGTCTCATCTGTTCAATGGGGAAATGGCGGTTTTAAGGTGGCAGATAGCGCGGCCAGCTTTGACTTCGATAAAGTAATCGACCAAACGCTAGCCGTAGATGTGCTAGATGAGGCTTCAAGTGACGATGATGACCCTGGGTAACACGCCATAGGCCTCTATCTCTTAGAGCATGACAGTTGTACTAACCATAAAATACGCTTTGTGAAAAACGACGATGAGACTTTTAACATCGATTGGCAAGGTGATATTGCTTTGTCGTATGCTGGCGAAGAGAAATATGCACACAGCTTCACGGCTCATATTAAAAATGTGAAGTTTGGCGGAATAGCGGCCGCCTCGTAGTACTAATAATCTAGCCACACGTCCTCAGCTTTCTAAAATAAGGGCCTTCAAGCATCCATAGTTAGAGGGCTATCGTTCACACTATTGCAACTGAAATTGAGCATCACCACTTGGCACATGCCGCCAGTGCCAGGGCTCAAACATGACCCCATGCGGATTATCCCTTGGATATGACATGGAGAAGTTGTATTGACCGGCATTGGGGACGAGCCAGTTATATTCTTCGGTCCCTTCAAAATCTTGTGGAGTTTTATCGCTTGGCAGGCCATCAACGTTCTGCAGGTCTAATGCCAAGCTACTAGGCGTGCCATGCTCTGAGTAGCCGGGAATAGCCGCACGTTGAGCGGTTTTGGGTACGTTAAAGTCATACAGTGCCAAGATCGTGAGGAAAGTGAGAGCCTGATAGTCAGGAGAGCGGTAGCTAGAGTTAATCAATAACTTTCTGCCCGTCTCTTCCAGGGCTGCTTGTGCCATGCGTAGGTATGCCTCGTATGGTGGTTCGGGTAGGTATTGGGTATCAGTCAAGTAATTTTCGCCTTGATATGTGTACGGATGAGGGGGTACTCGTACAAGTTTATCGGGAACCGGTTCGACGGTAAGTCTAGGTCCTTTAAAGCCATATCTGGGAGGGTCGATGTGGTAGACGCGGTCGACAACCTCCAACTCCTTATGGTCCAGTATGTCGGCTAAAGCAGTACGCGTAATGACCGCCAGACGGCCGTCCATTTGGCGCTGAGCTTCATCGGTCTTGGCAAGGAGATTTGTGATAGTTTCTTTGTCATGCTTACTGACGGTAAATTCGCCTGCGGATCTTGGAGAATGAATCATGATACGGTCCTAAAGTGGCTCCCTTAATTAAAACAGCATTTACTTTATTAGCGGATCTAGTATAACAAAAAGCCTTTCCGAGAAAGAAGACTTTCACTGTCCGTAGTCGGAGGGCTCTAGTAGTCGCGATAACAACAGCAACTAAAATACGGCAGTTCAACAATGTATCTATCGTTGAGCTGCATGGCGATGCAGTTGGCCCAGTAAACTAATGACGACCCGCATGGACATAGCTTCCACATTGTCCGATATAGCCTCACCGCCTACAATTGGATGAACCTTGAAAATATAAAGCTCATTTTCTTTTAGGGCTAGACCCTTTTCTTGCAGAGTCTTTACCAACGAGGAGAATAAATACTGCTCCTGATTTTCCATGTGGTTCAGTTTGTTCTGCAACTCATTTTCATCGTTTGCAAAATCAATTACAGTCCCTTCAAGAGTGTCTAGTAAATAAACATGGCCGTCTTGCTTCTTAAAGAACAAGTCACCAAATGTTGTCATGGCTATTGGACGATCTAAATCAGCCTGGTTTACTAGCCAAGACCAATCTTCGTATAACAATCTGACGTTTGCTGCAGGAAAATTTACTAGTAGCTTGGCGTCATTCATAGCAGCAGTATATAACTAAAAGGAAAAACGACTCGAAAGATCTTTCATCGCATTTATACTTGGAGGGCTATCGTAGAACGTTATCGCAACTATTTTAAAGGATTCCCGTCAAGTATCTTTATTGGTTTAATTTAGCATCGTCTTCTGCCATATATTCCAGAAAGGCATGATCTTCGCCACCATGCTGCACAACCCTATTTTTATGCATCATTACGCCGATACCATGCTCAATCTGCCATTCACTATCAAAGCCATACCCAACGTAGTTGTACCCATCCTTAACTGTGGGGTGAAGCGTGACGCCCGTAGGTGTCAGTAGTTCTTCAAGCTCGGTGTTGTCATCAATTTCCGGTATATCTTCATCCTTACCATAAAGGCGAAACGCCTCATCGTAATCATTTCGAATCACATCTATTAATAATTTCTTAATTTCATCTTGATGGCTAGAGATATACTCTAACGTGTTTTTGACGGTTGGCCGTTCAAGAAATTCCTTAACTTCTCTTTCGTCTTCCAACAAATCCTGAGTAATATAGAGTTCAAATGTCCAATTGCCAATACGTATTTCGTTTATCATGTATGTTATTGTAACAAAATGAGACTTCCAAAGAAGTCTTTCAATGATCAATCGTGGAGGGCCATCGTGCATGCTATCGCAGCTGAGATTGGGCGGTCAGGCTTTCGGCCTCAGCCAGCAACTCATCGATATGCTTTTTGTGCCATCTAATAGTTCCAAGGTGCCCCAGGTTTGGTCTGGTGATGATTTTTATTGGGACGCCTGCGTTTCGCCAAGCTTGCAGTGTAGCAAGTGCTTTTCTGTACCTGACGAGTATATCCCACCTACCAAGCACCATTACGAAAGCTACCTTTTGCTGCGGAGGGTTGTCGGGCGCAACATCAATCTCCCGCCACAGCCTATTGAGTTTTGCCGTGCTAAAGCCCCGCTTTTCGAATTTTTTGCGTACAAAATAAAACAATGGTGATGCGAAGGCATCTTTTCCTGACATGCCGGCTACCGCATAGATGCCGTATTGTATGGCAGGCATTCGTCTTTGCAGGGCAAAGCACAGGCCGGAGCCAGCACTTGCTCCAATGCAGATTATTTTTTTGTAGCCTGCTGCCCTCTCTGTAAAATCACTACAAATTCCGTCCACTAGATTCAGTAAGTCATGCGGGTTGCCGCTTGTCAAAACAGATGGGCTATGTTCGTAGGCAATTACCGTAAAGCCTCGTTTATTGAGCGTTTGGATGACGCTTTGGTAGTTCTTAATCTTGCCGCCGAGGCCGGCAATAACACAAGCAACTTTTTCGGAGCCCTCAACCGGAAATGACTGTGTGCGGAATAGAGGGCTGCTCATCATAAGTAGATTGTATAACAAAGACGACCAGGAGGTCGTTTGGGTGTAATCGGGAGGGGGCCACCGGCCGATAAGTTTATACCCTGGCCAATGAGTTAATCCGTTGGAGGGGTTTATTGGATAACAGGTTTAGGCAATATCAGATAAGCAAAAGAGGAATGGCGCCAATTTCGAGGCACTATACTGCTATGTGAATAAGTGCGATAGGACAATCAACATAGATGATGCGAGGGGAAGGCACGCCGTTGCGCCAATTAATTGATGACGCAAGGCGTGCCCTCGTATTCCTCGGATCTTCTACGAGCCGTTTCTTAGCGTATCGATGCCTCGAAAAGCTCGACGCTTCGCTCGCACTGGTCGAAGCGCTCCGCGACGTCTGCGCCGCGAATGCCTTCACGATCGAGGTCCATCAGGATCCTGAGCAGTCGTGGCCAGTTGCCGGCGCAGTGTGCGGCGAGCTCTTCCATTACTCGCTTGGCGCCTTCGTCGGTGCCGCAGACCCTGTCCAGCCATTCGGCCAGGCCGGCCTCAATCTCGGGCGTGAGCTCTGCTGTGGGCTTGGCGGGTTCCGCCAAGAGATCGCTGCGGCGTCGAGGACGCCAGGGCAAACTGAACATAGACAATCCCTTCAAGAGTTGCAAGTTGAAGCAGGGGCTTGTGTGCCGCGTACTGCCTAGAAGCGCAGCGGGCATTGTCCTATCGATGTGCAATGTACGTTATGTACAGCACTTTATATTTTATAATAAATAGTGTCATTTATCAATATCTCCGTAATAGTTCAATACCTTCGCACCACCCAACCAGCGGCGTTAGCCGCTGCCCCTGGTGGAAGCAGGAGGACAATGGAACCATGCCCTACACCTCAAATCCCCAGCTCCCCCGTTTGCGCATGCAA
>Ga0268266_10005137_pt1 | contig 12331 bp, 8 predicted proteins | sample KBSS13metaG_FD_190356 | JGI IMG/M metagenome (GOLD analysis project Ga0268266, IMG submission 190356) | Switchgrass rhizosphere microbial communities from Kellogg Biological Station, Michigan, USA - KBS S1-3 metaG (SPAdes) (version 2) | ecosystem: Host-associated > Plants > Roots > Rhizosphere >...
CCGAATAAGGCGCCGGATCGGGAATGTCCTTGCGGATCTCCTTGCCGTCGAGCCAGCCGCAGCTATGCGAATAGCGCGCCTTGCAGACGAGATGGATATCGCCGTGGTTCTGCAACAGTACGTAGCCGTCAGCCGGAAAGAATGTGCCGGCAAGTTCGATAGCACCGGGCAACTGGCGCACCAGCAGGAATGTGCTGGTGGATTGCGATTCCGAAACCAGCACGCCGACCAGGCTATGGATCGGCGAAATTACCTGCGGTGCAACTATCGCGAGAGGCTCCGTGATCGGGCCGGCCGTCGCAATCGAGAGGTATTCGCCCTCCGGGCCCCAACGGCAGGCGATCAGCCACTCGCGACTACGGCTACGAATCAAGGTCGGCTTCGCATAGTCTGAACGGGCAAAATCTGCAGCCATGGCTATGACTAAGGCTTTCGCGAGCATAAGTTCCTCCAGGGCGAGGGCGGGCTGGCCTCTCGGTTGCAGTTTGCGCGTCAGGTCGTGAGGTCATCGTGAGCGGCACCGTAAATTCGATGCAGGAATTGTTTGCGCGCGCCGCATCGTTGCTTCTTGGCAACGACGTGGACGCCGCCGGCGATCACGATGCGGCGCTCGTCCTGCAAGCGCTGGAATATACCGCTGACTCCAACAACCGGATTGATTCGGAAATCGCGAATCGCGCGCATTTGTTGATCGCTGCGTCCCGCTTTGCCCGCGTGTTCGAACTGGCGGCGCCCGATGCGCCCGGCCTGTTCAGCTTTGGCGCGCAATTCGATCCCGCACTTGCCGACTCCTTGCATGACGGAAGTCCGATGGTCGGCGTTTCAGGCGTCGGCCTGACGTTGCAGCAAGCGTTTCAAGGCTGCATCGGCGAGGGGATCGAGTATCTGTCCCAATTGCAGGCCGGAACGGACGCGCTGCTCAAACCCGGCGCTGATGACCAGGCTGCAAGACTTGGTCCGAAGACGCTGGAGCTGGTCGCCGCCATTGAGGAACGCCGCGTGCAACCGGAGCGAGCGCTCTCGTGGTGCCGTGCAACGAGGCCGGCCGACGGCGGCGATGTGTGGCTTCCGGCCGACATCTGCCTGCGGCGTCCGCCGGCCCAGCGCGACTTCGCGCCGCCATACCCCCTGAGCATCGGGTCGGCCGCCGGTCCGTCGAGGGACGCAGCAGCACTGCACGGCCTGCTGGAATTGATCGAGCGTGATGCAGCGAGCCTGTGGTGGCGGGGCGGTCAGTTGGCCCGATCGATTCCGCCGCAGCATGAAGCCTGCATCGCGGTGGAAGGCTTGTTGCGGCAACTTCGGCGCGGCGCATCGGTGCAGCGCCGGACATGGTTGCTCGATATCACGACGGATATCGGCGTGCCTTGCGTCGCTTCCGTCTCCTGCCGGCCGGACGGCTCCGGCTTTGCGTTCGGCCTCGCCGCGCGGCCGGCGCTCGAGGCCGCGGCCCGCTCGGCTACTTTGGAGATGTGCCAGTTCGAACTGGCCGACGCCATCGTTATAGCCAAACGAAAAGAGCGGGGCGATGACGCGCTCAACGCGCAGGATCGGATCCACCTGCAGCGGGCGGCAATCAACGCCGATCAGTGCCCACTGTTGCAACCCATCGCGGAGTACGCTGCCCACCTGCCGCTTTACGCAACTGAAGCGAGCGTCACATTTGGGTTGATCGTGCAGCGTTTGGAGAAACTCGGAATCGAGACTTTTTCACTGGATCTCACGCGTCAACGCTTCGCTGTTCCGGTGATTCGCGTGATTGCTCCGGGCCTGCAACTCGAGCCATCCGAAATCGTCACGCCCAGGCTGCAGGACGCGATTGCACAAACCGGAGGGGGCGCAACCTATACCGGGGGCGTCTCTTTGATATAGACTGGCTGGTATTCACCAACCGGTTCCGGAAACCGTTGCATGCCGGTCAGCGCAAACGCCATCACAGCAGACAATGCCACGGCGGTGCCGGAAAGCACGCCGCGTCTGTCGGTGTCGCTGGTTGGGCGGCTCGGCGTGCGGTTCAACGGCCGGCCGATCGAACTACGAACCCGCAAGGCCGGCGCGGTCCTGAGCTACCTCGCATTATCGGAAGCAAAGCAGGAAAGCCGGGAGCGTCTGGTCGGCCTGCTCTGGAGTCGTTCGGACGAGGAAAAGGCGCGCGCTTCGCTGCGCCAGGTCGTTCGCGAACTGCGGTCGATGCTGGAAGAGGCCGGATATGACGGCTTCGTCGCGGAACGGCTGATGATCGGAATCGACGTCGGACGAATCGAAGTCGATATCGAAAGCGTGCTTCAGCTCGCCGAAGGCGGGCGCGTTCATCCGCTGCTGCTCGATACCCCGCAGCTCGATGGCCGGCTGCTCGAAGGAATGGACGATCTCGACCCGTCGTTCCGGGTCTGGGTGCTGGCCAAGCGGCAGACCATCCATGAACGGTTGATGCGAAGTCTGGACGAGGGCCTGACCTCCGTCAGCGTTCCCGCCGACTCCAAGAAGCGGATCGCGGCGGCGATCGTCAATCTCGATCCGACCCATGAATATGCCTGCCGCTATCTGATGCGGGCGCATGCGGAAGAAGGCGATACTGCAGGTGCGTTGCGCATCTACAAGTCGCTGTGGGATCTGTTGGATCGCGATTACGCGATGGAGCCGTCGGCAGCCACCGAAGAACTCGTCGCTAACATCAAGCTCGGCGTCCTGGAGCGTGCGCCGGCCGATCGAGGCGCGTCGGCCGCGAATGACGAATTTGCCGTCAGGATGATCAGGGGGGCCGCTATCCAGTCGGCGGTGGCGATGTCGCCACCTGCCAATACCCCTGCCAAGACGCGCTTGGTGCTGCTGCCCTTTGCGATGCATGGTGTTGACGAGGACCACAGCCATCTGGTGCAGGGGTTCTCCCAGCATCTCGCCGCTTGTCTCGTGCGCTTCCGCGAATGGAGCGTGGTTGATCGTCCGCCCGCGGCCGTCGTGCTTCCCACCGCTGGCTCGGCGCCGCAATACTGCATCGAAACCACGGCCTATCAGGCCGGTGCCGAAATCAACATCGTGATGGTGTTGCGGGACGACACGATGGGGATCTATGTTTGGAGCGAAAGCTTCCGACTCGGCCTCGGCAACTGGTTTGAAACCCAGCAGCGCATCATCCGCCGCATCGCGACTTCCCTGAACGTGCAGTTGTCGACCGAGCGGCTGATGCGGCTGGCAGGCGAGCCCGACGTTTCGCTCGATCTTCATGATCGCTGGCTGCGCGGCCAGAATCTCATCGCGAAGTTCGACCAGGAAAGCTGGCAGCGGGCGGTCGTGATCTTTCGCGACTCGATCCGGGAAAGTCCTGCTTTCTCGCCGTTCTACAGCAGCCTCGTGCAGATGAACAACATCGAGCATCTCGTGCATCCCGGGGTGCTTCGCAACCTCGACAAGGCAAAGGCGACCCTCGAACTGGCGAAAACCGCCGTTGAACTCGATCCGGTTGATTCCAGGGCGCACCTCTGTTGCGGCTGGTCATATACGTTTGCATTGCGCGAGGCCGAGGCGGCGGCACACATGGACCTGGCCTGCGAACTGAACGACAACGATCCATGGACGCTGCTGTCCGCGGCTCACTTTTCAGCTTTCTGCGGCTCCATCGAACAAGCTGAGCTGCGCTCCAGCCAATCGCTTGCCCTTTCGCTGTCGCCCTCGCGCCTCGAATGGGGCTATCACTGCATCAATCGCCACCTGTGCGGCGACTATGCGGGCGCGATCGAGGCCTGCGATCGTGCCTACAATGTCATTCAGACGTTGCCTGCATGGCGCGCGGCCGCGCTGTTCGAACTCGGGCAGCCGGAGTTGGCGCGCGAGGAGGCCCAGCGCTTTCTGAACGGGATTCGCTCGTTTTGGGTTGGGTCAGACGCGCCGACCGATGAGGCAATCACGCGCTGGCTGCTGCAGGCGCACCCCATCAATATCAAGGCGCGGTGGGAGACCCTGCGCCGCAGCTTGCGCGGCGCAGGATTCCCGGTCGAAGGCATTACGCCATTGTACTGGTGACAAGGCGGATCATCGATTTCAGGCGCAGGCGCTGATGGTGTAGTCGCCGATGCGTTCGGCATGCACCTTGAACTTCTCGCTCTCCGGGATCACGGGATCCATACCGTTGAACAGGCGCTTGTAGAACGGCGGAAGCGGATAGGTCGCTCCGGGCTGGTTGAGCAGCGCCTCGGAATCCTCGATCATCACCTTCGGCGGCAACTTTACCGTGATAGTGTCCTGCTCCTGCTTCACGAACGTGATGTGCTTGAAGCGATCCGGCACGGTGGCGAATACCTGTGCCTTGGCGAGCTGCTCCTTGAACTCGTCCATCGTCTCCGGCAGCGGATATACGTTGTCGTCTTCGAGGTAGTTCGTGCCGGTCGCCCAGGTCTTCACCAGCTTGCCCCAACGCTCATGGTTGGTGACCTGTAGCCTTTCGATGCGTTGCATGGTCTTGCTCCTCCGGGTTGGGTGAGACGGAATAATTCCGCTTCACAAAAAGGCGGGCACGGCTTGCTGCAGTTCGGCAATTTCGGTGGTGAACTTCACCAACTGCGCCATGCTTGAGATGTCGGGAATTTCCTGGAAAAAATTCGCCGGATAGTATTCGCGGGACAGATCGGCGAGCTGAGTTGCGAGCGCGGCGCCGCTGGATGAACGTGGATCGCCTGCGAGCGCGCCGAAAATCACTTCCGATACGATGATCGAGCCGAGCGGCCCAAGGCGCTGACCTTCTGCCTGCGATTGCTGCATCGCTTCGAACAGGATGAAGAAGGGCAGCGGCGGATCGTCCGAAAGAGTCTCGATGTCCTCGGCGGTCAGCGCGCCATACGCCGGAGCTGCGACCAGCCAATCGCGCAGCCGGCTGACGCGATAGGCGCGGTCGGCAAGCAGGCGCGACATGGCGATGAACTGCGGTTTCCGGGTCGCGATCTCGGCAATCAGCGCGTCCACTGACCACATGCCGGCAATCCCGGCGCCGAGCAGGTCACGGTAGAGGAGACCGACGCGCTGGGTCTCGTCGAATGCCGGAAAGATCTGATCGTTGCCCAACGCGTCGCTGAGATACGGTCCGATGCGCCGGCTGAAGTTCGGCCTGTTTTCATTGATCTCGAAGAAGCGCGACCACTGCACCATCCAGGTTTCATCGAGCGGCATGTTGACCGGATCGTTTGCGGATGTCTTTTCAAGCGTGCTGTAGAGATCCTGAATGGAAAGATCGTTGATGCAGTATTCGTGTCGCACCATGGCGTGACCAAAGCGAAACGCGCCGTGCGAGAACTCGAACGGAATTTCCCAATCGCCGGTCGGAAGACCCCGGCTGGATTCGGGTCGATCAATGAAATCCGGCGACGGCCCGCTATAGGCCGCATAGATCGCCGGGTGAATGACCCGCCGCATCAGATCGTTGCGGAGAATGTTGTGATAGATCAGCGTGACGGCTTCGCGTGCGCACAGGAAGCGCTTGTAGGCGGCGCCGAACTGGCCGTTCGGCGCGCTATTGCTTTCCTGCCGGCGTATGAGATCGATCAGGGCGTTGTGCAACAGCGCGAGCAGCGCAGTCAGTTGCGACATCACGGCGTGATCGTCGTTCCGCGGGTCGGCGACCAGGGCTTCGGTGAGGGCTACCCGGACGCCTGCGATACTGCGGTCGATCCCCGTAACATTGTCGGCCCGGGTCCGCGCGATGTCGCGGAACGGGCATCCGGTCACGGGTTCTTTCTCTTTCCAGCGCATTCGCCCGAGCCGCAGCTTGGTGCGGCGGTCGTCATTCGGCGCGTCGAGCGCGTAGATGTGCGGCGATCCGACAGGACCGCTTCCGTACAGCGTTTCCAGCCGAAGCGGTGCACGGCGGGCATTGGCGGTGCCGGCGTTCAGATCTCCCGAAACAGAAAGCGGGATCGCCGAATGAACCAGATCGTGCGCCACAAACTGCAGCAGATAGGTGTAGCCCGAGGGGATCAGGGGATTTTCCCAGTGCTCCGCCGATCCACTGCGATGAGGCGGCCAGTGAATTTCAGCATCCATCCGGCGCGACAGGCGATGCATCAGTGCCCGGAGTTTTGGCAGATGTTCAGATGAAGTGAGCGGGTCGATCCCGAACGCGCGAAAGCGCTGCGATGGCGTAGGCGTGCCGAGAAAGTGACGAAAACCGGGAGCCGTTGCCTGAGCAGAGTCGCGCGTATCGAATCCGGAAGTTCGGAAAGAGGATGCGTCAGCGACGTTCTGCAGAGCCATGAAAACTACTCTCGCGCTTGGTCGGAGGCAGCGAGACTGCGGAGAAAGTCGTGAAATAATCGTGAGTTAAATCATTAGATTCTGTGAACATCTGTGGACATCTTTTGGTCTTTCTAAGGGCCGATCACGTCTGTTTCACGATTGGCGACACAGGTATGATTTGTCCTTGTTGTGGCGATTGGAACAGGAGCACGCGTGAAGCTTACGGTGACGGCATCCTTGGCGCGTTATTTCAGCGCAATACTCGCGTTGATGCTTGTTGTTTCCGGCGCGGCGCAAGCCGAGCCGGTGTTCTCTTTCGACGCCACGCCGGGCAAGCTTCCGAAGGCAGTCGTGCCGATCAACTATTCAATCGAGCTGAGACCTGACGCCGAGAGCCTTGCACTTCCTGGCGTCGAAGTGATCGACATCGACGTGCGCGAGCCGACGGCGCGACTGACGCTCAACGCCGTCAACACGACGTTTGCATCTGTTGCAGCCGACGACAGCCTCGAGCGCGCCGACGTCGCGTTCGATGCAGCGGCCGGGACGGCGACTTTCACTTTCGCGCAACCGCTCGCTGTGGGCGCGCATCGGCTGCGCATCGCGTTTACGGCTCAGATCAACAGGTTCGACCGCGGCTTCTTCTTTGTCGATTATCCGACCGACAGCGGCGTGAAGCGGATGTTGACGAGCAAGCTCGAGCCGGCTGACGCGCGGCGGATATTTCCATGCTGGGACGAGCCGGCTTTTAAGGCGAGCTTTGCCCTGACCGTGATCGTGCCGCGCCATTTCCTTGCGATCGGCAACATGCCGGCGCTGCATGAAGAGCCGATCGAGCCGAACCTGAAGAAGGTCGCCTTCGCGCCCACGCCGAAGATGTCGACCTATCTGTTCGTGCTGACGGTGGGAGACCTGGAACGCATCACGGCGGAGGCGGATGGCGTGACGGTCGGTATCGTCACCACCACCGGCAAGGCTGCGCAAGGGAAATTCGCGCTCGATAGCGCGGCAAGACTGCTCGGCTGGTTCAACGACTATTTCGGCGTCAAATATCCGCTGCCCAAGCTCGATCTGATTGCGGTGCCCGGCGGCTTCGGCGGCGCGATGGAGAACTGGGGCGGCATCACCTTCTTCGAAAGCCGGCTGCTGTTCGATCCCGCAACAAGCCCGGACGGTGCGCGGCGTGGCATCTTTGGCATCATCGCGCATGAAATGGCGCATCAATGGTTCGGCGATCTCGTCACCATGGCGTGGTGGGACAATCTCTGGCTCAACGAGGGATTTGCGACCTGGATGGCGACGAAGGCTGCCGAGCAGTTTTACCCGCAATGGCAAAGCTGGCTGAACGGTTACGGCCAGAAACAGTTCGCCATGGCGCTCGACGCCCGGCGTACCACGCACCCGATCCAGCAACCGGTCGCCGACGAGAGCGAGGCGATGATCGCTTCGACGCCATTACCTACAACAAGGGCCAGGCGCTGATCCGCATGCTGGAGAGTTATCTCGGCGAAGCGGCGTTCCGCGACGGCATCCGCGCCTACATCGCCGCGCACGCCTATGGCAACACCACTACGGCCGATCTCTGGCGGGCGCTGGAGCGCGCGAGCCATAAGCCCGTGACCGATATCGCGGCATCCTTTACCGAGCAGGACGGCGTGCCGTTGATATTGGCGGACACCGCCTGTAGCAGTAATGCACAGCGGCTGACGCTGCGGCAGGACCGTTTCGTGATTGCGCCGCCGCGTGCCGGCGAGGCGGCCACGCCGTCGCGAAGCTGGCAGGTGCCGATCGCGGTCGGGCCCGCGAGCGCGACGCGATCGCCGGATGTCGTGCTGCTGCGAGGCTCGACCGAGATGCCGGCCGGATCCTGCGGGGAGGCGATCAAGGTCAATCTTGGCGATATCGGCTATTTCCGCGTGGCGTACGGACCGGCAAGCCGCGCGGCATTGGTGAAGTCGCTGCCGCAGATGTCGCCGATCGACCGCGTCAATTTCCTGGCCGATAGCTGGGCGATGGTGCAGGGCCGCCGCGCGGAACTGCCATCCTACCTTGAACTCGCGGAGGCCATCGGTGTCGATGACCGCCGCGCGGTCTGGGATCAGGTCATCGCTGCATTCTCCACGCTCAATCGTCTGTCGCGTGGTCGTGCCGAGCGTCCGGCGGTGCAGCGCTACATCAGCGCCCAATTGCGGCCGGTGCTCGACCGGCTCGGGTGGGATGGCGGCGGCTCCGGTGATGACGACGACACGCTGCTGCGCGGCAGCCTGATCCGGACGCTTGGCGAACTCGGCGACGAAGCGGTCATTGCGGAGGCGAAGCGGCGGTTCGCCGGCTTCCTCCGCGATCCGCAATCGCTGCCGTCGGCGCTGCGCGATCCCGTTAGCCACGTCGTTGGGATTACTGCAGATCGTGCAAGCTACGACATGCTGCTGACGTTGGCGCGCAAAAGCACCGTTACCAATGAGCGGCTGCGCTATTATTTCGCGGCGGCTAGCGCGCGTGACACGGCGCTGGCAAATGCCACGCTGGCCCTGACCCTGACAGACGAAGTGCCGGGAACGATCGTCACCGGCCTGATCAATACGGTTGCGTCGTCGGGAGAGCAACTTTCGTGCGGAAGAATTACGATACCTTGTTCGCAAAGCAGGGGCCGCAGTTCCGTGACCAGTTCATTGCGAACTTCATGACGAACTTCAGCGACGAGGGGCATGCCGCCGAGCTGGCCGCCTTTGCACCGGTTCAGGAAACCTCAGGCGGGCGTGTGATGGCCGCCCGGGCTCAGGAAACGATCGCGATTTCGGCCGACCTCAAGGCTCGCGCGCTGCCGGCGATCGATGCCTGGATCAAGGCGCGCAAATGACGCAGCCTTCGCATGATCTTGCGAAGCGTTGCCTTGGTCGGGCATTCCGGATAGCCATGGCGGTCTGAGTTTCCCGCTTGAGGCATTTTCCTTCATGGCTGATTTCCACGGCGTCTTTCCCTATCTGGTGTCACCGGTCGATGCGTCGGGCGAGATCCGCACCGATGTGCTGGGCCGGTTGTGCGACGATCTCATCAAGGCCGGTGTGCATGGGCTGACGCCGCTCGGATCGACCGGCGAGTTCGCCTATCTGAACCAGACGCAGCGTGCGACCGTCGTACAGACCGCGATCGAAGCTGCCGCCGGCCGGGTGCCGGTGATCGCCGGCGTCGCCTCAACGTCGACCGCGGACGCGGTGGCGCAGGCGAGAGCGCATCAAAAACTCGGCGCCGACGGCATTCTCGCGATCATGGAAGCCTATTTCCCGGTTGCCGACGCGCAGGTCGAATCCTATTTCCGCGCCATTGCCGACGCAGTAGATATTCCCGTCGTGATCTATACCAACCCGCAATTCCAGCGGTCCGACCTGACGCTCGATGTCATCGCGCGGCTCGCGACCCACCCGCGCATCGGCCACATCAAGGATGCTTCCACCAACACCGGCCGGCTGCTGTCGATCATGAACCGCTGCGGCGACAGCATCAAAGTGTTCTCCGCATCCGCCCACATCCCGGCGGCGGTGATGCTGATCGGTGGGCTCGGCTGGATGGCCGGCCCGGCCTGCATCATCCCGCGACAGAGCGTCGAACTCTATACCCTCTGCAAGGCGGCACGCTGGGATGAGGCAATGGCTCTGCAACGCAAGCTGTGGCGCATCAACGAAGCCTTTGCGCGGTTCAACCTCGCCGCCTGCATCAAGGCAGGCCTCGAGATTCAGGGCTACGCCGTCGGCGATCCCGTCCCGCCGCAGGCGGCACTGACGGCGGACCAGCGCAAGGTGGTCGAGGCAGCGCTGCGGGACGTCGCATAACTGGTTTGCGAGTTGCATGCAGTCTCACCATCTCGTCATCTGGCTTCGGTCCTTTGGGCCGTCCCGGAATGATGGCGTGAGTTGTCTCAGGCGGAAAAACCGCTAAAACCCCGCCCAATCCGACAAGAAGCTCGAAGGACAAACTGATGAACATTCTTCCCGGCAATATGCGTTTCGGTGCGGGCCAGCCGGTCAAGCGTTTGGAAGACCAGCGGCTGCTCACCGGGAAGGGGCAGTTCATCGACGACAAGCCCGAGGAAGGCGCGCTGTGGCTCCATGTGCTGCGTTCGCCCCATGCCCACGCCAGGATCGTCTCAATCGACAGTGCTGCCGCCACCGTGATGCCGGGCGTTCAGGCCGTCTATATTGGGACCGACCTGATCAAGGACGATATCGGCACCATTCCCACACTTGCCATCTTCAAGCGACCGGACGGCTCTCCGATGACGGTGCCGCCTCGACGGCTGCTGGCCCATGAGATCGTGCGCTATGCGGGCGAGGCCGTGGCGGCCGTGGTCGCGACGTCGCGGGTGCTGGCGCAGACCGCCGCCGAGGCCATTGCGGTCGAATACGAGGTGTTGCCGTCGGTGGTCGATCCTCTCGAGGCGATCAAGCCGGGCGCACCGGTAGTTTGGCCCGAGGCGCCCGACAATATCGTAGCGGCCATGAGCTACGGCGACGCCGCCAAGGTCGAGGAAGCTTTTGCGAACGCCGCCCACAAGGTCTCGCTCGATCTGGTCAGCCAGCGGCTTGTCCCATCAGCGATGGAGCCGCGCTCGACGATCGCCGAGATCGACAAGAAGTCCGGCCGGCTGATCCTGCACGTGCAGTCGCAGACGCCGGCCTCGACCCGCGACGTGCTGGCGGACGCGGTACTGAAGCGGCCGAAGGAAAGCGTGCGCGTGCTGGTCGGCGACATCGGCGGCGGCTTTGGACAGAAGACCAACCTCTATCCGGAAGACGGCATCGTCGCCTACGCGGCGACCAAACTGTCGCGCAAGATCCGCTGGCGCGGCGACCGCACCGACGAATTCGTCGGCGGCACCCATGGCCGCGATTTGACTTCGACGGCGGAATTCGCGCTCGACGCCAAGGGCCGCGTGCAGGCCTATCGGGTCCGTTCGGTCGGCGGCACCGGCGCTTATTCATCCGGTGCCGCCAACATCATTCCGCTGGTGCTCGGGCCGTTCGTGCAGACCGGCGTCTACGATCTGCCGCTGGTGCATTTCGAAGTGAAGTCGGTGATGACGAATACGGCGCCGGTCGGCGCCTATCGCGGCGCGGGGCGGCCGGAAGCCGTGTTCATCGTCGAGCGGCTGATGGACGCGGCCGCTCGGCAGATCGGCATGGATCCGCGCACCATCCGCAAGGTGAACTACATCAAGCCCGCGCAGCTGCCCTACACCAACGCGGTCGGCCAGGTGTACGATTCCGGCGCGTTTGCGCACATGCTGTCGCGCGCTTCGGAGCTTGCGGACTGGGACGGCTTTGCCGCGCGCAAGAAGGCGGCGAAGAAGAAGGGCCTGCTCTACGGTCGCGGCCTCACCAGCTACATCGAATGGACCGGCGGGCGCGCGCACACCGAAAAGGTCAGCCTGCATGCGACCGCGGAGGGCCGCATCGTCCTGCATTCCGGCACTATGGCGATGGGGCAGGGCCTGCAGACCACCTACACGCAAATGGTGTCCGATACGCTCGGCATTCCCATGGACAAGATCGACGTGGTGCAGGGCGACACCGACCTGGCCACCGGTTTCGGCAGCGTCGGCTCGCGCTCGCTGTTCGTCGGTGGCACTGCGGTTGCGGTCTCGACCAACGACATGATCGGCAAGGCGCGCGAGAAGGCCTCGAACGTGCTGGAGACGTCGGTCGAGGATATCGAATATCGTGACGGGTGGCTGACGGTGGTCGGCACTGACAGGCGCATCAGCCTTTTCGAGATCGCGAAGAACGAAGACGGCGCGCGGCTTTCCGTCGACAGCGAAGGCGAGGTCGACGGGCCGAGCTGGCCTAACGGCACGCATATCTGCGAGGTCGAAATCGATCCGGAAACCGGTGTCAGCAAGGTGGTGCGCTACACCACGGTCGACGACGTCGGCATTGCCGTGAACCCGATGCTGGTGACCGGCCAGGTGCATGGCGGCGTCGCGCAGGGGATCGGGCAGGCGCTCTACGAGGGCGTCGCCTACAGCGAGGAAGGTCAGCTGTTGACCGCGAGCTACCAGGATTACTGCGTGCCGCGCGCTGACGACATCCCACCGATCGAAGTGACGCTCGAT